>Ga0209156_10000684_pt1 | contig 28847 bp, 28 predicted proteins | sample GraSoiAngelo_124_FD_185881 | JGI IMG/M metagenome (GOLD analysis project Ga0209156, IMG submission 185881) | Grasslands soil microbial communities from the Angelo Coastal Reserve, California, USA - 14_0927_05_20cm (SPAdes) (version 2) | ecosystem: Environmental > Terrestrial > Soil > Grasslands... | reverse complement strand
TCGCTCGTGGCGAGGCCGCGCTTCGCTCCCTTTGCCACCACCAGGTGGTGATCGGCAAAGACGGCGATCTGGGGGAGGTGGGTGATCACGAGCACCTGGCGCGAGCCGCCCGAGCCTCGGGCCACGCCCACCAGGGCGTCGCCCACCCGTCCCCCCACCTCACCGCCGATCCCCTGATCCACTTCGTCGAACACGAGCGTCGGCACCGCGTCGTGCTCCGCCAGGACGACTTTGAGCGCCAGCATCAGACGCGACAGCTCGCCTCCCGACGCGACCTTGGCGAGCGGCCGGGCCTCCACCCCGACATTCAGCTGGACTTCAAACACGACCGACTCCGCCCCATCCCCCCGGGGAGAAGGGAGACGGGAGAGGTTCGCGACGAAGCGCCCGCCGGGCATGCCCAGCGCAGGCAGGGTCTCGGTTACGGCCTCGGCGAGCCGCGCGGCGCCCTGCTCCCGTTTCGCGCTGAGCGCGGCACAGGCGCGCGCGAACTCGGCGGCGGCCGCCGCGCGCTGCTCGGCGATCTGGCGGAGGTCCAGGTCGGCGGTATCGAGCAGGTCGAGCTCGCGCGTGGCGCGGTCGCGCGCCGCCAGCACGTCGGGGAGCGTCGGCCCGTACTTCTGGGTGAGCCGGAACAGCACGTCGCGGCGCTGTTCCACGTCCTCGAGCCGGCGGGGGTCGGCCTCGATCCCGGCGGCGTAGTCGCGGGCCGCCTGTGCCAGCTCGCCCACATTCGCGAAGGCGCCATCGAGCAGCTGCCGCCACTGGCCGGCGGACGCATCGAGCCGCTCGAGTCCCGCGACGAGCTTTGCGGCGCGGGCGAGGCCGGCGGTATCGAGCGCCTCCTCGAGCTCGCGGGCGAGCCGCACCAGCTCTTCCGCGTGGGCCAGGCGCTTCGCCTCCGTTTCGAGGGTCTCGTCCTCGCCGACCTTCGGCTGGGCCCGCTCGATCTCCTGGATCACGTGGCGCAGGTAGTCGGCCTTGCGCTGCACCTCCTCGCGGCGGGCCTTGAGCTCCGCGTCACGGCGCTCGAGCTCGCGCAGCCGTTCGTGCGCGTCCCGCACCGCCACGCGCTCGACGGCGGCATCAGCGTAGGCGTCCAGGATGTCGCGCTGCGCGTCCGGCCGGAGCAGGGATTGCGTCTCGTGCTGGCCGTGCAGGTCTACGAGCAAGGCGCCCAGCTGGGCGAGCATGGTCACAGTGGCGGGGCTGCCGTTCACCCAGGCGCGGGATCTCCCCTCCCTCGTGATCTCACGCTTCAGCACCACCCGACCGTCGTCGACCTCCACCCCCAGGGCGGTCAAGGGCGGTCGAAGGCGGTCGAGGGCGGGCGAGGGGAATTCAAAGGCGCCCTCGATGACGGTCTTGTCGGCGCCGGGGCGCACGACGTCGGCTGAGGCGCGTTCACCGAGTAGCAGGGCGAGGGCGTCCACCAGCAGCGACTTCCCCGCCCCGGTCTCGCCGGTGAGGACGTTCAGACCGGGCGAGAGGGGGAGTGTGACGTCGGCGATGACGGCGAGATCGCGGACCCGCAGCTCCGCCAGCACTACACGCGCTCGCGGTCGGAGAGGTCGCCCCAGTGCAGCTTCTTGCGCATGCGGGCGAAGAAGCCCTCGGGGCCGAGCCGGACGAGCAGGACCGGCCGGTCGGCGCGCTGCACCACCAGGCGATCCCCCGGCTCCATGGTGGTGCCGACCTGACCGTCGAACGAGACGAGCACGTCTTCCGTCCACGGCGGGATCGGCTCGACCGTGACCTTGGCCTGCGCGGGGACGACCAGGGGCCGCACCGCGAGCGTGTGCGGGCAGATGGCGGCGACGACGATGGCGTCCACACCCGGGACCACGATGGGGCCACCGGCCGAGAGCGAGTATGCGGTGGAGCCGGTGGGCGTGGAGACCACGATCCCGTCCGCGGAATACTGGCCCACCTCTTCACCGTCTACCAACACGCGCAGCCGGATGACGCGCGCCACGCCGCCCTTGTGGACCACGACGTCGTTGAGCACCACGGGCTCGGTGCGGCTCTTGCCGCCGCGGGCCATGATGGTCGGCTCGAGCGCGAGGCGGTTCTCGGTGGCGAATGCGCCGCGCACCAGCGCATCGAGCGCCCAGTCGAGGGTTTGCGACGTCGCGGTGGTGAGAAAACCGACGCGCCCCAGGTTGACGCCCAAGATCGGGGTGTTGCCGCCGTTCAGGGTGCGGGCGCCGCGCAGCAGGGTGCCGTCGCCGCCCAACGTGACCAGGCAATCGAGCCGAGGCGAGCGCGCCAGCGAGGGTGGGGGCGGCTCCGGCCACAGGGGCGCGATGCTCTCTTCGGTGAACAGCGTGAATCCGAGGCGCGGCGCGACCTGCGCCAGATGCGCGAGCAGGTCTTTGAGGTCGCGGTAGCTCGGGTTGCCGACGACCCCGACGTTCATGAGGGCGTGAGTGACTCCTCGGTGGCGAGGGCGCGGACCCGGGCGGCGATGCCGGGCCCCGTCAGGCCCACCTCCGCGAGCTGCTGCGCGCGGGGGGCGTGCTCGAAGGTGCGGTCCGGCACGCCGAGCGCCACGACCCGCACCTCGGGCGCGCTCGCCTGCACGATCCCGGTGAGCGAGGCCCCGAACCCGTTGACCACGGTGCCGTCTTCGATGGTGACGAGCAGCCGGTGCTCGCGTGCCAGCGCCTCCAGGGTCGCCCGGTCGATCGGCTTCAGGAAGCGGCAGTTCACGACCGTGACGTCCCAGCCTTCGGCCGCCAGCGCGGCGGCCGCGTCCAGCGCCGGCCGGCACATCACCCCGACGGCGAGGAGGGCGCAGTCCCGGCCGCGGCGCAGCACCTCCCAGCTGCCGTACGGGACCGGTGCGACCTCCGCGGCGGGAGGCGTCTCGGCGGGCGCCTTGTCGCGCGGATAGCGCAGCGAGAACGGCCCGTCGCTGCGCTCGAGCGCGCAGCGCAGCAGGCCGATCAGCTCCGCGCCGTCCTTCGGCGCGGTCACGGTCATGTTCGGGACGGCGAGCATGTAGGCGATGTCGTACAGGCCCATGTGCGTCTGGCCGTCCTCACCCACCATCCCCGCGCGGTCCATACAGAAGATCACGGGGAGCTGCTGGATCGCCACGTCGTGAATGATGCTGTCGTAGGCGCGCTGCAGGAACGTCGAGTAGATCGCCACCACCGGCCGAATGCCCTGGGTGGCGAGGCCCGCCGCGAAGGTGGTGGCGTGCGCCTCGGCGATGCCGACGTCGAAGAAGCGCTCGGGCCACTTCTTCTGGAAGATGTTGGTGCCGGTTCCGGACGGCATCGCGGCGGTGATCGCCACGAGGCTCGGGTACTCGGCGGCGAGCTGGGTGATCGCTTCGCCGAACACCTTGGTCCACTGGGGCGGTCCCGGGTTCACCGGCTTGAGCTTGCCCGTGACCGGGTCGTAGGGCGCGCGCGCGTGGTACTTCTCGAGGTCCGGCTCGGGGAGGGGGAATCCCCTGCCCTTTTCCGTGATGACGTGCACGACGCGCGGGCCGCGCAGCGTCTTCACGATCTCGAAGGTCTGCACCAGCTGGGCGATGTTGTGCCCGTCGATCGGTCCGAAGTAGCGGAACCCGAGCTCCTCGAACAGCATCCCCGGGGACCAGAGGTTCTTGATGCTCTCCTCCATCGTCTTGGCGAAGTCCACGAGCTTCTGGCCGCCGACGACGTGCGACGCCCGCTCGATCATCCCCTTCACGAGCTCGCGGATGCGGACCGTGATCGGGCTCGCGATGATCGAGCCCAGATAGCGGTTGATGGCGCCCACGTTCGGGGCGATCGACATGCCGTTGTCGTTCAGGACCATGATGATGTCGCGGCCCGAATGGCCGGCGTTGTTCATGGCCTCGTAGGGGAGCCCGCATGTGAGCGCCCCGTCGCCGACCACGCCCACGACCTTGTATTGCTCCCCTTTCAGGTCCCGCGCCGCGGCAATCCCGAAGGCGGCCGAGAGCCCGGTGCCGGCGTGGCCGGCGCCGAATTGATCGTGCTCGCTCTCGGAGCGACGCAGGAACCCCGAGAGGCCGGCGGGCTGGCGCAGGGTGGGGAGGCGCTCGTTGCGCCCGGTGAGGATCTTCCACGGATAGGCCTGGTGCCCGACGTCCCACACGATCTTGTCCCGCGGGGAATCGAAGCTATAGCACAGCGCCACCGTGAGCTCGACGACGCCCAGCCCGGCGCCGATGTGCCCACCGGTCTGCGACACGACGTCGATCAGGCGGCGGCGGACCTCGTCGGCGAGCGGCTGGAGCTGGTCGCGCGAGAGCCGCCTTACGTCAGCCGGACCCGTGATCGACTCAAGGAGAGACACGGTGACCTTTCATTGCGGATTTCGGATTGCGGATTGCGGATTCGAAGGGCGGGCGTCCAATCCGCAATCCGCAATCCACAATCCGCAATTGCATTAGTTCGGCCTCGTCACAATGTAGTGCGCCAGCTCCACCAAGGTAGGAGAAACTAACCCCGCCTGCCGCAGCCGGTCTACGGCCCGGGCCGCCAGGCGCTCCGCCTCCGCCCGGGCGGCGCCCACGCCCAAGAGGGTCACGAAGGTGGACTTGGCGTGCGCGGCGTCCTTGCCGGCGGTCTTGCCGAGCTGGGCGGAGGTGGCGGTGGCATCGAGCACGTCGTCATAGATCTGGAACGCGAGGCCCACGTCCGCACCGTAGCCCCGCAGCGATTCGCCCCACGCCGCGGTCCCGCCCGCCGCCAGCCCGCCGATCACACACGCGGCCGCGATCAGCGCGCCGGTCTTGCGCCCGTGCACGTCCGCGAGCGCCGCCATCGGGAGGCGGCGTCCTTCGGCCTCGAGATCGAGCGCCTGGCCGCCGATCATGCCACCCGCGCCCGCGGCGCGGTACAGCTCCAGCGCGATCGCGCGCCGCCGCTCCGGGTCCGCGCCGAGCGTATCGAGCCCGGCCGCGAGCACGCGGGCGGCGAGCGCCACCATGTGGTAGCCGGCCCGCGTGGCGGTGCCGACGTCGAACGCGCGATGGGTCGTGGGTCGCCCCCGGCGCAGATCGTCGTTGTCCATGCAGGGCAGATCGTCGTGCACCAGGGAATAGGCGTGGACCACTTCGACCGAGGCCGCGAGCTCGTCCACCCCGGGTGCCGTGCCGCCCACGGCTTCGTAGGCGGCGAACACCAGCGTCGGCCTGAGCCGTTTCCCGGTCGAGAGCAGGCTGTAGCGCACCGCGGCAGGAACGGGAGGGGACCAGAGCCCGTCGGCGCGGGCGCCCCACCGCTCGAGCACGGCGTCCACGCGGGCTCGCGCGTCGGAGAGATAGAGCTCGAGCGCGCGGCTAGCCGTCGAAGTCCTCGACTCGAAGCTTGCCGGCGTGCTCGCTCAGAACCTGCTTGACCTTCGCCTCGGCCACCGTGAGACGCTCGCGCGCCTGGCGCAGCCGCTCCACCCCTTCTTCGAACAGCTTGAGCGCCTCGTCGAGATCCAGGTCTTCCGCCTCGAGCCGCCGCACGATCTCCTCGAGCCGCTCCAGCTGGCGCGCGAAGCTGGCCTGCTCGGGCGTCACGACTCTTCTCCCGTGGCGCGCGCCGCGACCTCGCCATCGCTCACGCGCAGCCGGAAGGCGCGCCCCGGGGGAAACTGAGCGATCCGCTTGAGCACGTGCCCCGCGCCATCCCGGGCCAACGAGTACCCCCGCTCCAGAATCTTGAGCGGTGACAACGCATCGAGCCGACCGCTGATAGCCGACAGCTGATGGCGGTCTCGTTCCAGCCGCAGGGTGACCGCGCCCCCGAGACGATCGAGCGTGCGGTCCAGTCGCTGCGTCACGCGCTCCGACTTGCGCCCCAGGCCGCGGGCGAGGCGCGCCCCCAGCTGGCCCAAGTCGGCGGCGACGTCGCGGCGGTCCGGGGTGGCCGCTTCGGCCGCAGCGGAAGGCGTGGGCGCCCGGTGGTCCGCGACCAGGTCGCACAGCGTGGTGTCGGTCTCGTGCCCCACGGCGGAGATCACCGGGACGGGGACCGCCGCGACGGCGCGCGCCACGCGCTCGGAATTGAAGCTCCACAGATCCTCGCGCGAGCCGCCACCCCGGCCCACGATCGCCACGTCGAGCCGCTCGATCCGGCCGAGCAGGGCGAGCGCGCGGCAGATCGCGTCTTCCGCGCCGTCCCCCTGCACCTTGGTGGGGATGACGAACAGCTCCAGGAAGGGCCAGCGGCGGCGCGTCACGGCGATGATGTCGCGCACCGCCGCCCCGTCCTTGCTCGTCACGATCGCCAGGCGCGCCGGGTAGAGCGGCAGCGGGCGTTTGCGCGCCGGATCGAGCAGGCCGTCCTTCTGGAGCGCGGCTTTCGCCTTCTCGAAGGCGAGCTGCCACAACCCGCCGCGCTCGGTCGAGAGCAGCTCGACCACGGTGAGGCGAAACTCCCCTTTTTCCTCCCACAGCGTCGGCCGGCCGAACACGAATACCTGCGTGCCGTCGGCGGGTGGCGCCGGGAGGCGGCGGTTGTCCTTCTGGAACATGACGCAGCGGATCTGCGCCGTGCGGTCGCGCAACGCGAAATACCAGTGCCCGCTCTGCCACGCCTTGAACCCGCTGACCTCGCCGCGCACCCAGAGGGGCCCGAGGCCGCCCTCGAGCACGGCGCGCGCCTGACGCGTCACCTCGCCCACGGTCCAGGCGCCGTCGGGGGAGGCGGCGCCGAACAGATCTAGGCTGTGAGACATTGCCGGGCCGCCTGGACGGTGTTGCAGAGCAGCATGGTGATGGTCATCGGGCCGACGCCGCCGGGCACGGGCGTGATGGCGCCGGCGACCTGTGTCGCTTCCGCGAATTTCACGTCGCCCACGAGCCGGTACCCCGTTTTCGTGCTCGGGTCGTCCACGCGGTTGGTCCCGACGTCGATCACCGCGGCGCCCGGTTTGATCATATCGCCGGTCACGAACTCGGGCTTGCCCATCGCGACGATCAGGATGTCGGCCTGCCGCGTCACGGACTTGATGTCCCGGGTGCGCGAGTGGCACACGGTCACCGTGGCGTTGCCCCCCGGACCGTCCTGCAGCAGCAGGGCCGCCATCGGTCTGCCGACGATGGTGGAGCGACCCACGATCACCGCGTGCCGCCCGGTGGTATCGATGTCGCTGCGCAGCAGCAGCTGCTGTACGCCGTACGGCGTCGCGGGGCGGAACCCCGTCGGATCGCCGACGAACACCTTGCCGACGTTTTCCGGGTGAAATCCGTCCACGTCCTTGCGCGGCGCCACCCGCTGCAGCACCCGCTGCGTGTCGATCTGCTTGGGGAGCGGCAATTGCACCAGGATGCCGTGGATCTTGGGGTCGGCGTTGAGACGGTCCACGAGGGCCAGCAGCTCGGTCTCGGAGGTGTCCCGCGGCAGCCGGATGGTCTCGTGATACAGGCCGGCGTCCTCGCACGCCTTCCCCTTCATGCGCACGTAGGTCGCGGAGGCGGGATTGTCGCCCACCAGGACCGCGGCCAGCCCCGGGGTGACGCCGCGGTCGCGCAGGGCGCGGATGTCGGTCTGCAGTTCGGCGCGCAGCCGGTTGCCGACGGCCGTGCCGTCGATCAATCTAGCGGGCAAAACCCACCGCGCGCGTCTCGCGAATCACCACGACCTTGATCTGACCGGGGTACTGCAGCTCGCGCTCGATCCGGCGGGCGATTTGATCCGACAGCTCGCCGGCCTTGCCGTCATCGACGGCGGTCGGGGTCACGACCACGCGCACCTCCCGGCCGGCCTGAATGGCATACACCTTCTCCACGCCGGGGAACTCGCCCGCGAGCTGCTCCAGCTGGGTGAGGCGTTTCACGTAGGTTTCGAACGCCTCGCGGCGGGCCCCGGGCCGCGCCCCCGACACGGCGTCGGCCGCCTGCACGATCACGCTCACCGGAGACTCGTGCTCGACGTCGTCGTGGTGCGCCGCGATGCAGTTGATGACGACCGCGTGCTCGCCGAACTTGGTCGCCACCTCGACGCCAAGCTGGACGTGGGTGCCGTCGTGCTCGTGCGTGAGCACCTTGCCGATGTCGTGCAGCAGGGCGCCGCGCTTGGCGAGCTGGACGTCGAGCTTCAGCTCGGCCGCCATAATGCCGGCGAGCCAGGCGACTTCCTTCGAGTGCTCCAAGATGTTCTGCCCGTACGACGTGCGGTAGCGCATCCGCCCCACCAGCTTTACGAGCTCCGGGTGCATGCCCTTGATGCCCGTCTCGTACACCGCCTGCTCGCCCGCCTCGACGATCCCGGCCTCGATCTCGGCCCGGCATTTCCCGATGATCTCCTCGATCCGCCCGGGGTGGATGCGCCCGTCGGCGATGAGGCGCTCGAGCGCGAGCCGGCCGACCTCGCGCCGCACCGGGTCGAAGCACGAGACCACGACCGTGTCCGGCGTGTCGTCGATGATCACGTCCACGCCCGTGGCGGCCTCGAAGGCGCGGATGTTGCGCCCTTCCCGCCCGATGATGCGTCCCTTCATCTCGTCGGAGGGGAGCGCCACGGCGGACACCGTACTCTCGGCGGTGTGCTCGGCGGCGATGCGCTGGATCGCGATGGCGAGGATCTTCTTCGCCTCGCGGTCGGCGCCCTTCTTCGCCTGCTCCTTCAACTCCCGGGCCAGGGCGGCGGCTTCGCTCCGGGCCTCGTCCTCGAGCCCCCGCAACAGCTCCTGTTTCGCCTCCTGCGCGGTGAGGCCGGCGACCTGCTCGAGGCGGGTCCGCGCCTCGGCCTCCTTGGCGCCCAGCGCGCGCTCCCGCTCCTGGGAGGCCTGCTCGCGGCGTCCCAGCTCCCGGGCTTGCGTCTCGAGGCCCGTCACCTTCTGCTCGATCTGGTCTTCGCGCCGCTCGAGGTCGCGCCGCCGCCGCGCCGCCTCTCCGTCCCAGGCTTCGCGGGCGCGCATCAGCTCCTCTTTCGCCGCCAGCACCAGCCGCTGGCGCGCGTCTTCCAGCAGGCGCGCACTGTCCGCTGCGGCGGCGCGCGCCGCGGCGCCCGCCACCTGCCGCTCCGCGCGCCGCCCCACGATATAGAAAGCCGCTCCCGCGGCGACCCCGCCGCCAAGGAGGGCTGCGACGATTGCCAGCCAGTCCGGCATAAGATCTATCTCCGGCAACGCTTCGCCTGGGGGGCGGAGCGTGTAGAACTTCAGCTGATCGCCGACGGCTGATGGCTGAGAGCTTTTCGCTTCCCCGGCGGCAACAGCTTGGTCATGTCATCCGCGAGCGCCGCCAACCGGGCGACGACTTCGCGCTCGCCCTTCTTCGTCTGAAACAGCTCGTTGGTGATGTCGAGGGCCGCCAGGATCGCCGCCTTGTGCGTTTCGACGATGGGCCCCTGCGACAGGACCTTCTTCAATGCCTGGTCGACGTACGCCGCCACTTCCCGGGTGTACTCGGGAGGCAGATCGGATCGCACGGTGTATTCTTCACCGCCGATCATCACCTTGACCGCGTGCTTCTTGGTGCTCACTCAGGCACCTCCGGCGCCGCCCGCACTCTGGGCACCGCTTCCCCCACCGCCGTTCCCGCCCGTCTGGCGGGCCTGCTCCTCCAGGAAGGTGAGCCGCGACAACAGGTCGTGCACTCGCGTCCGCGCCCCCTCCACGCGCTGGCGCAACGTCCGGTTCTCCTGCTCGAGATCCGCCACCCGACCGCGCGTTTCCGCGTCTGGTTTGGCGGCAGCTCCTCCTCCCGCCCCTCCCCCGCTCCCCCGGATGCCGCTTTCTTTCAGCTCCGCTTCGGCTTTCAGGGCGCGCGCCCGCCAGCCGGCGAGCTCATCCGCCACGTGGCGGAGAACCGTCTCCAGCTGATCCAGCACGCGCCCGTCAACTCTCTCTCCGTCGTACGCCAAGCTCGTCCTCCAGCGCCTGCAGTGCTCCCCCGAGCAGCTCGTCCACTTCGCGCTCGCGCAACGTCCGGGCGGGGTCCCGGAAGGTGCAGTGCCACGCCACGCTGCGGTATCCGGCCGGTATGCCGGGCCCGCGATATTCGTCGAACACCTGGGCGCGCTCCAGCAACGGTCCCGCCGCGCGAGCCAGCACCGCCGACACGGCCCCGGCGTTCACACCGGCCGGCAAGACCAGCGCGATGTCCCGTTCCACCGCCGGCTGGGTCGGCAGCGGGCGGTAATGCACCGCGCCGGGCGGCGTGAGGTCGATTCGCAGCTCGAACCCGAGCAGCGCCGCCGCCCAGACCGGGGCGTCGGCCTCCAGTGGGCCCGCCCACCCCACCACCTCCCCACCCCGTTGCACCGCTACCCAACCCACCGCACCGCCCGTTGCCGGTTGCACGTCGCACGCCGGGGCGGCGACCCTCAGCGCTAACTCAAAGTGGTGCTTCAAGTCCCATATGTCCATATCAGGTACTTTCGCACCGTCGGACCAGTGGGGCGGGCGCCGGGCGCCCGTGAGCACGGCAGCCACGGAATCCCATTCCTCGGGTCGATCCTCCCCGGCGCGGAACACGGTCCCGATTTCGAACAGCCGCACGTCCCGGGTGTGGTTCGCCCAGTTGTGCTCCACCCGGCGCACCAGGCCCGGCAGGAGCCGGCGCCGCAGGAATGCCTCGTCGGCCGACAAGGGGTTCCGGACCGCCATCGCCTCCGGCCCGTCGCGCGGCCCGAGCGGGATGGTTCGCGCCTCGTAGCAACCGGACTGGACCAGCCGTTGGCGCACGCCCGCCTTGATCTGCTCCACGGGCGCGTCGGGCACGGTTCCCGACCGGTAGGGGCGCAGCTCGTCGGGGAAGGCGTCGTACCCTTTCAGCCGGGCGGCCTCTTCGATGAGGTCCACCTCGCGCGTGACGTCGGGGCGCCAGCCGGGCACCTGCACGGCAAGCCGGGTGCCCCCCTCCTTGGGGGCGACGAAGAACCCCACCGAGGTGAGCAGCCGCTCCAGCTCGGCGCGCTCGGTCGGGACGCCCAGCAGCCGAGCGGCGCGCTCCGGGCGGAGAAACACCGTCTTCTCCTGGACCGGTTGCGGCCACAGGTCGAGCGGTGGTTCGCGCACTGCGCCACCCGCCACGGCGACGATCAGCTCGATGGCGCGGCGCATGGCGTCGGGCATGCTGAACAGGTCGATTCCGCGCTCGAACCGGTAGCTCGACTCGCTCGACAACCCGAGCGCCCGGCGGGTGCGGCGCACGCGCGTCGGCTGGAAGTAGGCGCATTCGAGCACCAGGTCGGTGGTGGACGCCGTGACCTCCGACTCGCCGCTCCCCATCACGCCCGCGATGATCGTGGGCCGCTCCGCGTCGCAGATCGCCGTCATCTCCGCCGTGAGCGTGCGCTCCACCCCGTCGAGCGTCACGATCTTTTCGGTCGGCTGCGCCCGGCGCACCACGACAGCGGGCCCGCGCAGCTTCGCCAAGTCGAAGGCGTGCAGCGGCTGGTTCAGCTCGAACAGGACGTAGTTGGTCGCGTCAACGATGTTATTGATCGGCCGCTGGCCGATCGAGGCCAGGCGCTGCGCGAGCCACCCCGGGCTAGAGGCGACCTTGACGCTGCGGATCACGGCGATCATGTAGCGCGGCGCGCCTTCGGGGTCCTCAAGGCGCACTTCGACCCCGTCCACGACGCCCGCGGTGGCGCGTCCGCTCGGGCCGGCGGCCACGCCGGGCTCGGCGGCCCTCGCGGCCGCGCCACCACGGGGGTTGGGAGCGCGGCGACGGCCGCCGAGGGCGGCGTCCCCGCCGGCCGGAGCCGCGCTCCCAGCCCCCGGGATCGCGGGTAGCTTGACCGCGCCGCCGAGTAGCGCCGCCAGCTCGCGGGCCACGCCCTTGTGGCACAGGAGGTCGGGGCGGTTGGCGGGGACGTCGATGACGACCTGGTGGTCGTCGATCGGCACCGCATCGACGAAGCGCGTGCCCGGGGCGCTTGCCGTGTCGAGCTCCAGGATGCCGGCGTGATCCTCGCCGAGCCCGAGCTCCTTGGCCGAGCAGAGCATGCCGTTCGACTCGACGCCGCGGATCGGTTTGCGCTCGAGCCGCACACCGCCCGGCAGCAGCGCCCCCACGGGGGCGTACGGGTAGCTCTTTCCGGCCTGCACGTTGCGGGCGCCGCACACGACCTCGACCGGCCCGCCGGCCCCGCCGGCGTCCACCAGGCAGAGGGTGAGCCGGTCGGCATTGGGATGCTTTTTTACTTCCAGCACGCGCGCCACCACGATGTCGCCGAGCTCCTGATGCAGCGGGACCACGGCGTCGACCGGCGCGACGTGCATCGTCAGCCGCTCCGCGGTATCGCGCGCGTCGAGCGGGCGGTCGAGCAGCGCCTCGAGCCAGCGGCGCGACACGATCATCGCGCGCGCCCCGTTCCCGCGGCGGCGAACTGGGCCAGGAAGCGCACGTCGCTGTCGAACAGCAGCCGGATGTCGGGAATCCGGTGCCGGGTCATCGCGATCCGGTCCGGCCCCATGCCCCAGGCGAACCCCGTATAGCGCTCGCTGTCCACCCCGCAGTTCTCGAGCACCGCGGGGTGCACCATGCCGGAGCCGAGGATCTCCATCCAGCCGGATTGCTTGCAGGCGGGGCAGCCCGTCCCCCCGCAGATCTGGCATTGCACGTCCATCTCGGCCGAGGGCTCCGTGAAGGGGAAGAACGACGGCCGGAATCGCACCCGCGTGTCCGCGGAGAAGAAGCGGCGGGCGAAGGTCGCGAGCGTGGCCTTGAAGTCGACGAAGCTGATCCCCTCGTCCACGGCGAGGCCCTCGATCTGCTCGAACACCGGCGAGTGCGACGCGTCGAACGGGTCGCGCCGGTACGCCAGGCCGGGGATCACGACGCGCACGGGCGGCGGGTAGCGCTCCAGCGTGCGGATCTGCACGGGCGAGGTGTGGGTCCGCAGCAGGAGATCGCCGCCGAGGTAGAAGGAGTCCTGGGCGTCGAGGGCCGGATGGTCCTGGGGGAAATTCAGGGCGGAGAAGTTGTAGCGCTCGGTCTCGATGTGCGGCCCCACGGCGCGCGTGAAGCCGAGCTCGTGGAAGATCTCGCAGATCTCGTTCACGACCTGGGTGACGAGGTGCAGCCCGCCCGTCCAGCGGGCGCGGCCGGGCATGGTGAGGTCGACGCCGGCCGCGGTCGGGGGGGGGCGCTTCAGGTCACGCTCCCGCGCGGCGAAGGCCGCTTCGAACTCCTGCTTCAGGGTGTTGGCGGCGCCGCCGACCTGCTTCTTGGCGGCGGGCTCGAGCCGCGGCAGCGCGGCGAGGATTTTCGTGAGCGCGCCGGCCTTGCGCCCGAGGATCTCGGTCTTGAGATCCTGGAGCCGGCGCTCGTCCGCTTGCGGGATCTCCTGCAGACGCTCCCGCAGCTCGGTGAGGGCTGCCAGGAGGTCGCGCATGTTCAGAGGGCCTGCTTCGCGACCTCCGCCAGCTGCTGGAACGCCGCGGGATCGCGCACCGCGAGGTCGGCGAGCACTTTGCGGTTGACCTCGACTCCGGCGCGGCGCAGCCCGTTCATGAAACGGCTGTAGGAAAGCTGGTGCAGCCGCGCGGCGGCGTTGATGCGGATGATCCAGAGCCGGCGGAAGTCGCCCTTTTTGCGGCGGCGGTCGCGGTAGGCGTACTTCTGGGCCCGCTCGACCGATTCCTTCGCGGCCTTCCAGAGCTTGGAGCGCCCGCCAAAGTAGCCCTTGGCGAGCTTCATGACCTTGTTCTTGCGCTTCAGGCGCGCGACGTTGCTCTTGACGCGGGGCATGCCTCTCGCTCCTTACGCCATCAGCAGGCGCTTGAGGCGTCGCTCGTCGGCGTGCGACACCAGCGCGGCTTTGCGGAGGTGGCGCTTCCGCTTGGGGTGCTTCTTGGTCAGGATGTGGCTCTTGTACGCGTGATAGCGGCGCAGCTTGCCGGTCCCCGTCAACCGGACCCGCTTCCGGAGCGCGCGTTTCGATTTCTGCTTGGGCATGTGAATCTCAGGGGTCAGGGGTCAGGGATCAGGGGTCGGGGCCGGTGGACTGATCCCCGACCCCTGACCCCCGATCCCTCATTTCACTTCGGCGCCAGCACCATCGACATGTTGCGGCCCTCGAGCTTGGGGTCCTGCTCGATCTTGGCCACGTCCTTGAGCTCGGTCGCGACCCGGTCGAGCACGTCGCGCCCCAGGTCGATGTGGGCCATCTGCCGGCCGCGGTACATCATCGTCACCTTCACCTTGTTGCCGTCCTGCAGGAACTCGCGCGCGTGGCGCGTCTTGAACGCGAAGTCGTGGTCGTCGATGCCGGGGCGGTACTTGACTTCCTTCAAGTGGATGACGTGTTGCTTTTTCTTCGCCGCCCGCGCCGCCTTCGCCTGCTCGAACTTGAACTTCCCGTAATCCATGATCTTCACGACCGGGGGGCGCGCCAGCGGCGCCACTTCCACCAGGTCGAGGCCCCGCTCCTGCGCCGCCGCGATCGCTTCGTCCACGGTCATCACGCCGAGCTGCGCACCGTCGGGAGCGATCACCCGGAGCGGACTGATCCGGATCTGCCGGTTCACCCGGATGCGCGGAGCCTTGTTGTTGGTGCTTTCGATCGCCAGGTGCCGTTCTCCTCCTCGATGAGAAAACAAAACGCGGATTCCAGCTGTCCCGGAATCCACGTTGCATCATCCGTGCCCGTCACGCGCACCGGCCTGCCCGGGCCACGCGCGACCGACGACGAAAGACGCTCCCTCGAACCCTCGAGCGCTCTCCCCAGCACGGGAGAGGCGGCGGGTGAGGCGCACGCGGCGCCCGCTTACCGAATTGTCGCGCCTAACTTAGCCCGCCCGTAACGCTTCCACAAGACCGAACCCCTTCCCCTCGCGCCCGAGCCGGCCCGCCACCACCGCCGGATCGTGCTCGAAGAACAGCAGCCAGCCCTCCGCCTCGGCCCGGCGATACAGCTGGCGCTTCGACTCGAGCGTCACGAGCGGTTGCAGGTCGTACCCCATGATCCAGGGGAGCGGCAGGTGCGCGCTCGTCGGCACCACATCGGCGAGGAAGCACACGTGCTCCCCCGCGCTTTCCACCAGCACCGATTGGTGAAACGGCACGTGCCCGGGTGTCGGCAGGCAGCGGACCCCGGGGAGGAGCTCCGCGGCACCGTCGATCGTCCGGAACGCCACCGGCTCGAAGTTGTGCGGCAGGTAGCTGGCGGCCGTGCGCTCGTTGGTGTGGCGGGCGAACTCGAGCTCGCCCTGCTGCACCACGTACGTCGCGCGGGGAAAGCTCACGAGCGTCGGACGGTCGGACGGTCGGACGGTCGGACCGTCAGGCGCTCGCTCGACGGGCTCCCGGTAGGTGTTGCCGCCGGCGTGATCGAAATGCAGATGGGTATTGATCACCCAGCGAATGTCCTCCGGTTTGTATCGCAGCTCGGCCAGCGCGTCTTCCAGCCGCGTGCGTCCGGTCGCGCCCTCGTTCTGCACGCCGTAGATGTCGCGAAACTTCGCGTCCTCCTTGTTGCCCAGGCCGGTGTCGATCAGCACCAGGCCGTCGGGGTGCTCGACGAGCAGGCAGCGCAGCGCGAGTGGAATGCGGTTGCGTGCGTCGGCGCGGATGCGCCGCTCCCACAGCGGCTTCGGCACGACCCCGAACATGGCGCCGCCGTCGAGGTGCTGGGAACCGGCCTCGAGCGCGTGACAGGTGAGATGCCCCACGCGGAAGGTGGTGTGGGTCATGCGATTGCGGATTGCGGATTTTGGATTGCGGATTTGAAATGGGAGGTCGTGCGCGGCGCGACGCGTGCTTGGACAATCCGCAATCCGCAATCCGCAATCCGCAATTCGTTCACAAGTCGTCTCGCCGCAACGGCAGCGTCATACACCTCGGCCCCCCGCCCCCGCGCACCAGCTCGCTGCCCTCGATCGTCACCACGGCGCGCTCGCCGTCGCCGGGTGTTTCCTGTCCGCCGAGCAGGCTCGCGGCCGTCACGAGCTTGAATCCGGCGTGCTCGAGCTCGCGCAGCGTCGCCTCGTTGCGCGCGTAGGTGACGACCGCGCCGGGCCGCACCGCGAAGAAATTGCACGCCGAGGACCATTGCTCCCGCTCCTGGACGGAGCGGCCCGTGCCGCCGCAGAACACCGGCTCGAGCGGCTGGTCCACCGCCTGCAGCGCCGCGAAGAGGTTGGGCATCTCCTTCACGCCCTTCGACTTCTTGCGCCGATGCAGCACCGCGAGGCGCTCCGGGCCGACGAAGTGCGGCGGATAGACGCAGCACAGCTCCCGGTCGAGCTGCGTGAAGATCATGTCGAGGTGGATCGCGGTCCGCTCGGCGGGCATCACGACGACGATCACATCCCGCACGCCGCAGTGCTCGAACACCAGGTCGCAGAGGTGGTCGAGCGCGGCCGGGCTGGAGCGCTCGCTGAACCCCAGCAGCAGCAGGTCGGGGCGGATGGGGTGGACGTCGCCCCCCTCGAGTGTGTAGTTGTTGCGCTTCTCTTCCGAGCCGTCGTACAGGATCCCCGCGTTCTCGAGACAGGGGTGATAGCGGAACAGCGCCTTGATGAGCAGCTCCTCGGTCCAGCGCACGCCGTAGCGCATCGAGCCGATGATCGAATGCTCCCCGATCACGATGCCCACGTCGCGCGTGAAGAACAGATTGGGAAGCGGCGGCAGCGCATAGCCGCTCTCGTTGAGCGCGCGCGCGATGGGGCCCGCCTCCTCGAGGGCGCCTTCGACCATGAGGCCGACGAGCGCCTCGGCTGGGAGCTCGGCCAGCTGCCGGGCCAGGGCGTCCGACGGCACCACCTCGAGCGCGCGCGTGACCAGGAACTCGCGCACGTCCGGCCGCGCCACCAGCTCGGTCAGCAGCGCGCGCACCTCGTACACCTGGGCGAAGCGCTCCAGCACGGCCACGAACCGGCGGTGCTCCTGCTGCGCCAGCTCCAGGTCGATGATGTCGTCGTAGAGGTAGGCCTCGCGGTTGCCCGGCGTGACCGCGAGCAGCTCGGGTCCAGGGGTATGCACGAGCACCGCGCGCAGCGGACCGATCTCGGAGGTGACGCGGACGCGGGCCATGGCGGGAAATCTAACGGGGCATGGCGGCGCCGGCTAAGCGGTGGCGGCCAATTGCGGATTGCGGATTTCGGATTGCGGATTGTTAGGAGAAGCCTCTCGCAGCGATCGACCTCTCATTTCAAATCCGCAATCCGCAATCGCCAATCCGCAATTGCATTTACCGATTCGCCAGCGCAAAGCTCAGCGTCTCCAGCTCCAGCGCCATGTTCACCGATTTCACAGCCACGTCGGCGGGCACCGCCAGCCGAATCGGGGCGAAGTTGAGGATCGCCTTCACGCCCGACTGCACGAGCTGGTCGGTCACTTCTTGCGCCGCCTCCGCGGGGGTCACGAGGATGGCGATGTCGGTCGGCTCCTTCCGCAGGTCGCTCGCGATGTGGCGCACGTCGCGCACCACGAGCCCGTTCCAGCGGGAGCCGATCTTGCGCGGGTCTTTGTCATAGATCGCGGCGACATGGAAGCCGCGCTGCCGGAACCCCGGATACTGGGCCAGCGCCCCGCCGATGCGCCCGGCGCCCACCAGCACCACCCGATAGGTCCGCTTGAGGCCCAGGATGTCGCGCAGCCGGCCCGTGAGCTGGGGCACGGAGTAGCCGAGCCCGCGTTTGCCGAAGGAGCCGAAGAAGGAGAGATCCTTACGCACCTGCGCCGGCGTGGTGGCGCCCCGGCGGGCGAGCTCGGCGGAGGAGATGGTGGTGTGGCCCTGGGCGTCGAACTGCTCGAGGAACCGCAAGTACAGGGAGAGCCGTCGCACCGTGCTCTCGGAGATCTTCCGCATATTGTGAAGTTGCGACCCCGTTTCCGGGACCGTCCTGTGGTGCGCTAAGCCGTTGTGCAGCTGCTTGTGAATCTTTTCACTTTCGTCTGCAATCCTAGCAATTCGTGGCCGCCCATGCAAGATCGTGACGTAATTTCAGTGCCCAGCCCCAACAGCGTGCCGCGATGCTTCTGAGCAAGGAACAAGCGGAACGGAATCTGAAAGCAGCAGTGCAGCGAGCGAGCCGGAGCCGAGTGACGCGACGCGTGACTGCTCCGTGGAAGGAGTTGTACCCAAAGCTGCTCCGAGCGGTTGGACTCTCACATCGGGCATCTTCCAAGACATTCTGGAACGGTCGGTTTGACGTGGTGCTGCCGGAGGGAACGTCCACGCATATCTGGCGATACGGCTTCTTCGAGAGTGATGTCTGCACGTTTATGCTGCGGGGCCTCGAGCCGGGAATGGTTTTCGTCGACGTCGGCGCCCATTTCGGTTTCTTCACACTGCTCGGCAGCGACCTCGTTACCGGAGAAGGTCGTGTCGTGGCCCTGGAGCCGATGCCACGGACCTTCCGACAGCTGAACCGGAACGCGTCGCGCAACAATCCGTTCCGGAACATCACTCCGCTCAACGTCGCCGCGTACAGTGCCAACACGACGCTCCTGTTTCGCGACTATGGTGTTGTCGACTCGGCGATGGACTCCGCCTTCGGACAGCGGAACACTGGTGGCGAGCGGGGAAAGGTCGGCACGGTGCAGGTGACGGCCCGGACGTGCGACGAGGTCGTGGCGACGCTGGGCCTCCGGCGAGTGGACCTGGTGAAGATCGATGCCGAGTCATCGGAACTGCATGTGTTGTTTGGAGCGGAGCGGCTCATCCAAAAGTTTGCGCCGCTGCTCATTCTCGAAGTCGGGGATTTCGACCTGCCAGGCGTGGCACGCTCTCGAGACTTGGTCTCATGGCTGACCCAACGTGGCTACGTCGCCTACGAGTGTCGACAAGGCGACATCGTCCGGCACCAGCCCCGTGAGACGTATGCGTCCGGGAACCTCTTGTTCAAGCGGGCAGAATAGCCGAACGGCTCACCAACGCCACAGCCGCACGAAGGTCGCCGGCGCGAGCGTCTCGGGTCGCGCCGCGGGGTCGAGCCCGAGCTGCGCGAGTCCCGCGAGCACCGCCGCCGCCGGCCGCCCCGTCGCGGCCATGACGACGTTACGCAGCTGCTTGCGGCGGCGTGTGAAGCACGCGGTGACGAAGGCGCGGAACGCCCGCAGCTCGGCGGGCGCGACCAGGGGGTCGGGCCGGGGCATGAGCCGCACCAGCGCGCTCGCCACCCTGGGAGCGGGATGGAACGCCCGCGCCGGCACGCCGAACAGCCGCTCGACGCGACACGTCGCCTGCACCCCGACGCTGAGCGCCCCGTACGCCCGCGAGCCCGGCCGCGCCGCCAGCCGGTCGGCCACTTCCCGCTGCACCAGAAACACGATCCGCTCCGGCAGCGGCGGGGTGAGGGCTTGGTCGATCAGGGGAGAAGTGATGGCGTAGGGGATGTTGCCGACGACTTTGAATTGCGGATTGCGGATTGCGGATTGCGGATTTGTGGGTGTGGACTCGATCAGGGCGTGCCAGTCCAATTTCAGCGCGTCCCCCTCCACGACATCGACATTGCCCAATCCGCAATCCGCAATCCGCAATCCGCAATCCTTCGCCAGTCGGCGATCCCGCTCGATCGCAATGACCCGCTGCACGCGAGGGGCGAGGACGACGGTCAGGGCGCCAGGCCCCGCTCCGATCTCGAGGACGACGTCGCCGGGTGCGGGCGCGAGCGCGTCGACGATCTGCGTGAGGACCTTCGGATCGCGTAAGAAGTGCTGCCCGAGCGGCGGCCGCCGGCTCACACCTTGAGGATCACGAGGGTGCGGTCGTCGGCCGCGGGGGCGCCGCCGGTGAAGCCGGCGAGGTCGGCGTAGATGGCCTCGAGCATGTCGCGCGTGGAGTGGCCGGCGAGCCGGCCCACGTGACCGAGCACCCGCTCCTCCCCGAATCGGCCGCCGCGCTCGCCGTCCGCTTCCGCTTCGGCCAGTCCGTCGGTGAAGAGACACACCACGCCCGTGCGCGGCCGCCACGTGAGGACACCGTCCCGGCCCGGCGCGGCGGCGATGCCGAGTGGGGGGCGTGTGGCCTCGAGCCGGATGGGGCGGCCCGTCTCGGTATCGACGAGGAAGGCGTGGGGATGCCCGGCGTTGGCATAGGTGAGCCGGCCCGCGCGCGGGTCGATCACGCCATAGAACAGGCTCAAGAACATTTCGGTGCGCCCGAGCTCCTCGGTGAGCGACTGCCCGATCCGTTGCAGCACTTCGGTCGGCCGCTCTCCTGCCTGCGCGTGGATCCCCGAGGCGGCCATCACGAGCGCCATGATCAAGGCGGCCCCGAACCCGTGGCTCGTGACGTCGCCGATGATGACGCCGATGCGGTCGTCCGGGAGGTTCAGCAGGTTGTAAAAGTCCCCTCCCACCGATTCCGCCTGGCGGCAGCGGGCCGCCACGTCCACGCGCGCCGCGATGACGAGCGGTGAGGGAAGCAGCTTGAGCTGCAGGTCGTGCGCCAGCTCCAGCTCGCGTCGCACCCGCTGCTGGCTCAAGTCCTTCGCGACCAACGTGGCGTTCTCGATCGCGGCGCCGATCTGGTTCGCGATGGCGGCGACGAGCTTGCGGTCGCCGGCGGTGAACGCGTCCGCGCCCATCCGGTCGGTCAGGTTGATGACGCCGATCGGCTTGGCGCGCTCGCCCGGCGTCGCGTACAGCACGGGGACGGAGAGAAACGCCTTCCCCCTGTAGGTGCGGCCCTCGGGGCAGCCGGGATTCACCGCCTGAGGATCGGTGGGGTCGTAGCTCACGATGCGCATCTCGCGGAACACACGCGCGGCGACCGAGCAGGCATCGTCGACCTCGATCGGCTCGATGTCCTGCACGTCCACCCCCTGGGCGGCCACGATGCGCAACAGCCCGCGCTCGCGATCGTGCACCAGCAGCGTGGCGCGCCGCGCCCGCACCACGCCGGAGACTTCCCGCAGGATCCGGTCCGCGGCCTCGTCGAGCCGGACGGTCTGGCCCAGGATCTCGCTGATCGTGTAGATCAGGTCGATCTCTTCGTAGCGCTCCGACAGCTCCGCCGCCACCTGCGCGGCGTCGCGTTCGGCGCCGAGCGCGGCGCCCACGATCGCGGCCAGGGTGTCCGGGGCCCGGGGTCCGGGTCCCGGAGCGCCGATTTCCAGCCACACGCCCTCGATGTCCGGCACCGGCTCGAACCACGCAGGCCCGTGCGGCGTGGCGATCGAGTGACCGGCCGTACGGCCTTCGAGGGGCGGGACCCAATCGTCGCCGTCCGGCGCCCCGGCCCCCGCCGGGACCCGCCGCCCGTCGCCGTGCCACACGGCGAGCCGGGCGCCCGACAGCTGCTCGAGCGCCGTCAGCATCCGCTCCAGGCGGATCAGCCCGCTCGCAACGTCAGGCAGACGGAGTTCCCGGCGGCGCTGAACGCGACCTGGTCAACGAGACTGCGCAGCACGAACAGGCCACGCCCGTCCTCCCGCTCGAGTCGGCCCGGGAGTGTCGGATCGGGCACGGCGCCGGGGTCGAAGCCCTCGCCGGCGTCGGTCACGTGAATGTGCACGGCGTCGCGCCGCGCCTCCACCCGCACGTGCACCAGGCGGCGGGGATCGTGACGGTTGCCGTAGGCGATGGCGTTGGCGAGCGCTTCGGCGAGCGCGGTGCGCAGGTTGAAACGGACCCGGCGGGGCGAGAGGACGCCGCTCTTGAACCGGTCGGCGATGAGCTCGACCGCCGGACCGACGTATCCCAGGTCGCTCGGGACGTCGAGCGCCAGCTCGAAGTCGGATTCGCCGCCCGTCGCCGAGGGGCGAACGTCGAGGCGCAGCGGCTCCGTCACGGCTAGAAGGCGGCGAGCGCCTCCGCGGGGGTCTTCGCGATCGCGAACAGCGTATCCAGCTTGGTGAGCTCGAACAGCGTCTGCAGGTCCTCGTTCAGCCCCGCCAAACGCAGGTCTCCGCCCTGCTCCCGGATCTTCTTCGAGAGTGAGACCAGCACGCCCAGCCCGGAGGAATCGATATAACCGGTTCGGGTGAAGTCGATGACGAACTTGCGAGCGCCCCCGTCCAGGGAGTCCAGCACTTTCTGCTTCATGTCCTGGCGGTTCCCCACGATCAGCTGTCCGTCCACGCCGACCACCACGACGCCCCGCTTGTCCTTCGTCAGACTGAAAGTCATCTCCGCTCCCCGGCTTGAAGGACGGCGACCACCGCCGTGTCCACAATATCGTCGGCCGTCGCGCCGCGCGACAGGTCGGCGACGGGACGCGCCAGGCCCTGGAGGATGGGTCCGATCGCCTCCCACCCGCCGAGGCGCTGCACCAGTTTGTACGCGATGTTGCCGCTGTCAAGATCGGGGAACACCAGCACGTTCGCGCGACCCGCGACGGGCGAGTCCGGGGCCTTGCGGGCCGCGACCTCTGCGACCAGTGCCGCGTCGCCCTGCAGCTCGCCGTCGCAGCGGAAATCGGGGTTGCGGCCGCGCAGGATCGCCACCGCCTGGCGCACCCGCTCGACCCGCGCGCCTGCGGCACTGCCGCGCGTGCTGTAGGACAGCAACGCCACCACCGGCTCGTCCCCGACGATGCGCCGGCGGTCGCGCGCCGCGGCGCACGCGGCGTCCGCGAGCTGCTCGGGCGTCGGCTCCGGGACGACCGCGCAATCGGTGAACGTCAGCACGGTCTCGGCGCGCACCATGTAGAACGCGCCGCTGACGGTCGCGATGCCGGGCGCGGTGCCCACGCCCCACAGCGCCGCCCGGATGGTGTCGCCGCTCGGAAACGTGGCCCCGCCGACCATCACGTCGGCGAGCCCCGCGCCGACCAGGCAGGCCCCGTAGGTGAGCGGGTGATCGAGCGCGGCGCGCGCGGCGGCGTCGTCGGGGAACCGATCGGGGCGGCGGGAGCGGAGATGCCGGATAAGGCCGGAGATGGGGGAAGCGGGAAGGGGCCGCCCCAGCACGTCCACCACCCCGAGACCCTCCGCCTCCAGCCGCGCCGCCGCCGCGCGCACCCGCGGGTCGTCCCCCTCGGGGAGCACGATGCGCTTCCCGGCGCGCCGCGCCCGCTCGTACGCGGCGTCGCGGAAGCTCACCGGCCGAACTTCTGCTCCAGGGCCTGCCGGACGGAGGGGTGGACGAGCGCCGACACGTTGCCGCCGAACCGGGCCACCTCACGGACCAGGCTCGAGGAGAGGTACGTGAGATCGAACGCGGGCACCAGGAACACCGTCTCGATCCCGGGAGCCAGGTTGCGGTTCATCAGCGCCATCTGGAACTCGTACTCGAAGTCGCTCACCGCGCGCAGCCCGCGCACGATCACGGCCGCGCCCGCCGCGCGGGCGAAGTCGGCGAGCAATCCTTCGAACGAGCGCACCTCGACCCTGGGATCGGTCACCGCCTGCTGGATGAGCGTCACGCGCTCGGCGAGCGTAAAGAGCGGCTGCTTCGCGGTGTTGACGGCCACCGCGACGACCACCCGGTCCGCAAACGTGAGCGCGCGGCGGATCAAGTCTTCGTGGCCGCGCGTGATCGGGTCGAACGACCCGGGATAGACTGCGACGCGGGGGCCGGTCATGGCGCGTAGATGAAGGTGACGGCCGTGTCCCCGTAGCGGCGCGTGTCGTCGCCCGGGATCGGCCGGTCCGCCGGGTGCTCGATCGAGAAGATGCTGGCGAACGCGGTGAGGCGGAACATGGCGACGAGACGCGCCGCCTGGTCGCCCGCGTAGGGCGGGTCGGCGAACGCCACGTCGTACTGCCCCGGGTGCAGCCGCTCGGCGAAGTGCAGCGCGTCGAGCCGGTGCACCACGGCGCGATCGTCCACGTGCAGCGTCTGGATGTTCGCCTTGAGGGTCGAGAGCGCCAGGCGGTTCAACTCGACGAACTCCGCGGTGGTGGCGCCGCGCGACAACGACTCGAGGCCGAGGGCGCCTGAGCCCGCGAACAGGTCGAGCACGCGGGCGCCCCGGATGGAGCGTTGCAGGATGCTGAACCAGGCCTCGCGCACCCGATCGGCGGTGGGGCGCGTGCGATCGCCGGCGGGCGTCTTCAGGCGGCGGCCTTTGAAGTCGCCGGCGATGATGCGAACGAAGCCCAACCCGGCCCCCCTTCCCGATTGCGGCTTGCGGATTCCGGATATTGTGGATTGCGGATTTCGGATTGCGGATTGTACGAGCGATCTTCCAGATCCAATCCGCAATCCGCAATCCACAATCCGCAATCGTTATCCACTCGGTGCCAGGGATGCGACCCGTGCTTGGAGTGTCACGCGTCCCTGCCACTCGTCCCGCTCCAGCCGGAACGCCACGTCGAGCGGCTGCGCCAGCCAGGCATCGGGCACGACGTCCGCCCATTGAAACCCGATCGCCGGGAGCGCGCCGGAGCCGTCGTCGAGGGTGAAGCGCAGGTGGTTGGTCCCGACCCGGCGGGCGCCGACCGCGCGGGCGCCGCGCACCCCGAACACCGGCGCCGGATTCCCGGGCCCGCACGGCTCCAGGTAACGCATCAGCTTCTCGAGCTCGGGACTCACCAGCCCGAGCGGCAGCTCCAGATCGACGCGCTGGGCGGGCGCCAGGTCGTCGGGGCCCAGAAGCTCGCCCGCCACCTCGAGAAACGCAACACGGAACGCCTCGTAGCGCTGCCGCCGGATCGTCAGCCCCGCCGCCATCGTGTGGCCGCCATACTTCTCGAGGTGGTGCCCCACCCGGTGCAGCGCGGCGTGCAGGTCGAAGCCGACGATGCTGCGCCCCGAGCCACGGCCGCTGTCTCCACCCTCGTCCCACCCGATCAGGAAGGTGGGGCGTCCGTAGCGCTCCACCAGACGCGACGCCACGATGCCGATGACCCCCGGGTGCCAGCCGTCCGCCGCGAGCACGAGAGCCCGGTCGTCGGGCGCGAGCGTCGCCTCGGCCAGCTCGAGCGCCTCGTCCAGGATCCGCTGGTCCAGCTCCTGGCGCCGCGCGTTCAAGGTCTCGAGCTCCCGGGCGATGGCCGTCGCCGGGGACGGCTCGTCCGACAGGAGCAGGCGCAGGCCGTCGGCCGGCTCGCCGATGCGGCCGGCGGCGTTCAAGCGGGGGGCGAGGATGAAGCCGACGTGCCCCGCCTTGATCGGGCGCCCCGCGAGCCCCGCGACTTCCACCAGGGCCCGGAGCCCCGTCCAGCGTGAGTCGGCGAGCATCTTCAAGCCGTGCCGCACCAGAATGCGGTTCTCCCCGATCAGCGGGACCACGTCGGCCACGGTCGCCAGGGCCACGTAGTCGAGGAAGTGGAGCGGCAGGTTGGACGATTGGCCCAGCGCCGGCATCAGGGCCTGGGCGAGCTTGAACGCGACGCCGGCGCCGCACAGGTCCTTGTCCTCCGAGGGACAATCCCGGCGGCGGGGGTCGAGCACCGCGGAGGCGGGAGGCAGTTCGTCGCCCGGGAGGTGATGGTCCGTGACGAGCACCGCAATGCCGGCGGCCCGGGCGGCGCGGACCGCCTCGATGGCCGTGATACCGCAATCGCAGGTGATGATGAGCCCGGCGCCCACCCGCTGCGCCTCGGCAAGCCCCGCGGGCCCGAAGTCATAGCCGTCCCGCAGGCGATGCGGCACGAAGGCGTGCGCCGTTCCCCCCACGCTGCGCAGCACGCGAGTGAGCAGCGCCGCCGCGCACTGGCCATCCACGTCGTAGTCGCCGTGGACCAGGATCGGGGTCCGGGCGCGCACCGCGCGCGTCACCAGCTCGACGGCGAGCGGCATGTCGACCCAGTCGAGGGGATCGGAGAGGCGCTCGAGCTCGGGCCGGAGGAAGGCTTTGGCGAGGTCGGGGGCGGCGAGCCCGCGTTGCACCAGGATGGCGGCGAGCGGCTCGGGGATGTGCAGCTGGCCGGCGAGCGCGCGGGTCAAACCGGGGTCGGGCCGCTCGGTGATCGCCCAGCGGGCCGGGATCATTCCTTCGCGTACAGCAGCACGCCGCAGGCCTCGCAGGCCTCGATGGAAACGCCGCGCTGGATGAGGGTACGGCGCTGGGTCGGGACCGCCGTAAAGCAATGCCCGCAGGCATCGACGTGCAGGGGGTAGACGGCAAGCGGCGCCTTGCCGCGGCGGATGCGCTCGTAGCGGGCCAGCATCCCGGGGGTGACGCGGGCGGCCGCCTGCTCCCGCTCGGCGACGGCGCGCTCGCGCTCGCCCGCGATCTGCTCGCGTCGTCCCGCGAGCGCCTCACGCTCCGCCGCCTGCTGCGCCCGCACGTGCGCGAGCGCCTGTTCCGCCTCCGCGGCCCGTCGCTCGGCTTCCCCCACGGCGTCGCCCGAGCGCATGAACTCCGCCTCTTCTTTGGCCAGGACCGAGCGTGCGAGATCGAGCTCGGCCATGAGCGTGGACGCCTCTTTGGCTCCCCGCACCCACTCGAGCCGTTGCCGTCGCTGCTCCTGCATGTTGCGGTAGCTGGCGATCTTGCCTTCGAGCTCGTCGCGGCGGTCGAGCGCGGCCTGAATCGCGGCCCGCGCCGCGCCGAGCGCCCGCTCCGCCGCCGCCTGCGACTCGTCGAGCGCCCGCGTCGCAGGCTCGAGCGCCGCCAGGGCATCGTCCGTCTGGTTTACCGCCTGGTCCTTCTCCTGCAGCGCCAGCAGCGCCTCAAGTTCCGGGTGCACCTCGCCTCCTCATCGCGATCTTGTAACGCGGATATCGTTTGCGCAGCTCGTCGAACACGCGCCGCTTCTCCGCGATCAGCGACGCCTGCACTTCGGGGGTCTCGAAGGGCAAGCGCTGGTCGATCTGCTCGAGCTGTCGCTCCAGCCGGCGGGCCTCGATGAAGTTCACGGCCCGCTCGTACAAGGCGTTGGGGTCGCGGTCGCCCAGCCCTTCGGCCCGGAGCTCCTCGTAGGCGCGCGCCGAGGTCTCGCTGAGCGAGAGCACGGCGTCGTCGGCGATCGCCTCGAACGCCTCCCGGTACGGCACGAACTCGAACTCCTCGGCATCCACGGCCTGGATCACCTTACTCTTCCAGGGCTCGCCCTCGAGCAGCAGGAGCAGGAGCGTCTTCTCGGCGCTGGCGGGTAATGCGGGAGCAGGGAGCGGGGAGCGGTTCTCTCCGGTGCTCACCGTCCCCGCGGATCGGGCCGACGGGTACCGCTCCCCGCTCCCTGCTCCCGCGTTAGTCACCTCACGTTCCAGCACATCCTTCCGCACTCCCGCCGCCTCCGCCGCCCGCGACATGTACAGCTCCTGTGTGATCGGATCGGCCGCCGCGCGGATCGTGGGGAGCAATCGATCGAGTGCGCGCCTGCGGCCGGGCAACGTGCCGAGAAAGCCTTTGCGCTCGAGGATCTGGAGCTTTCGCTCGAACACGTCCACGGCGTCCTTGAGGATCGCTTCGAGACCGGCGGCGCCGCGGCGCTGCACCAGCGTATCGGGGTCCTCGCCCGGCGGCAGCGTGGCGACGCTCACGCGCAGCCGCTCGCGCAACAGCTCGTCCGCCCCGCGGAAGGTGGCCCGGAGCCCGGCCTCGTCGGAGTCGTATAGCAGGATTACGTGGGAGGCATGACGGCGGACGAGCTGCGCCTGGTCGGAGGTGAGGCCGGTGCCGAGCGGCGCCACGACCTCTTCGATTCCCGCGAGCGAGAGCCGCAGCACGTCGAAATAGCCTTCGACCAGAATGGCGCGCTCGGCCTTGCGCATGGCGTGCTTGGCCGCATGCAGGTTGTACAGCAGCCGCCCCTTGTGGAAGATGGGGGTCTCGGACGAGTTGAGATACTTGGGCTCTCCCGCGCCGAGCAACCGGCCGCCGAATCCCACGACGCGGGCGCGGGGGTCGTGGATCGGGAACAGCAGCCGGCCGCGGAACGACGGCGCCAGCGTGCCGTCCTCTCGTTTAATCAAAAGGCCCGCCTCGAGCAACACCTCGTCACGCAGCCCCAAGCTTTTCATCGCGTCGAGGAACGACCTGCCGGTGGGCGCATACCCCAGGCCCAGGGGCAGCACGGTTTCCAGGTCGAGCCCGCGGGACCCGAGATACTGCCGCGCCACGTCCCCCTCCGGGCCCTCGCGCAACTGCCGAGCGAACCAGTCGGCCGCCGCCGCGACGGCGCTGTAGAGGGGCTCGTGGGGATCCGGCCCGGAGGGCCCCCGCTCGGGAATCGTGATCCCCACGCGGCGGGCCACCTCGCGCACGGCGGTCGGATAGTCCATGCCAAGGCGCTTCATGAAGAACGTGAAGACGTCGCCCGCCTCGTGGCATACGAAGCAGTAGAACATCCCTTTCTTGGGAATGACCGCGAAGTTGCGGTGGGTGCCGCCGTGGAAGGGGCACGGGCCGCGATAGTCGGATCCGCTGCGCTTGAGCTCGACGTGCTCGCCGATGATGCCGACCAGATCCGCGGCCTCGCGGACCTGGTCGATGACGTCGTCGGGGATCAAGCTCACGTGGTGAACTCCACGATCGTCACGCCATGGCCGCCCTGGTTGGCGGGCGCGAAACCGAAGCGCTTCACGCGGGGGTCGGCGGAGAGAAGCTCGTGCACCAGCTTGCGCACCGCTCCCGTACCTTTGCCGTGGATGACGCGGAGATACGGCAGATCGGCCGCGAAGGCATCGTCTAGCGCCTTGACGAGCACCGGCTCGGCTTCGTCCAAGCGGAGGCCCCGCAACGAGATCTCCGTTGCCGCCGTCGCGGCCGGACGCCCCGCTCCGGCCGGCGGCCACGCCGGGCTCGGCGGCCGTCGCGGGGCATCCGGCTGCTCCTGTTTGAGACGCCGCAGCTCCTCCAGCGACAGCCACGTTTCCCTTTTCACGTTTCCCTTTTCCCGCAGTTCCGTGTCTTCGATGGCCTTTTCGACGAGCCGACGTGCCTCCCGTGCCGTCGCCTCGTCCACGGCGGCGCGCGCTCGTTCGAGCGCCGCTTCGACTTTGCGGCGTGCTTCCAGCAGGTAGGTGCGTGTCTGCTCGCGCGCCTCGCGCTCGAGCGCCTGCGCCCGCGTCGTGACCTCGCGCTCGCGCCGGGCGAGATCCTCCGCCCGCGCGTCCACCCGGGCCGCGTCCTCACGCAGCGCCGTGTCCC
>Ga0209156_10000683_pt1 | contig 28852 bp, 26 predicted proteins | sample GraSoiAngelo_124_FD_185881 | JGI IMG/M metagenome (GOLD analysis project Ga0209156, IMG submission 185881) | Grasslands soil microbial communities from the Angelo Coastal Reserve, California, USA - 14_0927_05_20cm (SPAdes) (version 2) | ecosystem: Environmental > Terrestrial > Soil > Grasslands... | reverse complement strand
CATCTTTCGGGCGACGCGGCTCAGGGGATCGTCGGGCAGCTCAACATCGAGTGGGTCCACTTCGGATGGAACGCACTCGTGCTCGTGACGCTGCTCGCGCTCCTGCCGCGTTTCCCGACGAACCCCTGGCTCATCGCGGTCACGCCGCTCGCGGGATGGCACTTCATCGAGCATTCGGTGATGATCGCGAGGTATCTCGAGACCGGCATTCCGGGCAGCCCTGGCCTGCTGTCGTCAGGCGGGCTCCTCTTCGGTGGTCTGCCGATCCCGCGGCCCGAGCTGCACTTCCTCTACAACCTCGTCGAGACGGTGCCGCTCCTCGTCGCGTGGGTCGTGGAGCTGCGCCGGATCTAGCGGCGCCGGCCTCCGCGCGATAGGAAGAGCGATAGCAGAACAAGGAAGGCGATCGCGATGAGCATCGCGTAGAGCAGGATGTTCGTGCCGTTGTCGGCCGAGGTCGCGGGCGGGCTCGCCGCCGCGGCGGCCGAACGACTGGGGCTCGGCGTGGTGCTGGCCGGGGCGGACGTCGGCGAAGCCGCCGCGACGGTCTGGGTCGGGGTGAGCGAGCGCGTCGCGGTCGGCGCGGCCGTCGCGGAGGGTGCGGTTGTCGCGCTCGACGTCGGCGCCGCGGATGCCGTCGCGCTCGGAGCGGCGGAGGCGCCGCTAAGGGTCGCGCACGCGTTCGTGTCCTGTGACTCGACGGAGAGGCAGACCGATCGCGCGCTCGATAGCCACGCGGTCCCGTCGGTCGCGGTCCGTGCGAGCGAGATGAGGATGAACGGGTAATGGGCCGTGCTCGGCGCCCCGCAGGTGCCGGCCTGCCACGAAGCCGTCGCGGCGAGCGTGTCCCCCGAGAATCCGGAGACGATCTGCGTCCCGATGCACCGCCCACCGGTGTCGTTGCCACGCGTGTACAGCGCCAGGATCTCCTTATCGAAGCTCATGAAGAGCGAGCTCGCCGCCGGGAACACGTTCGCATCGCCGAGGCTGTTGCGATAGGTGTCGTACGCGGCCTGCGTCACGAAGACACGCATCGTCGGGCTCTCGCCGAGCTCCGGCAGATGTCCGCGCAGCTGGGCTTTCGCTGTGACCGCCGTGGCAGCCCCCGCCGATCCCGCAAGGAGCGCGACCAAAGTCGCGGTCAGCGCGAGGATCGCCAACGCTCTTCTCATCGGTGACGCGCAGGATATGCGGACCGGACCCGTTGCGAAGCCCTCCAGGCGCCGTTAGATAGGCGCGTGAAACACGCGCTGCTGCGGATCGGCGCGGTTGGATTGGCAAGTGGCCTCACCGCCGTCGTCCTCCTCGGGGTCGGAAGGGTCATCCTCATCGGCGATCTCGGCATCGCGTTGCCGTCCTTTTCCCAGCCCGGCGCGTCGGCGAGCCAGTCGCCGCGTCCCACGGTGTCGCCTGCCGTCCTGAGCGATATAGCGACCCCGAACCCCTCTCCGGCGACGACGGCGACGACCGCGACGCCCGAGCCGTCGCCGGCGGAGACGGCGACGCCGAGAGCGGCGCCCCTTGCCCTGACCGGCTTCCGCTTTGGCGGGCGAAGCTACGTGGGGATCGGCGTGCCTGATGCCGGTCGGAGCTTCGCCGCGCCATTCGCGGGAACGGTCGAGGTTCGCACCTATCAATTCATCGACGGCGAGGTGCGTGTCGGCTCGAACCTGACGTCGGTCGCCTTCTACCCGTACATCTCGGTCGTCGCGGCGGATCGGAAGATCACCTATCGGCCGGGAACGCTTGGCTCGGTCACCGAGCTGCTCGTTCGCGACGGGACGCCGGTCGCGGCCGGCGATCCGCTGTTCCGTCTCGTCGCGCCGGGTCGCTCATCGTGGACGACCTTCTACAGCTCGAGCGCGCTCTATGACGTGGTCGTGTCGCTGCAGGCCATGCCGAGCGGACGCGATCTCGACGCGGCGGCGTACCTCGGAGGCGGCTAAGTCAGCGTCACTACTTCGACGGCTTCGGCTTCGTCTCGGTAGTGACACCGGAGCAGCACTTACCGCAGCAGGCCCCACATGCGCAGGCCATGATCCTCACCTCCATCGGTCCGGAAATGTACGACATGGCGCTACGGGACGAAGCTGTTCGGCGGCGCGATGAAGTAAACGACGCCGCCCGAGCCGCCGATCCACGCGCGCTCGAATGCCTCGCGACCGTAGACGTGCCGCACGGTCGCGTCGCTCGTCGCGGCCGGATCGTTCGCGATGACGTCGCCCGCGGCGGTGAACCCGATGATGACGAGCAGATGCCCGTTCGTTCCGGCGTTGTTGAGGAACCCCGGCAGCGCGCCGGGCGCGTGCGAGATCGACGCGACGAGCGGAACGCCGGCGGCGATATACCGCTCGGCGTCGTTCAGCGAACCGAGCTGCAGCACCCGCGCGGAAAGGCCGAAATGTGACGCATACGCGGTGTTGAACGGCCAGTTTCCGGTCCCGCCATATGCGACGTCGTAGGTGAAGCGGGCCGCGTAGTCGACCTGCGGATCGGCGTACGGGCCGACCCAGGAAAGCTCATCGGACCCCGGCCGCTTGTTCCAGTACTCGACGACCATCTCCGTCGAGGTCGGGCTGCACCAGGCCTCGCCGCCGCCGTCGTACTGCGGAAACTCGCCCGCGTGGATCTCCTGCGAGTAGCGCGGGGCTGAGAGCTCCATAGCGCGGTCGGTGTAGCGAGGGCTTGGATAGCGCGGGATGTAGCTACGCGTATCCGACACCACCGCGTAGAAGTGCCGCACGATCGGCGAACCGCCCCCGGCGCTGCTTCGTGAAAGCGTGACCCGCGCGCGATATGCCGTCATCTTCTCCGCGCGGGTCTTGAACGTGTCCGTCTCGACGACTCCATCCGTGTCGCTCTGGCCGTTGATGGACGTCCTGCGCACCGTCGCGTCGCCGTACGCCCAGATGCCCATGCGCCACCAGCGGGTCTCGCGACCCGCCGCGGTACGCGCTTGGATCTCGATCTCGATCCAGCTCCCGGCGGGCGTGTCGGCGCTCCACGATGGGATGAGCTGCGAGAACGGGAAGCGACTCGGCTGCCACGAGGATGTCCAGCTGCCGGTGGTCCCACCGGTCAGGGCGATCCCGCTGTCCGGCGAAGGCGCGACTGCGACATTGTTGAATTCGGCGGGTGCCCATGCCGGCGACGTGTCCTCGATCGGTGCGGGCACGCGCGAGCTCACGCGGCCGGCGGGCGGCGTTCCGTCGGCGCCCAGGACGGTGACTTGCCAGTAGACGCCCGCATCCTCCATCCACGTCGCGCCTTCGACGAGCGGTCTGATGTAGAGGCGGTAGAAGCCCGGCCGGTCCGGCGCCTGGATCGCGAATTGGAACCACGCGACCTGACCGGGACCGACGTACTCGCTCGGCTGCGCCGCGACCCGGTTGAAGCGCGGCCATCCCGTTTGCGGTGATCCCATCTCGCCGTTGCCGCCGAGGACGGTCGGCTCGTCCTGGCCAGGATCTCCGTTCCAGGTGCCGAGGTAGGCGACCTCGCCCATGCGGCCGCTCACCCAACCGCGCGACCCGGAGTTGTAGAACGCGACGACCGCGTTGGAACGCTCACCCGGGCAGAGCGTCGGATAACCGCTTTGCCCATACCAGGAGGCGTGAAATCCGGGAATGCCAAGAGGCACGCGGTCAGGCGGGGCGATTCCCGGCCCGACACTCGAACCGCTGCAGACGGCCTTCGCCGGCGCGGCCACCGGCGCGGCTGCCGCGGTCGGCGGCCCGACCACCGATACGGCGGCGAGCGCGAGCGCCACGAGCAATCCCCTCATCCTCAAGACAACTACGTCCCGGGCCCGATGGTCACGGCCGACCCGACCTCAACGTCCTTCGCTCGACCCGTCACGGAGAGTCATGCATGTGCTCATCGCGCGCGCGATCAGTCGGCCCTCCGTGTCGGTCACGTCGCACTCGGCGAGCCCGATCGTCCGGCCGGCCTTCACCATGCGCCCGGTGGCGGTGAGCCTTCCGGTGCGGAACGGCCGCAGGAAGTTGATCTTGAGCTCAAGCGTCGTAAAGGTTTCGCCCTCGCCGAGCGTCGAGGCGTAGGCGATGCCCATCGCCGCGTCCGCGACATCGCAGAGGACCCCGCCGTGGAGCGTGCCCATAGGATTCGCGTGCTGCGGGCCCGCGTCGAGCTCGAAGACCGCCTTTCCCGGTTCGACCGAGGTCAGGCGAAACCCGATGAGCTCCGAGACCGGCGCGCCGATCTCGCCAGCCTTGATCCGATCGACAAGCGTCGCCACGAGCTCACATCCCGATCGGGTGCCAGACGGTCTTGAGCTCGAGGAACGCTGCGATCTCGTAGGGACTCTCGTCATCGGGCTTTCCGCGCACGATCCGCTTCACGTTCTCTGCGCCGAGCCGCTCGAGCTCGGCGACATCGCCGTCCGCCCCTGTGAGGTCGAGCGCGACGACGTCCATGTGTGACGCGAGCGCCGGTGCGAGCTCGCGACGCAAGCCGGTGATGACGTTCGCGACACCAGCGGGAACGTCTGCGGTGGCAAGACATTCGGCGAGCTCGATCGCGACGAGCGGGTGCGCCTCGGACGCGATGACCACCGCGGTGTTCCCGCCGACGATGACCGGGGCGAGTCGCGATACGAGGCCGAGGAGCGGCGGCGCCGGCGCGAGGATGCCGGTCACGCCCGTCGGCTCGGGCACCGTGAAATTGAAATAGGGCCCGGCCACCGGGTTCGACGAGCCGACCACCTGCGCGAATTTGTCCGCCCAGCCCGCGTACCAGACGACGCGGTCGATCGCGCGCTCGACCTCGTCGCCGCCGGTGCAGAGCGACGCGAGCTCGGCCCGCCGCGCCTCCATCATCTCGGCGACCCGGTAGAGCACCTGCCCGCGGTTGTACGCCGTCATGCCGGACCAGGCCGCGCCGGCCTGGCGCGCGACACGCACCGCGTCGCGAATGTCCTTGCGCGATCCGCGCGCCACGTTCGCGCCCTCGGCCTCGTACGTGCGACCGGATTCGGACCGCGGGAACGCGCCACCGATGAAGAGCTTGTAGGTCTTGCGCACGGGAAGGCGGCTCATGCGCCATCGAGCACGACGTACGGCTCGAGACCGTGACGCCCGCCCTCTCTCCCGAAACCCGATTCCTTGTAGCCGCCGAAGGGTGACGCGGGATCGAAGCGGTTGTACGTGTTCGCCCAGACCACCCCGGCGCGGAGACGCTGCGCCATCGCGAGGATCCGCGAGCCCTTCTCCGTCCAGACGCCCGCGGACAGGCCGTACGGGGTGTTGTTCGCCTTCTCGATCGCCTCGTCGGGCGTTCGGAACGTGAGCACCGAGAGCACCGGACCGAAGATCTCCTCCTGCGCGATGCGGTACGACTGCGCGACGTTCGTGAAGACGGTCGGCGCGAACCAGTACCCGCGCTCCGGGAGCTTGCACGGCGGCTGGTAGATCTCGGCGCCTTCGTCGATGCCCGCCTGGACCAGCGATCCGATCTTGTCGAGCTGCTGCTTCGAGTTGATCGCTCCAACATCGGTGTTCTTGTCGAGCGGGTCGCCGATGCGGAGCGTCTGCATCCGGCGCTTGAGCTTCGAGATGACGGTCTCGTATATCGATTCCTCGACGAGGAGCCGCGACCCCGCGCAACACACGTGTCCCTGGTTGAAGTAGATGCCGTTGACGATCCCTTCGACCGCCTGATCGAGAGGCGCGTCGTCGAAGATGATGTTCGCGGCCTTTCCGCCGAGCTCGAGCGTGAGCCGCTTCCCCGTTCCCGCGAGGGTCTTCTGGATAGCCTTCCCCACTTCGGTCGAGCCGGTGAACGCGATCTTGTTCACGTCTGGGTGCGACACGAGCTCGGCCCCGGTGCGGCCGTCGCCGGTGACGATGTTCACGACGCCCGGCGGCAGCTCGGCCTGCCGGACCACGTCGCAGAAGAGGAGCGCCGTCAGCGGCGTGGTCTCCGCCGGTTTGAGCACGACGGTATTACCTGCCGCCAGCGCTGGCGCGATCTTCCACGCGAGCATGAGCAGCGGGAAGTTCCACGGGATGATCTGACCGGCAACGCCCAGCGGCCGAGGCGTGCGATGCGGGAAGGCGTACTCGAGCTTGTCCGCCCACCCCGCGTAATAAAAGAAGTGCGCCGCGGCGAGCGGAAGATCGACGTCGCGCGATTCGCGGATCGGCTTGCCCCCGTTCATCGATTCCAGTACTGCGAACTCACGCGAGCGCTCCTGAAGGATGCGCGCGATCCGGAAGAGGTACTTCGCGCGCTCGCTGGGACGGATGCGCGACCAGCTTTCGGCATACGCCGCGCGCGCGGCTTTCACCGCCCGGTCGACATCCGCCTTGCCGGCCTGGGCGACCTCGGCGAGGGGCGCCTCACGCGCGGGATCGATCGTCGTGTACCGCTCGTTCGAGAGGGGCTCCACGAACTGACCGCCGATGAAGAGCCCGTAGCGGTCCTCGAGATGAACGACCTCACGGGATTCGGGCGCGGGCGCGTACTCCCAGGCCGTTGGGATCGCGGCGGTGTCGGGCCGTCGCGCGACCTCGCGTTTGCGTTCAGTCAACGGTGAAGTAGTCCGGGTTCTGGTAACGGCCGGTCTTCTCCTTATGTATCTGCATGAGCACGTCATTGAGCAGCGTGGATGCGCCGAGGCGATAGCGATCCGGAGTCAGCCAGGCGAGGCCGAGGGTCTCGTGCACCTGGACGAGGAACTGGATCGCCTGCTTCGCCTGACGGATCCCACCGGCTGCCTTCATGCCGACAACGCGGCCGGTCTCCTCGTGGACGTCGCGGATCACCTCGAGCATGCAGAGCTGCACCGGCAGCGTCGCCGACGATGCGAGCTTCCCGGTCGACGTCTTGATGAAGTCGGCGCCGCCCGCGATGGCGAGCAGGGATGCGCGCCGCACGTTGTCGTATGTACCGAGCTCGCCCGTCTCGAGAATGACCTTCAGGTGCGCGCGGCCGCCGCACACCTCTTTCACGCGGACGATCTCGTCGTACACCTCGGCGTAACGGCCCGAGAGGAAGGCCCCGCGGTTGATGACCATGTCGACCTCGTGCGCGCCCGCATCGATCACCTCACGCGTCTCGAGCAGCTTCACGTCCATGGATGACTGTCCCGACGGGAATGCCGTCGCCACCGCGGCGACCTTCACGTTTGTGCCCTTGGTCCGCTCGACCGCGTACGGCACGAGGTTCGGATAGACGCAGATCGCGGCGACCGACGGGACGCTCGCGTCGGATGGGTCGGGTCGGATGCCCTTCGACGCGAGCGCGGCCACCTTCCCCGGCGTGTCGGCGCCTTCGAGCGTCGTGAGGTCCATCACGCGGATCGCCAGATCCAGCGCGAACACTTTCGAGTCGCGCTTTATCGAACGCGTCGCGAGCGAAGCGGCGCGCTCCTCGAGCGCGACGGCGTCGACGGATCCAAGCCGCGGCAGGCGAGGCTCGAGCGGCAGCTCGAATCCCCCCGGGAGGACGGGCGTGGTTGCCATGGATTGAGTTTAGGAGCGGGCGGGGCGGGCCGACGGGCTTTAGTGGATCGTGCTGTCCAGGTTCAGGGTGTTGTTCGAAGGATCGGGATCGGTCTCCGTCGCCTGGGCCTGCGCGGTGGTACGGACTGTGCCGACGGCCGCGGCGGTCGCGGTGAGCTGCAGCGTGACCACCCCACCCAGATAGTGGGCGCGAATCCGCTCGGGTGAGAGAACGGTCGGGAAGACCGCTACCTCGTCGAGCGATCCCTGGAAGGGATAGAGGTTCTGACCGAGACGACCGATGAAAGCTGTACCGCTGCCGCTATTGAGCGGTCCCTGAGCCGCGGCGCTCGCCGCAAGAACCCCGTTCACGTAGAGCCTGAGCGTCGTTCCGTCGAACGTACCGACGAGGTGCGTCCAGGTATTGAGCGGAAGGGTCGGGCCGTCGACTGGCAGAAGAGCGCCGCTTGTGGTGCGCACCCGGAACTTCGCGACCCCCGCTTCGAGGAAGAGCATGTACTGGCTGTTGACCCAGCCGTTCACGGTCTTCTCGAAGACCGCGCCGTTCTGTCCCGCCGACGTCGGACGGACCCAAGCCTCGACGGATACGGCATTCGCAAGATCGAGCACCGCACTCGGTGCGACGGTGATCGCCGGACCGGAGCCCGAGAAGGTTGCGGCAGTATCGCCGGCAACGGCGCCGGGCTGGCCGAGGCTCACCCCCGCATCGACTGCACCCGAGATGCCGTTGCCGCTCGCATCAAGGGCCACCGCGCTCCCTGCAGGATCGCCCAAGCGCCAGTATCCCGAGGGATGATCGGCGAGGATCTGCGCGCTCAGACTGCTCACGTCGAGCGCGCCGAGGGCGCAGCTCACGATCTGGCCGCTCGCACTACAGCTGCCCTGACTCGCTGTCGCCGTGCCCGCCGTGAGACTCGACGCGAGCGTCACCTGCAGGGAGCCGGCGCTTGCGCGTGCCGGACCCTTGTTCGCGAGCGTGAGCTGGTACGTGAGCGTGTCCCCGACGTTGGCCGGCTCCGGCGAGACCGTTCCGGCAAGGACAAGATCCGCGCGCGACGAGTTGATCGTGCTGTCGAAGCTCACCGTGTTGTTCGAGAGGTCGGGATCGCTCTCCGTCGCTGTGGCCGAAGCGGTCGTGCGGAATGTGCCGCCAGCGGTCGCGGTCGCGTTCACGCGGACGGACACGACGCCACCGAGATAGTGGGCGCGCACGCGATCAGGCGAGAGCGCGCCGGAGAAAACCGCGACCTCGTCGATCGAGCCCTGGAAGGGATAGAGGTTCTGGCCGAGCCGACCGAGGAACGATGGCCCGCTACCGCTGTTGAGCGGTCCCGCGGCCGCGCTCGTCGCCGCGAGCGCACCGTTCACGTAGAGACGCAGGACGCTGCCATCAAAGGTGCCGACGAGGTGCGACCACGTGTTCAGCCCGAGTGCCGGACCATCGACCGGCAGTAGCGCGCCGCTTGCGGTGCGCACGCGGAACTTCGCGACGCCCGCCTCGAGGAAGAGCATGTACTGGCTATTCACCCAGCCGTTCACGGTCTTTTCGTAGATCCCGCCGTTCTGCCCCGCGAGCGTCGGACGCACCCACGCCTCGACCGAGACCGCGTTCGCGAGATCGAGTACGGCGCTCGCCGGTACGACGATGGCCGGCCCCGACCCCGGGAACGTTGCGGCGGTATCGCCGCTGATCGCACCGGGCTGCCTGAAACTCACGCCGGGGTCGACCGCGCCGGTGAGACTGTTGCCGCTCGAATCGAGCGCGCTGCTGCTACCGGCGGCGTCGCCCAGACGCCAGAAACCCAACGGGTGATCGGTGAATACCTGCTGCGTGGGACCACCGACCTCGATCGCCCCGAGCGCGCAGCTTGTGACCTGGCCGCTTGATGCGCAGCTGCCCTGACTTGAAGTTGCCGAGCCCGGCGTGAGGCCCGCCGGCATGGTGACCTGAAGCGTCCCGCTCGTGGCGCGGGCCGGTCCGTTGTTCGCGAGCGTGAGCTGGTACGCGAGCGTGTCGCCGACATTTGCGGGCTCGGGGGAGACGGAGCCGGTGAGCGCCAGATCCGCGTGCGGCGTGGTGATCGTGCTGTCCAGGTTCAACGTGTTGTTCGAGCTATCCGGGTCGGTCTCGGTTGCCTGCGCCTGGGCGGTGGTGTGCACGGTCCCGCCGGCCGTAGCGGTTGCGCTCAGACCGAGGGTGATTGCCCCGCCCAGGTAGTGATTGCGCACGCGGTCGGCCGACAGCGCGACCGGGAAGACCGCGACTTCATCGAGTGAGCCCTGGAAGGGATAGAGGTTCTGACCGAGCCGACCGATAAAGGCGGGCCCACTCCCGCTCGCCAAGGGACCCTGGGCCGTGGCGCTCGCCGCAAGCGCGCCGTTCACATACAGGCGCAGCGTCGTGCCGTCGAGGGTGCCGACGAGGTGCGTCCACGTGTTCAGTGGCAGCGTCGGTCCGTTCACCGGCAGGAGCGCCCCGCTTGCGGTGCGAACACGGAACTTCGCGACCCCGGCCTCGAGGAACAGCATGTACTGGCTGTTCACCCAGCCGTTCACGGTCTTTTCGAAGATGCCGCCGTTCTGCCCGGCGGCGGTGGGCCGCACCCACGCCTCGACCGAGACCGCGCTCGTCAGCTCAAGCCGCGGGCTCGCGGCAACGGTGATCGTGGCGCCGCTGCCGTTGAACGTGGCGGCGGTGTCACCGCTCAGTGCGCCGGCCTGCCCGAGTGCCACTCCGGGATCGACTGCGCCCACGAGACCGTTGCCGCTCGCATCCGCGGCGGTCGCGCTGCCCGCGGGATCACCCACACGCCAGAATCCACTTGGATGATCGGCGAGCATCTGAGCGGTGGGGCCGCCGACCTCGACCGTCCCTACGTTGCAGCTCACGACCTGTCCAGCCGTGCCGCAGTTTCCCTGACTCGGTGTCGCGGCTCCCGGTGTGAGCCCGGTCCCGAGAGTTACTGAAAGCGTTCCACCCGAAGCGCGCGCCGGTCCCTTGTTGTTGAGCGTGAGCTGGTACGTGAGGGTGTCGCCGACATTGGCGGGCTCTGGTGAGACCGTGCCCGTGAGCGCGAGATCCGACAACGGGATCGTCGTCGTGAACGTGAAGTCGCCTGAGACCGCGAGGTTTCCCCACCCATCGCGGCTCTTGACGCGGTAGTGGTAGAGAGTCGTCGGACTCAGACCGCTCAGCCCGATCGCGTGGCTCGTCATGAACGTCGACGCGACCGGCGTCGTCGATCCGTACGCCGACGTCGTGCCGTACTCGACCTGACCGTCCGCATTTTCGTCCGTTGTCCAGGTGATCTTCGCCGCTTCATGCGTGATCGCGCTCGCGCTCACCGACGTGATGACGGGGGCAACGGTGTCGACGGCGCCGGCCCACGCGAGGTAGCCGTAGTACGCGTCGATCGGGTGACTCGGATCGCCGAGGAAGCCCGCGGCGGGATCCGATGCCGTGTGCCCCGCGGCGTTCGCGCGCATCTTGGCGATCACCTGTGCCGGCGTGAGACCGGTGCAGGGACCGGCCGCGCCTTTCTCGCCGAAGCAGAGCGCGACAACCCCAGTCACGTGGGGTGAGGCCATGCTCGTGCCGGAGATGGTCTGGTACTTGTTGCCCGGCCAGGTCGAGAGGATGCAGACGCCGGGCCCAGCGATGGCGTGAGCCGCGTCGGCGCTTCCATCGGTCGTGAAGTTGCTGAAGCCTGCCGCGGAGTCATCTTGCTCGAAATAACCGTCGCCGCAGCTCGGCGAGCCGACTCCCCCGGGAAGCCCGTCGAAGTCGGCCATGGCGGTGACGGTGAGCACCTCGTTGTAGCTCGCCGGCACGTCCGCGGAGAAGTCCTCGCTGCTGTTGCCGGCCGCGACGACGTAGGTGACGCCGGCCGCGACCGAGTTGCAGATCGCCCGATGAAGCGCGTCGGCGTTGGTATTGCCACAGTTACCGTCGTCCGCGCCGGGCCCGCCCAGGCTCATGTTCGCGACCTTGATGCCGAGCGTCGCCGCGTTCGCGGTGACCCAGTCGATGCCGCAGATGACCTGCGCGTCGGTGCCGCTGCCCTGCGCGTTGACGACCTTGACCGCGTAGAGCTTCGTTCCGGGTGCGACGCCGACGACGCCTGCGCCGTTGTTCTTCGCGCCGATCGTGCCAGCGACGTGAGTGCCATGACCGTTGTCGTCACGCGCGTTTCCGCCGCTGATGCAGTTCTTACCGTTCACCGCGTTCAGGTCCGTGTGCGAGAGGTCGATCCCCGAGTCGATGACGGCGACGTTCGTGGTCGAAGCCTCGCGCACCGTGGTCGCGGTCGCCGCGCCGAGACGCCGCACGCCCGGCGGCGCCGTGTCGCCGGCCTTGATCGGTACAACCCCGATCGTGTGCAAAACGCGGTCGGCTGAAATAAAGGCGACGTCGGGATCGGCGCGCATGCGCGCCAGCTGGAGCGAACTCAGGCGGGCGGCGAATCCCTGGAGCGCGCTCGCGTAGCGGAAGTCGCTCGAGAAACCGAACCGTCGCTCGACATCATCGGTCTTCGCGTTGGCGGAGACGCCCGGTCGGAAGACCACGATGTAGGTCCTTGAATCGTCCGCAGCCGCGAAGGATCCGCTCGGAACCCCGACGTTCACGAGAAGAGCGGCCAGCGCGGCGGACACGAGCCGTCGCAGCAAGGCTGTGCGATCCGAACGACCGTGATGCGTCGAAGCCACGCCCTTCCTCCCGACTGGCGGGCAACACTAGACCCGTCGAGCAAGCGGCAGCATGCTCGGCCTGGCTGGGCGCGGTCTCGGACGCGTCTAAGTGGGCTCTTTTGTGTCGGGAAGACTTCCCTTTGGCGGGGCCGGCGTCAGCCCTCGAGGAACGGGATCACCACGGCCGACAACGCCGGTGCGCTGCCGATGTTGTAGTGCGTGAGCCCTGGGAGGATCGCGAGCTGCGATTTCGGTCGGCCCGAACCATCCCAGCCGCCGTCGCGCTTTCCGCCGCCGAGCAGCCCGAACACCTCGACCGCGTGGGCCGGCGGGAAGATGTCGGCGTCCGCCGCGACGATCAGCGTCGTCGCCTGAAGCTTCCCGACCTCCTCGGTGAAGTCGTAATCGTTCTTCATCGACTCGCCCATCTTGGTGAGAAGGCGCGGCCAGTCTTCCGGCCTCGGCGCGATGCTCGCATACAGCTGGTACATCGGGGTCTGCTTCATCGCCTCCGCCGCCTCGGCCGTCACCTGGCCCTGCTGACCCAGGATGTCGGGGTAGAACGCGTTGCGCCGGATCGGCGTCGACACGAGGACGAGCTTTCCGACGAGCTCCGGATGCCGAAGGGCTACGAAGAACGCGACGCCGCCGCCCAGCGAGTAGCCCATCACATCGGGCCTGTCGAGCCCCAGGTGCTTGATGAGCGCCGCGATGTCCTCGGCCATCAGCTCGGGGCTGATCGGTCGATCGATGTCGGCAGTTCGGCCGTGAGCCTGCAGGTCCGCGGCGATGACCTGACGGCCCTTCGCGAGCGCCGGAAGGTTTGGCCCGAACATCGACGTCGCGCCGAGGCCGCCGTGGAGCAGGACGAGTGGATGCCCCGTCCCGTGGATCTCGTAGTAGAGCTTGATGCCGTTGACGTCGGCGTATTTGCCCGTGACTTCGCTCTTTCCGCCCCAGGGCCCTTCGGCCGTCTTCTGCTCGACTTCTTCGTCGGGAGCGGTGATGCCTCTTGATGTGGAGCTCATGGCTCTTCTCCCCCTAGTTCTCGTATGAACCTATCGCAAGCTTCGCGAACTCGGTCATCGCGCCGTTGAATATGACATCGGTCGTTTGGGTCATCAGGATCGCGACCAGACGGCGGGTCGGATCGTTGACCCAGAACGTGCCATAACCGCCATTCCAGCCATAGCGGCCGGGGACGGCCGACACGTCGTCGGGCGAGGTGACGACGGACATACCGTAGCCCCAGCCCTGGCCGTCGAGAAGGGGACCGCCACCCGCCATCTGTTCGACCGTCAGACGATTTGTCGTCATGAGCTTCACCGATCGCTGCGACAGCAGCCTCCGGTCGTCGTGGACACCGTCGTTGAGAAGGAGGCGCGCGAAGGCGAGGTAATCGTCGATCGTCGAAACGAGACCGGCGGCCCCCGAGGGAAAGGCCGGGGGCCGTGTCCAAACGCTCGGTGCCGAGACCGTCTGCAGCTCCAGCTTCCCGCTCTGGAAATCCGTTTGGTAATAGCTCGGCAGCCGGCGGGACTGTGCCGCGCTGATCGAGAAGCCCGTGTCCTTCATGCCCAGCGGCTCGAAGACGCGTGTGTTGAAGAAATCCGCGAGCGGCTGGCGTGATGCGCGCGCCACGAGGACGCCCAGCACGAGCGATCCGGTGTTGTATTGCCACCTCTCGCCTGGCTGATACATGAGCGGCAACGTGCCGAAACGCTTGATCCATTCGTCCGGGTCGTGCGGTGTGCGCGGCTCCGGCGGCCCCATCACGAGCTCGAGATCCCTTGCCGCGATGACGATCGGAAACGGCGGGTCGAAGGTGGGCTCCATGATCAATCCATGCCCCATGCGGAACGTCAACAGGTCTTCGACCGTGACCGGACGGCGCGCGGGGACCGTATCGTCGAGCGGCCCGTCGATGCGCTTCAGGACCTTGCGGTCGGCGAGCTCCGGCAGGAGCCGGTCGACGGGCTCATCGAGTGCGAGCGTGCCGTCCTCGACGAGCATCATCGTTGCGGCGGCGAGGATCGGCTTGGTCATCGACGTGATGCGAAAGATCGTGTCGCGGCGCATCGGCTCATCACTGTCGAACGCCATCATGCCGATCGCGTCGACGTGCACGTCCTCATCACGAGCGACCAGAGTGACCATGCCGGGGAGCTCGCCCTTCGCGATGCGAGCGGCCATGGCATCGTGCAAACGGCCAAGGCCGGCCTTCTGCGAATCGATCATCCTCACAACTCCAATGCCTGCACTACTTGTGTCACTTGTTTGATTCTGATTCGGCCGACGCCCTGGCGCTTTAGAGCCAGCAGGGCGCCCTGTATCCTCGCTCGCTCCGTCACCGAACTTGCGGGCTGAACAGGCGAGGCGTTCACTGAACGGGTGTCGCAGCGCCGTCAGCTCAGCTGTCCCTTGTGATGCAGGATTCTTTCGACACCGTCAGGCTCGCCGACCTTCGTAGGCGCCGCAGCGAGAAGTGGCGGATGTACCCCGATGACGTGCTCCCAGCATTCGTTGCCGAGACCGACTTCGCGCTTGCGGAGCCGATCCGTGATGCGCTCCTCGACGCCGTCCGTATCGGCGATACCGGATACGCGAGCGCCGGTGGGCTGGCGGAGGCTTTCGTGGTCTTCGCGAAGGAATGGTTCGACTGGTCCCCCGATCCTCGGCGCGTGGTCCTCGTTCCCGACGTGCTCGTCGGCGTCGCCGAGATGCTGCGTGTCCTCACGGAGCCAGGCGATCGGGTCGTCATCAATACCCCGGCCTATCCACCCTTCTGGCCGGTGGTTCGCGAGTACGGTCGTGAGATCGTCGAGGTGCCACTGCTGCGCGGCCCGGAAGGATGGGAGCTCGACTTAGGTGGCCTCGAGGAGGCGTTCGCTCGCGGCGCCAAGGCCTATCTCCTCTGTAATCCCCACAATCCCACAGGACGCGTCTTCACTCGCGAGCAGCTGCAGACGATCGCGGAACTCGCCAATCGCTATGACGTTGCGATCGTCGCCGACGAGATTCATGCCCCGCTGACGTTGCCCGGGGCGAGCCATACGCCGTTCGTCTCCCTCGACGAAGTCGCGACGCAACACGCCGTCACGGTTACATCGGCCTCGAAGGCGTGGAACCTCCCAGGGCTGAAGTGTGCCGTGGCGGTCGCTGGGTCGGAGTCCGTTCGCTCGCGCTTCACTGCATTGCCACACGACCTACATGCGCGGGCGGGAAATCTTGGCGTCATTGCATCGATCGCTGCCTTCACTCAAGGCGCGCCGTGGCTGCGCGGGCTGCTGCAACATTTGGATCGAAACCGGAGCCTGCTCGCCGAGCTGCTGGCACGCGATCTTCCTGCAATTTGGTACGTGCCCCCGCAGGCGAGCTACCTCGCCTGGCTCGATTGCGGCGCGCTCGGACTCGGGGCCGACCCCGCCGCGTTTTTCCTGGAGCATGGTCGCGTCGCACTAAGTCGCGGACTCGATTTCGGAGCCGAAGGGGCGGGATTCGTCCGGCTCAACATGGGGACGTCCAGCCAACTGATGACTGAGACGGTCAACAGGATCCGCGCTGCCCTGGCAAAGACTTCGCCATCAACTCCCGCCACGACGCGGTCGCGCTGAGGAGAGCGACCTCCGCCGCGAAACCCAACGGAAAGTTCGTCCGATTGACGATGAGGCCCTGCCAGATCCTGCGCAGGCTGACGCGGCCTTGAGCACCGAGCCAAGCACTCGGTCGGCACCCGTCTCCAATAATCCGACCCGCGATTACGCAAGGAGAACACACAGTGAAGATGAAGTTTGTTCCGCTTGTCGTCGTTCTCGTTCTCGTTCTCGCGGGCGGTTCTGCAACACCGGTCTCCGCCGATAGCTCCGCCGCCACGTATCACCAGATCGCGCTCATCACGGTCCCGGGCGCCCCGCTGACGAGCTTCGACATCAGCGTCGTCGAGCGATCGAGCCAGACGTACTACCTGGCCGACCGCTCGAACAAAGCCGTCGACATCTTTGACGCCTCATCAAACACCTTCGAGACGCGAGTGGCCGGCTTCGTCGGCTTCACAGGCAACAACGACACCTCCGGTCCGAACGGCATCGTCGTGGTGCACGATCGCGGCGAAGTCTGGGCCGGCGACGGAAACAGCACGGTGAAAGTGATCGACCTGCGGACCGACTCGATCGTCACGACCGTCTTCACGGGTGGGACGGCTCGCGCCGACGAGATCGCGTACGACCAGAAGGACAAATTGATCCTCATCGCGAACGACGCCGACACGCCGCCTTTCGCGACGCTCATCGACACGCAAAGCCGCGCGGTCGTCGCCAGGATCGACTTCGGCGACGCGACGGCCGGACTGGAGCAGCCGGTGTGGGATCCCGAGACGCACCTCTTCTACATGTCGGTGCCCGAGACCGCCGCCGATCCGGGCGGCGCCGTCGCGGTCATCGATCCGCGGACCCGTTCCCGGGTCGGGCTCTTTCCGGTACAGAACTGCGGGCCCGCGGGCCTCACCCTCGGCCCGAAGCAGCAGCTATTGCTTGGCTGCGGCGACCCGACCGCGGTACAGGTGATGGACGCGCGCAGCGGTGACATCGTCGCGACCATCGCCGAGGTAAGCGGGGCGGACGAGGTCTGGTACAACCCCGGCGACAAGCATTACTACGTCGCGGCACGCAACAATCCGAGCGGCCCGGTGTTCGGAGTCATCGACGCGGTGACGAATAGGTGGATCCAGAACGTGCCGACCGGTCCGAACGCGCACTCGATCGCTGCGAACCCGATCAACGACGAGATCTTCGTGCCGCTGCGCGGCATGGGCATCGGTGTGTATCACCGGTAACCTCACCAGGGAGATGAAGGCGGCCCGCTCGCGGGCCGCCTCACTCATCCCTCGCCCGTGACGCTTGAAGGTCGATCGGCTCGCGCGTGGTGTTACTGAACTGACGGGCAGCTGCTCGGTTGTGGCTCGTCGATCCGGCGCGCGGCGCCACGTGGAACAATCGACATCACCTCCACGACCGCATCGACTTTTCCTTCGTTGCGGACGAGATGAATGTCGCCGCCGTTGTCGACGAACCCGGACCCAGCTTCGACGACTTCAAACGTGCAGTCGGTTCGATATAGAGTCAGCGCGCCCGCCTTAACGATGACGATGCTGGGCCCTGGGTGCGAGTGCCAGCCGAAGGACCCGTCAGGCACGATCCTGTTCTCCAACATCCAGACATCAGACTCACCCTTCGTGTTGATCCGGGCCTGCCAGCTGCTCGAGAGCGTCTTTGCGTCGATCTCGTGGAACTGTCCGATCGCGTAGAGAGTGCTGGTGACGCCGTGTATTGACGTCGCAAGCACGGTCCCGCCGTATGCGGCGGCCGTCGCGACGACGACGAGGAGCGCGAGCACGAATCGAATCCGCATATTTCCGTACCTCCCTGGTGCCTTTCGGCCGTCTGGAACAATCGACGTGTGATGCACGCGCTGAAAGACCAAAAAATGAACTTGCGCGCTCAGGGGGTGAGACGTTGACTGGGCACATGTCGCATTACGCTCAGTTCTGCCCGGTATCGCGTGGGGCTGAGATCTTCGCCGAGCGCTGGACGCCGCTCATCTTGCGCGAGCTTCTGAACGGCAGCCATCGCTTCAGCGAGATCCAGCTCGGACTTCCGAGGATCTCGCGCAACCTCCTGACCCAGCGGCTCTCCGCGCTCGCGAGCTCGGGTGTCATCGAGCGGCGACCGCTGGACCGCGGTCGGGGCTACAGCTATCACCTGACTCCCGCTGGCGAAGAGCTGCGACCCGTCGTCGAGGCGCTTGGCGCGTGGGGCTACCGCTGGGGCGGCGCCGACCTACCTTCGGCGCAGCTGGATCCGGTGCTGCTCATGTGGTTCATCCGCCGGCGGGTGCAGGTGAAGGCGCTCCACCGTGCGCGGACCGTGGTCCGCTTCGACTTCCGGCGACCCCGCCGGTCGTTCTGGCTGCGGATCGAACCTCCCGTCGTGGATCTCTGCTTCACCGATGAGGGCTTCGATGTAGAGCTAGCCGTCGACGCCGACGTCGCGTCATTGACCGCCGTGTGGCTTGGGCGCCAGCGCCTCGCGGAGGCGATCGCGGCGGGCTCGATCCGACTCGAGGGCGACGAGGATGCCCGCCCACTGTTTGGCCGATGGTTCGGCCTGAGCCCCTTCGCCGATGGGGGCGCCGAACGGATCCTCACGGGAGCGGGGCGCCGGTGAGCCGCGGGCTATTTCCGGAAGATCTCCGTGAGGTCGACCGGATCGACGGCGGTCATCCGCAGGTTGGACCCTGAGCACGTGTAGGAGCCGGCGATCGGCGGCCCCACGTTGCTGAAGTCGGGCTGGGCGACGCCATCAACGACGACGTGGGTAGCAGTCGCCGTTTGGCCGGGCCCTGACTCCCACCACTCTCCGGCTTCTCCATGGAACTGGAACCGCTGCACGCCTTCTCCCTGCCAGCTGAACGTGTGGCCGCCTCCTGATCCGACAAGGGGTGTCGAGCCGGTCAGGTCATAGACCTCGGTCCCCTCGGCGCCCAACGTCATCACCGTGCCGACCTGGCCGGTGAAGGTGAGGGTGGTCCCCGGAACGGACGCGGTGTCCTTCATTACGAGACTCGTGAGCGTCCACTTTCCGATTAGGCAGCTGTCGCCGATCGCGACCGGGCTTGCGGTCGGGACCGGGGTGGCGGTCTTGAGCGGGGTCGGGCTCGGCGTCGGACTCGGGGCGATCGTCTGGATCGTGATGGCCCTCGGGCTTCCCAGATCCGCGCCGCCGACCGGGTTCGGGGCCGCACCGCCGCCGCAGGCGGTCAGCGCTATGAGCATCGGGGTCGCCGCGATCGCCGCGACGAGATGATTCCGGCGTGATCGCACGGGCTTTCGCGTTTCCGGATCTTGCACGAGCCGTCTGAGCCTGCTCGACCGAGCGCCACGCTTCAAGGGCGCCACTCGCCGCGCGAGTTCCAACTGGGTAGATGTCTTCGCTCGACGATACCGAAGACACGAGCGAGACCTTCCGCACTACGCGTCTTCAAAACGGCTCCGCCAAACGGCGAGCGCGGCTGGTACGGATCCAACGAACCACAGGGCAATGACCAGGTACAGCAGCTCGTGCAGGCGCGTGGGAAACGCAACGAGGGTGATCGGACTGGTCAACGCAAGGGACCACGCGGCCCAGGGGGGATGATGCGGGCTCGACCGAGGGCGAGGCCGACGACGAGGTACGCCGCCAGGTGACAGACGACGTAGATGAGCGTGAGCGCGCCCATCGTGCCGTCGGTGGTGAAGCGGTTAGCGGGACGGGCGCCAGGAGCATCGTCGCGGCATACACCGCGTGCCGGAATACACGAGGAGTCTGACCCGGCGCGGGTTTGTGGTCAGTTCCTCGCACGGCGCCTATCAAGACGCATGTGCTTGTCGTGGGAGCGCTGTCAGGCGCAGGATGCCGCCGGTCAGGAGTGGGATCGCGGAGAGTCCTGCGACGATGGCGCCGGCGGTCATAGCGGTCACGAGACCAACGCGTTCGCCGAGCGAGGCCTCGAGAACGGTCGCCGCGACGCCGCCCGCCAACGCGCCCAGCGCGACACCGGCAGTCGCGAACGCGCGCGACACCGCCACGACACGTCCTTGCTCGTCACGGGCGACGATGCGCTGGCGAAGCGTCACGACGTTCACGTTCCACACCGGCGTCATCAGTCCCGAGACGATCGAGGCCACGCCGAGCACTACCAGCGGTGTCAGGAGGAAGCCGAGCGGGGCGATCGCCCACGCAAGGCCCTCCACGGTCGTCGCGAGTACGAGGGAAGGCCCGACGCCGAGCCGCGCGCTTACGCGGCCGGCGAGCGTCGCGCCGATGACGCTCGCGAGCCCGCCGACCGCGAGGATCCATCCCGCGCCGTCCGGTCCCAGGGCGAAGACGCGATACGCGACGAGCAGGAGCGCGGTGCGGACGGCCATGTTCCCGACATTCGAGATCACCACACAGACCGCGAGCGCGACGAGCGTGGAGTAACGGCGCCAGAGAACGAAGCTCGAACCGATATCCCGGATCGGGTTCGGCCGAGCGACACGCGGCGGGTCATCCGCGATAGAGATGAGGCTCACCATGAGCGCCGACCAGAGATACGAGAGCGCGTCGCCGACGATCGTGGTGAGGGCGCCGATGAGGCTGATGAGCCAGCCCGCAAGGGCCGGCCCGGCGAAGTTCGCCGCGGATTGGCTCGTCTCGAGCCGGGCGTTCGCACCGAGCAGCTCTTCTTCGCGGACGAGCTGCGGGACCGTGGACTGGTACGCCGTGTCGAAGAGTGCGGTCGCGCCGCTGACGATCAGAGCGACCAGGGCGAGCTGTCCAAGAGAGACAAGTCCGAACGCGCCGGCCAGGGGGACTGTCGCGAGTGCGGCGGCGCGGAGGATGTTCATGGCGAGGAGCATCGAGCGGCGGGCGATGCGATCGATCAGCGGCGCGCCGAGGATGCCGACGAGCGGGTACCCCGCGAACGTGCACGCGGTGAGCACGCCGACGTCGAACGCTGTGGCGTGAAGCTGGAATATCGCCAGCGTCGGGATGGCGAGGGCGGTCAGCTGCGTGCCAACGGCGCTGACGCTTTCGCCGAGCCAAAGCCGATCGAAGTCGCGCCCCAGGCCAATCCTTGGGCGCGTGCGCTCCATTACCCGTGCGAACGTCGCACGACCGAGGAGCATTCCACAGACAGACTTCTGCCCGTGGCCCTCCGGCATCTTCAGGGAGACTTCATGCTTACTTTCGCTCGAGCTCGAATACCGCTCGTCCTTCTGCCGCTTCCACTGGATCCTCCCCGATCCCGTCGAGGTTTCGCACGAGCCACGAAGCGAACGGATGCGCGTGAAGGAAAGGATTGAGGACGTCACGAAAGAAGTTCACGGTCTCGATACGCCCGAGCTCGACCGCGGTCACCTCCGTTTTGCGCCGTCCGGCGGTGATGGTCGCGCGGCCGGCGGCGCGTAGGTTGCGCGCCCAGTCGACCTCGCCGAACGGACTGATGAGCCACAACTTGCCAGAGATCTCAGCGACCGCAACGGGCGTGGAGCGGGGCAGGCCGCTCCTGCGCCCGCGGACGGTCAGAAGCACATCGGGCCCCATCGGGACGCCGGCCGCGAGGAGGAGCTTCGCGATCGGGTTCAAGAACGGCACCCAACGGGGAACTCGTCTCGAAATCGCCGGCGAAGTCGCTCGCAGCGGCGTCTCGAAGGTCAGATAGACGAAGTCAGAGACATTTCCGATGGCTCCGACGAAACGGAGGATCGCGGGGACGGCTCGACGTTGCTCGTCATGGACCAGCCGCGGCCGCGTCATGTGGTACGACCGGCCCCTGCTCTCGAGCGTGCACTCCCCGGCCGCGAGGACGTTGCGGACCCAGTCCCCGACGCCGTACGTCAGCGCGATCACGTAGCCATCGGGCCGTTTGAAGATGTTGACCGGGGTGCGATACAGCTGCCCGCTCTTTCGGCCGCGGTGAACGATCACTCCGAAAGCCGGCAAGTACCGAGCCGCCGGGGCGAGAAGCCGGTTTAGGAAGGATCGGTTGAAACGTGTGATCGCTCGCGGGAGTGGCATCGGCTGACCTCCGCCTGGGTCGGATTCTGGCGGAAGGCGAGTTTCTCGACCGAGATCGTCAGCGTCTAGCGCTCGAGGAGGTCACCGATCTCGGCGTGGCCGGCGGCCAGACGGACGCCCGAAATTCAGGTGGGACTCAGCTGAGGCTGAACGGCGGGTATCGGTCGGTCACCAACAGGAACGCGTACGCGCTGACACGGAGGGTCCATCGGCCGACGCCCACCACAAAGTCGAAGAGCGACCGCGGATAGCCTCCGGTGATGAGGATGGCAAACCAGGCCACAACGATCACGACGAGCGCGGCGAGCCAGAGGAAGAACAAGACGATGTAGTGGGGTATCGCGAGCAACCACTTCACGAGCGGCAGCCAGCGGTTGAGGTCGCGCACCACGTCGGGATAGTCGATCTCGAGATGTACCGACTGCTCCTCGACGGTCGACGGGTACCGGTCGGTGAGCAAAGCGAAGTACGCGCCGACCCGCGCCCCGAACCGCGTCAGCTCGCGGGCGAAGTCGAACCACCACCGGGGATAGCGCACCCGGAACACGATCATGAGCAGCGTCGCGAGAAACAGCCCGCCGGAGATCCCCCCGCCTGTGCTCCGCATCACTCGCTCCCCCGTCTCTCTGACCACGGTCTCGTTGCCGGTGGCGGTGAGCAGACTCAGGATGACGGCGATCGGGATGATCCAAATGACTCGCAGGAGCGTCGTGAGGCGATCAAGCCTCTCGGGGTAGTCGATAGTCAGGCGCGCCGCGTAGCGCTCGGGCAGCGTCGTCATCGTGTCCTCCTAGTCTCGCGTGGCCGGCCGGGGTCGGCATAGCTCGACCCCGACTTTGCGTGCGATGAGCGTTAGCGCCATCCTCCGCCGGGGGCGCTCTACGACAGCGCCGGAGGAGTGTGATGGCGACCAAGTACGTTACATCCGCAGACGGTACGCGCATCGCCTACGAGACGCTGGGACAAGGAGCGCCAGTCGTGTTCGTATGGGGCGCGCTCGGCGTGCGCTCGTCCCCGTTCGCGAAGACGATGCGCGAGGAGCTCGCGAAGGACTTCACCGTGTTCGATTACGACCGGCGGGGTCGCGGCGAGAGCGGCGACACCAAGCCATATGCCGTCGCCCGCGAGGTCGAGGATCTGCGCGCAGTGTGTGAGGCCGCGGGTGGACGGCCTTACGTGGCCGCAACGTCGTCCGGCGCGGCGCTCGCGCTCGAAGCCGCCGCGAGCGGCGTCCCGATGAAGATGCTCGCGGCGCACGAGCCGCCCTACATGGTGGGGAGCCCGAAGGACGCTCCGGATCCGGATTACGAGCAGAAGATGAACGAGCTCATCGCGCGCGGCAAGCGCGACGAGGCGGTGAAGTACTTCATGCGGACCGTCGGCGTGCCCGGCCCGTTCATCGTGGTGATGCGATTCATGCCGTTCTGGAAGGACGCGGTCGCGGCCGCGCACACGCTGCCCTACGACGCCGCCGTCATGCACGGGTTCGCGTTCCCCGACAGGCGGCTGCGCGAGATCCGCGTGCCGACGGTGGTCCTCGTCGGCGGTAGCACAACACCGACGCTGCGCAAAGCGGCCGATGCGACAGCGCGCACGGTGCCCGGGTCCACCGAGCGGGTCATCCCGAAGCAGAACCATGGTGTAAAGCCGGCAGCACTGCGTCCGGTGCTCGTGGAGAGCTTCCGCGCCGCGGTGGACAGTGGAGGACAGAATGCCGCGGGAAGAACGGCATAGGCGAGCAGGAACGCAGCGCAGGACGCCGCCTGACATTAGGAGGATCTAGTCATGAGAAAGCTCAAAGTCACCACCTTCGTCACGCTTGATGGCGTGATGCAGGCTCCGGGCGGGCCGGATGAGGATCGCGCCAGCGGTTTCACGCACGGTGGCTGGTCCGTGGGCTACTGGGACGATCAGATGGGAGAGGTGATGGGCGATTTCATGGGTCGGCCGTTCGAGTTGCTCCTAGGCCGAAAGACGTACGAGATCTTCGCCGCGCACTGGCCGCACTCGACCGAGCCGGTGGCGGAAATTTTGAACAACGCGAAGCGTCGACTGGAATAACTCCACGCTCATCACTGGCGATGTCGGCAAGTACGTGTCCGAGCTCAAGAAGCAGTCTGGCCCGGAGATCCAGGTGCACGGGAGCGGCGATCTGCTACAGACGCTTATGAAGAACGACCTCGTTGACGAGTTCCACGTTTGGACGTTCCCCGTCGTGCTTGGAAGCGGAAAGCGTCTCTTCGCCGATGGCGCGGTCCCGGCCGGACTCAAGGTCGACGCGGTAAAGACGTCGACGACCGGCGTCGTGATCGCGACTTACCAGCGCGCCGGGGCGATCAAATACGGATCGTTCGCGCTGGAGGAGCCCTCCGACGCGGCGACTGAGAGCCGCGAGGGAACGGTCACCGGCTAACACGGCGCCACGAAAAGCTTGTCGACCTCGGCAAGCGCTGACTCCGCATGGAGGCAATACGTGAGATAGCGGACAGAGTTGATGGGGATCCAAGGGAAGCCTCGTCAGCAGCTTGCGGCTCCTACGCATGGGCCGACGAGGTCCACGCACGACTTTACGTAGCGCTTGTCGCGTGTAGACCTATGGTCTCGTACAGCAGACCGGCGCCTCGCCCTGGAAGTCAACCTCTTCCCTGACGGCGAGCTCGACCGGCCGCGTCGCGCGGCTTGACTAGGGGCCGCCTTGATTCCACAGGACGATCGCGCGGTCATTGCAGTCGATCGCGGCTTTGGCCCCTATGACCCCTGCGGCGATGTCATCAGCTCGACGGTTGATCCTAGGCGCGAGTCCAGCCTCGTTGGAGCCCTCCCTGTATGAGACCTGCAACGCCGTAAGTTCAAGGGTCTCGCCGTGCGCGTGGCGTTGCGAGAAGTAGTCGAGAAGTGCCGGCTGTCCGCTCGACAGGAAGAATCCGTCGGGAGGGTTTGAAGCGCTAAATATCACGCTCCGCTGGAACATCCGCCGAAGAGCCTCTTGGTCGCCGCGATTGAACGCATCAAGAAAGGCCAGAACAGCCTCAGCGACCCTCGTGGGCGAGCAATCCCCGGGCGGGGAACCCGTGTAACTGACGGTGGCGCCGCCGACAGCGGTTGGGATGCCCGATTGTGAACAGGCCGACACGATGACCACGAGGCATATGGTCATGAGTCGACGCACGATGGTTCTACCTCCGCTGGGGCGGGACGGTTCCCGCGTCCATGACAGCGGGCTCGACCTACCTGCGCCGCGCGGCGTGACCCGATGCCTAGCAGCGTATGTCGGTCGGAGCGAGGAGCGCCATGAGCACGCCATACGTCACCAGGAGGCCCAGGCCGAAGCCAGCGACGACGAGGATGGCCCCGAGGGCGCGATTCTCGGCAGTCAAAGCATCTCGCAGACCGAACCCTACGAGCACAACCGAAAGCACTGCTCCAGTGGACGGGCCGAAATACATCCCTCCCAGCAGGCCTGCAGCGAATTGCGCCGCGCGCCGAAGCCCCTCGCCACTCCGAAGTCCTGCGCTGCCGACTAGCGCGACGCAGGTGACCGAAATAGCGAGGCCGACAAGATTGTCTGGCCTGGTGAAGCCCGTAGCGCAACCAAGTGCGGACCCGATCAACGCGACCGTCCACAACGCGCCGACTCCTGCGGCCCATAGGAGCGTGCGGTTCTTCGGCCTCGGTGTCGCTACAGCGGCACCTCTACCGAGGAGCGTAGGTGCCGGAGCAGGACAGCCTCATCTACCTGGCCTATAGGGCTCGCGTACCTTGTCCAGGCCCACCTGCTCGACCGGATCGTCGCGCGATCACGAATCCCAGCAGCAAGCCTCCGGCGAGGCCGAGAAGCCCCACGCCGGTAAGTACGCCGCTGTCCGTGGCTCCAACCGGACGCGCCTCGATGACACGCACGGTCGTGTTCGCGCCGGGGTCTCCTCGGGTGAAGTTGTAAGAACGAATCGTCCACGTCCCGACCTTGCGCGGTGTCCAAGAGCCGCGCCAAAGAGTTGAGTCTTGAAGGTCACGCGTGAGGGGGACGACGACCGTCTCTCCAGCAATTTCAGCACGCACATTGAAGGGATAGTCATCCCATGGATACAGAACATCCAAAGTTCCCACGGACCCTGGGTACTCGGGACGCGGAGAGGCGAGCCCGAAGGCCGTCGCCGGATACGGGACAAAAGTTCGCAGAAGTACCTCGACCGGTTGGCCGACTTGTGGATCCGGAGGAGAAGTGGTCAACACAATCTCGCCAGCACCGAGGACGGAGTCTGCTTGGCCGATCGCCACCACAGCTAGGACTCCAACGAGGCAGAGGGCTTTCCGCATCACCGACCAGTACAGTCTGGTCGCCTTGGCGGTTCCCTCGCGGTACGCCACGAAAGTCTCTAGCGAGAACATCGCGAGACCCGGCCCTATAGCTTAAGTCCGCGGAGCAGCTGCGCGTTCGCGGCGACGATGATCGTGCTCGCCGACATGAAGATCGCGCCGACGGCTGGCGCGAGCAGGATCCCCTCTGACGCAAGCAGGCCGGCCGCGAGCGGGATGGCGACGACGTTGTAGCCCGCGGCCCAGAAGAGGTTCTGGATCATCTTGGCGTAGGTCGCCCGCGAGAGATGAATGATCTTGACGACGTCGCGCGGATCGTTTCGCACGAGGATGATCCCGGCTGACTGGATCGCGACGTCGGTGCCCGCGCCGATCGCGATCCCCACATCCGCTTGGGTCAGCGCCGGAGCGTCGTTCACGCCATCGCCGACCATCGCGACGCGACTACCGTCACGCTGCAGCTTCTTGACAATCTCGGCCTTGTGCTCCGGTAGCACCTCCGCGAACACCTCCTCGATACCGAGCTCTTTGGCAACAGCATCGGCCACGTCGTGGTTGTCGCCGGTCACCATCGCGACTCTCACTCCGAGCCGCCGCAGCTCCGCAACCGCCTCCTTTGATTCAGGACGGATCTCGTCGGCCAGCGAGATCGCACCGACGACCTCGCCGCGCCTCGCGACGAAGACAACGGTCTCAGCCTGTTCGGTTCGCTTGACCTTCTCGGAGACGTTTCCGTCGAGCTTTCCAGCGAAGTAGCCGCGATTTCCTACCTCGACCAGCTCTCCTTCGATCTCGCCACGAACGCCTTTGCCGGGGACCGCGGAGAAGCGGTCAACTCTTCGCGGCAAGAGGCCCGCCTCTTTGGCCTTGGCGACGATGGCGCGGCTCAAGGCGTGCTCCGATTCGGCTTCGACCGAGGCCGCAAGCGTGAGGAGGTCGCGTTCGCTCACTCCATCGAGCGAGATCACCTCCCGGACTGCGGGCTCACCGCGCGTCAGGGTCCCGGTCTTGTCGAAGAGGACGACGTCGATCGCTCGGGCCGCCTCGAGCGCTCTCCGGTCGCGGACCAAGAGGCCGTTGCGGGCGGCGATCGATGTCGATATCGCGACGACGAGTGGGATCGCGAGCCCCAGCGCGTGCGGGCAGGCGATGACGAGCACCGCGACGGTCCGCTCGATGCTGAAACCCAGGCCCCGGCCGACGGCGATCCACGCGACGAACGTGATCACACCGGCGGTGATCGCCACGAACGTTAGAAGGGACGCCGCGCGGTCCGCGAGGACCTGGGCACGCGAGCGGCTCGCCTGCGCTTCGGCGACGAGGCGCATGATCCCGGCGAGCGCGGTGCTTTCGCCCATCGCGGTGACCTTGACTTTGAGCGATCCATCGCCGTTGACGGTACCCGCGATGACTTTCGCGCCGACCGCCTTCTCGACGGGTCGCGACTCGCCAGTGATCATCGACTCGTTGACCGCGGAGGCTCCCTCGCTGACTTCGCCATCGGCCGGGACCCGCGCACCCGGGCGCACGAGGACAAAGTCGCCTTCGCGGAGCTCGGTGAGCGAGACGCGTTCGGTTCCGCCGTCCGTGATCCGCTCCGCCTCGTCGGGGAGGAGCTTGGCGAGCTCCTGCAGCGCACCCTGCGCGCGATCGATCGACCGCATCTCCAGCCAATGCCCGAGCAGCATCACCGTGATGAGGGTCGTGAGCTCCCAGAAGAGCGTGTCGCCGCCGGAGACGAGCTGTGAGATCACGCTGTAGACGAAGGCGACCGTGATCGCGAGCGAAATGAGCGTCATCATCCCGGGCAGCCGCGCCGTGAGCTCGCTGACCGCACCGCGCAGGAAGACCAGTCCGCCGTAGAAGAAAACGAACGTCGAGATGACGAGAGGGACGAAGTTAGACCCCGGGAACGGAGGCGGCTCGATCCCGAAGAGCGTCCTCAGGATCCCTGAGTAGAGGACCACCGGAATCGTGAGAACGAGGGAGACGTAGAAGCGGTCCCGGAACATTGCGACCGAATGCCCGGCGTGCTTGTCGAAGGGTTCTCCCGCGTCCCCCTGGCTGTGCTGTGCGTGCGAAGTGTGTTGCTGCGTGCTACGCCCTCGGCCTCACGCGACTACGGCCCGGTCGGCGCTTTCTCCGCGTCCAGGATTTTGACAACGTCAGGGTGCGCGTCGCTGAGGCAGCAGCGGCAGGACTTGTACCACTCGCGCATGCCGGCATCGATCGCAGGGATTGCGTCCGTCCCCATCGGTGGATGCGCGTGCTCTGGGCTTGAATGCACGTCGAGCCACGCGTTGACCTTCCCGACGTAACTCAGCGGAGATTTCGCGAACTTCACGAGGCATCCGTGCGAGCAGAAAGCGTATTCCCGCTCGGGCCGCTCGATCGCGAGACCCTGATCGCGCGCATTGGCGAGATCCACGACCATGTCGCAGATCGGGTCGAGGATCCGTATCGATGCACTCACGCTCCGATCATCTCACAAGGGAAGGTCCTTGCCAGGCGCATTCTCAAATGAGCCGCAGGGGCACCCTCGCATCACCGTTCGGAGGTCCCTATCGGGTGCGATAAGGTTTCGCAGGAGGAGGGCGATCGGTGACGAAGCAGTACCCAAACGCCTCCTGGGCCAGACCGACCGGGATCGTGTGGCTCCTCTTCTTTGTGGCTTCAGGTCTGAGCGAGGTCTTCTTCCGAATGGCTGGGATCAGCGGGATCAGCGTTGTTTCGGGTGACGGCGCCACGATCGCGAGCACTCTGGCA
>Ga0209156_10000679_pt1 | contig 28896 bp, 25 predicted proteins | sample GraSoiAngelo_124_FD_185881 | JGI IMG/M metagenome (GOLD analysis project Ga0209156, IMG submission 185881) | Grasslands soil microbial communities from the Angelo Coastal Reserve, California, USA - 14_0927_05_20cm (SPAdes) (version 2) | ecosystem: Environmental > Terrestrial > Soil > Grasslands... | reverse complement strand
GCACGAACCCGAGCACCGGGACTCTGTCCGGCACCAAGACCGTGGCGGCGGTAGCGGGGGTCGCGACCTTCTCCGGGTTGAGCATCGACAAGGCCGGGACGGGCTACACCCTCACGGCGACGGGCGTATGGAGCACGACGAGCACGGCGTTCAACATCACGGCGGGGACGGCCACGGCGCTCGTCTTCAGCGTCGAGCCGACCAACACGGTGGCCGGTGCGGCGATCACGCCGGCGGTCGAGGTTACCGCCCAGGATGGGAACGGCAACACGGCCACCGGGTTCACGGGGAACATCACGGTGGCGATCGGGACGAACCTGAGCAGCGGGACGCTCGCGGGGACGCTGACCCACGCGGCGGTGAGCGGAGTCGCGACCTTTTCGGGGCTGAGCATCGATAAGGTGGGGACGGGCTACACCCTGACCGCGACGGGCGCGGGGAGCACGACGAGCGCGGCGTTCAACATCACCGCCGGCTCGGCGACGCAGCTGGTGTTCTCCGTGCAGCCGAGCACTACGACGGCGGGGGCGGCGATCACGCCCGCGGTCGAGGTCACCGCCCAGGATGCAAGCGGCAATACGGCGACCGGGTTCACGGGGAACATCACGGTGGCGATCGGGACGAACCCGAGCAGCGGGACGCTCGCGGGGACGCTCACCCACGCGGCGGTCGCGGGGGTCGCGACCTTCTCGGGGCTGAGCATCGATAAGGTGGGGACCGGCTACACCCTCACGGCGACGGGCGCCGGGAGCACGACGAGCACGGCGTTCAACATCACCGCCGGCTCGGCGACGCAGCTGGTGTTCAGCGTGCAGCCGAGCACGACGACGGCGGGGGCGGCGATCACGCCGGCCGTCGAGGTCACCGCCCAGGATGCGGGCGGCAACACGGCCAGCGGGTTCACGGGGGACATCACGGTGGCGATCGGCACGAACCCGAGCAGTGGGACGCTCTCGGGGACGCCCACCCACGCGGCGGTCGCGGGGGTCGCGACGTTCCCCGGGCTGAGCATCGACAAGGCAGGGACGGGCTACACCCTCACCGCGACGGGCGCGGGGAGCACGACGAGCGCGGCGTTCAACATCACCGCCGGCTCGGCGACGCAGCTGGTGTTCTCGGTGGAGCCGAGCACCACGACGGCAGGGACGGCGATCACACCGGCGGTGCAGGTGACGGCGCTCGATGCGAATGACAACACGGCGACGGGGTTCAGCGGCGACGTGACCGTGGCGATCGGGACGAATGCGGGCGGTGGCACGCTCTCTGGAGCACGCACCCAAGCCGCGGTGAGCGGAGTCGCCACGTTCTCCGGGCTGAGCATCGACAAGGCGGGGACCGGCTACACCCTCACGGCGACGGGCGCGGGGAGCGCGACGAGCGCGGCGTTCAACATCACGGCAGGCACCGCCGCCACGATCACGATCAACGCGGGCGATGGTCAGACCGCTACGGTCGGCACCCCCGTGCCGATCCCGCCATCGGTCATCGTGCGCGATCAGTTCGGCAATCCCGTGCTGAGTGTCGACGTTACGTTCGCGCCTGCCCCGGGCAGTGGGACCGTGGAGCCGACCGGCTCGATCGCGACCGGCGCAGACGGGATCGCCGCCGTGACGTCATGGACTCTGGGGCCGCTGGCCGGCCCGAACTTCCTGACGGCGACCGCACCGGCGATCGGGGTCATCGGGAATCAGGTGAGGTTCACGGCAACAGGCACTCCCGCTGCGGCGTCGCCATGACCTCCGTCGAGAAGCCCTCCTCGGGGCGAGATGCGGTGGACGCGGCGCGGGATGACCTGCGCGGGCTGTTCGAGCTCGAGACCCTAAACCGGCGCGGGCCCACGTCCCTCGTGTGGCTTGCCCGGGACCTGGAGTTCGATCAGCCGGTCGCGCTGAAACTGATGCCGCGCACTCCGGGAGCCGGGGCGGAGGTCGAGGAGGCGTTCCATCGGGCCGCGGCCCTCGTGGCGGCGCTCGATCACCCTCACGTCGTACCGTGGTACAGCGCCGGCGCCACCGACCGCTTCTTCTGGTGCTCCATGGAGTACGTCGAGGGGCGGTCCCTCGCGGAGTTGCTGCGCTCCAGCCAGCCCATGGCTCCTTCCATGTGCCTGCGGATCGTCGGGCAGGTCGCGAACGCCCTCGATGCCGCGCACCGCCTCGGCGTCGTCCATGCGGGCTTGACGCCCGCCAACGTGCTGATCGACGCCGCGGGCGACGCTCGGGTGACCGACTTCTGGGTACCGTGGGTCCTGGAGCAGCTCGGCGCTTTCGCCGCCGACACCGATATGACGCGCAAGCTTGCCTACCGCGCGCCGGAGCAGATCGCCGAGGGGCTGGCGGGGCCGGAAGCCGACCAATACGCGCTCGCGGCGCTGATGCAGGCGTGTCTCTCGGGCAAGCTGGCTCGCGAGACTGGCAACGGCGTGCCACCCCGCGTAACGCGGGCGCTCGAGCGGGCGATGAGCCCGGTGCCGGGCGACCGGTTCGCGAGTGTCGGAGAATTCGTCGCCGCGTTGGAGGGGGGGGCGCCCGCGGAGTACGACATCGTCGGCTCGCCGCTCGCGGGGCTGGACGACGACCTGGACGAGCTTCCTGATGAGCCATCGCTCCCCGTGCCACGCCGCCGCTGGGTGCCGATGGGTGTGCTCGGCCTGGTGGTGGTGGGCGGCGCGGTGGCCACCGCCTGGGTGCTGAGCTCCGGTGCGACAACAAACGACGCGGCGACCACACCGGTCGCGTCCCCCGTCGTCCGGGACAGCGCGGTGCGCGCGGTGTCGCCCCAGCTCCCCCCACTTCCTCCACCGGTCCTGCCCGAGCGCCGCGACCCGGTCGTTCGGCCCGTGCCCCGGCCGCGCGTGCCCGCGCCTGCAGCGCGCGCGCCCAGCCGCCCTGCCGCGGCGCCGGGCCGCCTGTTCGTCAACGCGACCCCATGGGGTCAGGTCTACGTGGACGGTGTCCTGATCGGCAACACGCCCCAGGCCGGCGTGTCGATCTCCCCCGGCGCGCATCGGCTGCGCATCGTGCGAGACGGGTTCCAGCCGGTTGACCTCGCGATCCGCGTGGCGTCCGGCCAGGATCTGCGTCTCACCGACATCGTGCTGCAGGAGCTCAAGCCGTGAGGCGCCCCTTGGCGTGGTTGGGTGTCCTGGGATGCGTGCTCGGCGCCACGCCGGGCAACGCGGCGGCCCAGTCAGCGGACAGTCTCATCGTGACGGGGATGCGCGCATACAAGAACCTCGAATTCGATGCGGCCACGTTGCTGCTGCGCCGGGGCGTCGTGCAGCTGACCGCCGCCAACGCACCAGTCGCGCGGCGCGCTAAGGGGCTCGTGTATCTGGGGGCCGCCGAGCTGTTTCGCGGGCGGCGGGACTCCGCCGTCGCGGTGTTCCGGCGCCTGGTAGTGCTCGATCCGCGGTATCGCCCCGACCAGCTCGTGTTTCCGCCCGAGGTGACCAATGTGTTCGAGGCCGTGCGGCTGCGAACGAAGACAGTGGCCATCGTGGTGCCGCGCGATACGGTGATCCCCGTCCAGGACGGAGCGTTCCGGGCACGGCTCGTGGCGAGCTCGTTCCAGACGGTGAACGTGACGCTGCTGTACGAGAACGGCACCTCGTTCCGGCCGCTCTACTTCGGCCCGATCGGCGACAGCCTCGAGGTACAGTGGGACGGCCGCGATGCGGCCGGGCAGCCCGTGCCGGTCGACCGCCTGCTGCTGCGCGTCGCGTCTCGGGCGCCGACCGGTGAGCTGGCGAGCATGGTGCAGCTCCCACTCGACCTCAAGGTCAACCGTCCCGACACGCTCCCGTGGCCGCATGCTCCCGCGGATTCCGCGCTGCGCCCCGAGCGTGCGGCGAGCGGTCCCGCGACGCGGGCGCTCCTCGGTGGGCTGCTCCTGTCGGCGGCCGTGGTCTCCCTGCCCGTGGCGGTGGGCAGCCACGACACGCCGTCCGGGCCCCGCGTCGCGGTCGCGAGCGCCGTGGGAGTCGCGACCGCGCTGGGATACCTGCTGCATCGATCTGGCCGGCCGCTGCCGGCGAACATTCGCGCCAACGATGCGGTGCGGGAGGAGTGGCGGGCCCGTGTGGCGGCGGTGCAGGCGGAGAACGCCCGGCGTCTGGCCGATGTCCGGCTCCGGGTCCACGCGGGCGATCCGGCCGTGATCGAAGCGGCCGGACCATGAGGGTCGGGTGGCTGCTACTGCTGGCTGCGGCCGTCGGCGCGAGCCGGCTCCCGGGCCAGACGATCCACCCCGCGGTCGCCGCGTCGGTCGTGACCGCTCGCGTGCGGATCGAGCAGCTCGGCGAGGCCTTCCAGTTCAGCGGCGCGGCATTCGGCGCCGAGGGGACGGTGTCCCTCGGGCGAGTCGAGCTGGGCCTGAGCTACCTCCAGGGCCGGCTCGATCCAGACACCGGCAGCGCGCCCGCGCGCGATCTCGTCGAGGGCTCGGTGCTGCTCGGCGTCCGGCCGGTGGAGTGGCTGACGCTGTCAGCCGGGCCGCACGCGCGGGCCTACGCCACGAACGGGCAGACGCAGCGGTGGGTCTACTGGGAGCTCCGGCTGCGCGCCGCCAAGCCGTTCATCGGCACGGCCGTGCGCGGCTATGCGGAGCTGTGGCGAGCCGTGGCGGCGGACGCCAACGTGCCGGAGCCGTTCGATCACGCGCAGGGGGGCGAGGCCGGCATGATCGTGCGGCTGGCGCGGGCGCCCTTCGAATGCAGGGTCGCGTACCGGATCGACCATGCGGTCCTGGGCGGTGGCTCGAGACTGGAGACGGCGGATGGAGTCGTGATCGGGGTGGGACTCAGCTGGCGCTAGAGCAGCCCTCCCCTTCTGAGTTTCCCGAGTTGATCGTAGTGCGCCTCGTGCATTGCCAGCACTTCCGTGCGTGACACGGTGGCGACGCCCGACTTTCCAACTTCGACGCCGGCCGCGTAGTTCGCCACTTGCGCCGCCTCGCGCACCGATGCCCCCGCCGCGAGCGCCGTCCCCACCCACGCCGTCACGGTATCGCCCGCGCCCGAGACATCGAACACCTCGCGCGCCATCGTGGGGATGCGCGTGAGCTGCCGGTCCTTGGTGACGAGCACCATGCCTTCGGCGCCGAGCGTGAGGAGGAGATTGTCCACGCCGAGCTTGTCGAGCGACGTGGGGAGGGCGTCGTGCCGCGCGAGATCGAGCGTCGCGCCCATCGCCTGCTCGAGCTCGCGGCGGTTCGGCTTGAATAGCGTGGCGCCCCGGTAGGCGAAGAAATGCTTGAACTTGGGGTCCACGACGACGGGGATGCCGCGCTTCTTGGCGAGGGTCATCGCGCGCTCGATCACCCCCTGCGTCAGCGTGCCCTTGTTGTAGTCCTCGATGAGCACCGCATCGGCGTCCGCCATGGCCGCGTCCAACTGGCCGAGCAGCTGATTCTCGGCGCGCGGCGCGATCGGGTCCTCCACTTCTTCATCGATACGCACCACCTGCTGGCCGCGGGCGGTGACGCGCGTCTTCGACGTGGTGGGGCGCGCGGCGGCGACGACGATGTGGCGGTCGGCGAGCCGGTTCTGTGCCAGCTCAGTGCGCAGCGAGTCGCCTCGCGCGTCGTCCCCGATCACCGCGACCAGCCGGCACTCGGCGCCGATCGCCGACACGTTCGCGGCTACGTTGGCCGCCCCGCCCAGCGCGGCGCGCCGCGTGTGCACCGTCACCACCGGCACCGGGGCTTCGGGCGAGATCCGCTCCGCGTCGCCCGCGAGATAGATGTCGAGCATCGCATCGCCCACGACGACGACGCGCCGCGCCGCCATCTTCGTGAACAGCTGCTCGAGATGGTCGCGGGTGAGCCGGGGGTCGGGGGTGGGGATGCTCATGGGTGGTGCGTCCTGGGAGCAGGGAGCAGGGAGCAGGGAGCAGGCAGCGGGACCCTCCACCGTGGGTCCTGCTCCCGGCTCCCGGCTCCCGGCTCCCGGCGGTAGCTCACGGCAGCACGCCTTCCAAATGAAAGCGATAGGCCAGCGTCAAGGCCCCGATCCATTTGGTTCGAGTCGCGCCCGTCACGTGCCCCGCATTGTGAATGAGGTGCACGCCGCCGTTTCCGGAGACCCCCCAGGCGCCGTGCTGCCACGTTGCCCCCATTGCGAGGCGCACGGTGCGCTCGACCACGCCGGCGAACAGCGTGGGCGTGGTGCCGTACGCCGCCACCGGCGGATAGGGAAGCCGGAAGTCTCCCTCACCCTGGCGCAGCAGCGTCGCTTCGGGCTGGAGCAGCACACCGGGACCCGGGAGCAGGCCGGCGCGCAGCGTGAGCTGATCGTAGTCTGAGAAGTTCCGCCCTAAACCGACGAGCCGGCTCTCCACTGCCTCTGCAGGATTCCCGGTGCGATAGGTGAGGTTCGCCACCTGCGTGTAGAAGCCGGTGATCACCACGCCGTGCACCACCGTCTCCGCACCGAGCGTGAAGCCGTAGGACGGGGGCTCGCTATCGCTCGGCGACTGGCGATCGACTTGGATGTCGTCCAGCAGCGCCTGGGCGAACAGCTTCACGTCGGAGAGCCGCGATTCGAAGTCCACGCCCAGCAGGCTGTTGACCTTGACGTTGCGGTCGTACTCGACCAGCAGGCCCAGGTTGAGGAGGTTCGCGAACCACGGCTCGAGCGTGCGGGCGGGACCCGCGGCGATCTCACCTTCCCAGAACCCGAGGGTCGTGGCCCTGCTCGGGCGCCAGAGCAGACGGTGTGCGATGAAGAACCGGTGGTTCAACGCGCCAGAGGTATCGGGCAGGTCGTCCAGCTCGGTCACGATTCCCTGGAGCTGGATGCGTCGCGTGCCGAGCGATAGCGCGAGGTGATCGTAGCTGTAGGGGCTCGGGCTGACGATCAGCCCCTCGAGCGCGGGCGGTCCCCAGTTGCGGTCGAGCGATCCGAAAAACAGCTCTCCGAACCGCCAGCGGGCGTCGACATACGCCTCGGCGGTCCGGCCCGCGATGACGCGGTCCTTCTTGCCGTCGTAGTCCGGATCGTACTTGAGGCGCGTGTCGAAGTACGGGTGGGTGACCACCGCGATGGGGCCAAGCAGGGCCTGGATCGCGACCCCGGCGGCCGCCGTCCCGTGTCCCGGACCGGCCGCCCGGAGCGGATCACGCCGCGCGTGACTCGCACCCGTCGCAGCCACGTCGCCGTCTACCCGCGCCCACGGCTTGCCGTCGGCGGGCGGCCGCCCCAGTGCGGCAAGAATGGCACGGACCACCCGTCGCTCGGCGCCGCTGAGTCGTGTGGTATCGGCGGTGGACAGTGCGGCCACGACGTCTGCCTGCACGAATGGGCGGCTCAAGGGGCTGGGATCGGCGATCGCGCCGCGCGCGATGAGATGCTCGAAGTAGGGCGTTGCCCAATGTGTAAGCGGGAGGTAAGGCGATGGTTCTTGGGCTGCGAGCTTAGCCCCGCCCGTAAGGGCGGGAAGCAATGTCGCGACGCGCAACGCGAGCCGGAGGCGCATGGAGCGCGCAATTTGGGGGCGGCGAGCGAGGACGGCAACCGGTTGCGGAGCGGGGAGAGGGGGGTGAGGTTTCGCGCCCATGTCTCCGCTCCTCGTGCTGATCGTGGCGGTGCTCGCTACCAGCTACGCCGGACCCATCGTCCGGTTCGCTGCGGCACCGGCCCTCGCGATTGCGTTTTGGAGACTGACGCTGGTCCTCCCCGTAACCGGCGGGCTTGCGGTGTTCGAGGGGAGCAGGGAGCAGGGAGCGGGGAGCAGTGTCACGCGGCAACACCTGCTCCCTGCTCCTCGCTCCCTGCTCCCTCTGATGACGTTGTCAGGTCTACTCCTGGCGCTGCATTTCTGGTCCTGGATCGCGTCGCTCCGGTTCACCACCGTCGCCAGCTCGGTCGTCCTCGTGTCGCTCAAGCCCGTCTTCGCCTGGGGCATCGCGGCGGCCTGGCTGCGCGAGCATCCGACGCGCGCCGAGGCCTGGGGTATCGCACTCGCCGTGATCGGGGCGAGCCTCATCGGTCTGGGCGACGCGCGGCTCTCGTCCGGCGCCCTGGGGGGAGACGTCCTCGCGCTGCTCGGCGCACTCACTGGCGCGGGCTACTACGTGATTGGGCGGCGCGTTCGTCAAACCGTCGGGATCTGGCGCTACGCGACCGCCGTGTATGCAGTGGCCGCCGCGGCGCTCGCCCTGCTCGCGCTGGCCCGCAGCATGCCGCTGGTGGGGTTCGCGGGACGCGACTGGACGGTGTTCGGTGCGATGGCTGCGGGACCGATGCTGATCGGCCACACTGGAATGAACTACGCGCTGCGCCACTTCCGCGCCACGACGGTGAACGTTGCGGCCCTTGGGGAACCGGTGGGGGCGAGCGTGATTGCCTGGCTGGTGCCGGCGATCCACGAGGTGCCTCCGATGACGGCACTCGTGGGCGGCGTCCTCGTGCTCTCCGGAATCGCATTGTCGCTGAAAGCGGGAAACGGGAAAGGGGAAACGGGAAACGTTGGCACGGACCCGCACGGTACGTCTCCCGTTTCCCGTTTCTCGTTTCCCGGGCGGGGTGCGGGAGAGGGGGGTGGCGATGCGAGTTGAACAGGTTCGCGGTGGGGTGGTCGAGGCGGTTCACGAGGTCCACGTCGCCGTCGTGGATTCGACGGGCGGTCTCGTGGCGCGGACGGGCGACCCGGAGCTCGTCACGTTCTGGCGTTCAGCGGCGAAGCCGTTCCAGGCGCTGCCCCTCGTGGAGGACGGGGCAGCGGCGCGGTTCGGCCTCACGAGCGAGGAGCTGGCACTGGCGTGCGCGTCGCACTCGAGCGAGCCGGATCAGGTGGCTCGGGTGCGCGAACTGCTCGGCAAGATCGGGTGCTCGGAGCGCGATCTCCTGTGCGGCCCGCACCCACCGTTGTCCGATCGGGTGGCCCAAGACTACCAGACGCGCGGCTTACGGCTTACGGCGGTCTACTCGAACTGCTCGGGGAAACACGCCGGTATGCTCGCGCTGGCGCGCCACCACGGCTGGCCCACGGAGTTCTATACGCGGCTCGAGCACCCCGTGCAGCAGCGCTGCCTCGCGGAGGTGAGTCGCTGGACGGAGGTCGGGGTCGGCGACATCCGAACCGCTGTGGATGGATGCGGAGTTGTCTGCTACGGGCTTCCGCTGAGAAACATGGCGCTGGCGTACGCGAGGCTGGCAAAGGCGGAAGGCGGAACGCGGAACGCGGAGCAGCAGCGAGGCCTTCGAGGTGCGAACGACGTTGCCGGGCGGTTCCGCGTTCCCACTTCCGCGTTCCGCGTTGTCGAGTCTATGCTGCGCCACCCGGATCTCATCGCCGGTGAGGGTCGGCCCTGTACCGAGATCATGCGGGCGCACCCCGGGCGCGTGATCGCCAAGGTCGGCGCCGAGGGTGTGTACTGTGCTCTCCTCACGCAGCAACGACTCGGCGTCGCGCTCAAGGTCGCTGACGGACACGCGGTCGCTTCGGCACTCGCCATGGCGGCCGTGCTGGAGGAGCTAGGTCTCCGGCCGCGTCCGGCCGGGCTCACCGCTCGACCCAACGTGAACACGCGGGGTGAGACGGTAGGGGAGCTGCGTGTAAAAGGCGGACTGGAGCAATGAAACGATGAGGGAGCGGGGAGCGGGGAGAGGTACTATGACCGCTGGGACGGGCCCGGTGCTCGACGCCCCAACCGCGGCGTTGGTGCGCGTGGCGGCGGCCGTCGCCCGGGGCAACGGGCCCGAGCTCAAGGCCCGCTTCGCCGCCGCGCGCGACGCGCGCGTCCCGGGGCTGTGGATCGAGGAGCTGCTGCTGCAGAGTATGCTCGTCGTGGGCTACCCATTGGCGCTGGTGGCGTTCGCCGCGTGGCGTCGCGTTGGCGGGCCGGCGCCGATCGAGGGCGATGGCGCGGAAGACCTGGCGCACACCGACTGGGAGTCGTGGGCGGCGCGCGGCGCGGCGGTGTGCCGCGAGGTGTACGGGCGCGCCTATCACAAGTTGCTCGTGAACCTGCGCGCGCTGCACCCGGCGCTCGAGGACCTCGTCCTGGTGGACGCTTACGGCAAGGTCATCGGGCGGCCGGGCCTCGATCTCAAACGGCGCGAGCTCTGCACGGTGGCGACGACCGCGGTGCTCGGCACCGCCGAGCAGCTGCATTCGCACTTGCGAGGAGCGCTGAACACGGGGGCGGAGCCGAAGGAAATCGAGGCGGTGCTGTCGCTGATCGAGGGTGATCTCGACGACGAGCAGCGCGGGACGGCGCGGACGCAGTGGGAGGACGTGAAGAAGAGGAAACTATGAACGCGGAAGGCGGAACGCGGAAGGCGGAACAACAGGGCAGGCTCCTGCCCTCACGAGACCTCAAGGAGCGCACCAAGGCGTTCGCCCTTGGTGTTCTTCGTCTTGTGCAGGACCTCCCACGGGGTCGCTTTGTGGATGTCATCGGGCATCAGTTGCTTCGTGCCGGCACTTCGGTTGCTGCGAACTACAGGTCAGCCCGTCGCGCTCGGTCTCGCAGGGAGTTCCTCGCGAAGATGGGCATCGTGGAGGAAGAGGCCGACGAGAGTTCGTTTTGGCTCGAACTGCTCGAGGAGGCGGGGCTCGTGACGTCCGAGCGGGTCGTCGAGCTGCAACGCGAAGCGGGGCAACTCGTGGCCATCACGATTGCTTCAATTCATACGGCGCGTGGAGACCGCGGGTCTGTTCCGCGTTCCGCGTTCCGCGTTCCGCGTTCGTCCTGATGTTTATAGATCGGGCGGTGGTTCAGGTTGTCGGCGGCGCCGGTGGTGCCGGCGCTTCTTCGTTTCGTCGCGAAAAGTTCGTCCCCAAAGGCGGCCCCGACGGTGGGGATGGGGGAGCGGGCGGCAGCGTGTTCGTGCGCGCCGACTCGAACCTCGCGACGCTCCTCGACTACCGCTACCGCACCCAGTGGAAGGCAGAGCGCGGGCAGCACGGCAAGGGCAAGAACATGACCGGCAAGTCCGGGGCCGATCTCTACCTCCCGGTCCCGCCCGGCACCGAGGTGCGCGACGCCGCGACGGGGGAGGTGATCGGTGAAGCGCTCGCGAGCGGGGACACGCTGCTCGTGGCGAAAGGCGGTCGCGGCGGCCGCGGCAACGCGCGCTTCGCCACTCCGACACACCGCAGCCCGCGCGAGTGGGAGCCGGGTGAGTACGGCGCGGAGCGCCAGCTCGAGCTGGTGCTGAAACTGATAGCCGACGTCGGGCTCCTGGGCGAGCCGAACGCGGGGAAGAGCACGCTGCTCTCCGTGATTTCCGCCGCTCGCCCGAAGATCGCGGACTACCCCTTCACCACGCTGGAGCCGCACCTCGGGGTAGTCGCCTTGTCGGACCACCGGACGTTCGTCACCGCCGATATTCCCGGCATCATCGAGGGCGCTCACCTGGGAAAGGGGTTGGGCCTCAGGTTCCTGCAGCACGTGGAGCGCACCCGGCTCATCGCGGTGCTCGTGCCGGTGGACAGCCCAGACCCGCAGGCGACCTACGAGCTGCTGCTGCGGGAGGCCGCGTCCTACTCGCCCGAGCTCGCGTCGAAGCCGCATATCGTAGTACTGACCAAGCTCGACCTGCTCCCTGCTCCCCGCTCCCTGGGACCGTCAGGGACTCCTTTAGGGCTCCCCGCGATCCGAACGACGGGCGGCGCACCGGTCGTGGCGGTCTCATCGGTGACTCGCGAAGGGCTGCCGGAGCTCATGGAAACGCTGTGGCAGGCGCTGCGGGCCGGAGTCGCGACGAGGTAGCCGCGTATCTGGCGCTCGCGCAGGTCCCGGGGATCGGGGCCGCGCGGCTGCGCACCCTCGTCGCCGCCTTCGAGACCGCGGCGGCGGCCTTGCGCGCTCCGCACGGCGCCCTCGCGGCACTCCCGGGATTCAGCCGCGCCGCCGCCACCGCCATCCGCGCCGGCTCGCCGCAGGCGGGCCATGAGATCCTCGACCAGCTGGATCGCCTCGGTGCCGCCGTGCTGCTTCCCGAGGACGCGGCGTTTCCGCCGCTGCTGAGCGAGGTCCCCGATCCGCCCGCGCTGCTGTTCGCCTGGGGTGACACGGCGCTGCTCGCCCGTCCCTCGGCGGGTATCGTGGGCAGCCGCGACCACTCGCCCTACGGCGCCGCGGCGGCGCGCCTCCTCGCCACCGGTGTGGCCGGCGCGGGAGTGGTCGTGGTGAGCGGCATGGCGCGCGGCATCGACGCGATCGCGCATGCGGCCGCCCTGGACTCGGGCGGCGCTTCGGTGGGGATCCTCGGGAACGGATTCGGCGTGATCTACCCGGCCGTGAACCGCGCCCTGTACGAGCGCATGGTCGCCCACGGCTGCCTGGTGACGGAGCTGCCGCCGGGCGAGCGGCCTCACGCCGGCGCGTTTCCCAGACGCAATCGCCTGATCTCCGGGCTCGCCGGGGTGACCGTGGTGATCGAAGCCGCGCCCGGATCGGGCGCCCTGATCACCGCCGACTGTGCGCTCGACCAGGGACGCGCGGTCCTCGCCGTCCCCGGGCCGATCACGAGCCCCACCTCACTCGGCTGCAACAAACTAATCCAGCAGGGCGCGAAGCCGGCACTCGCGCCCGGAGACATTCTCGAGGAGCTCGGCCTGCCGGGGGCGGCTCAAGGCGCAGCCGAAGGAGGTCCACCCGGACGCACTCCACCACCGGACCTGAGCGCGTTGCAGCGCTCGCTGTGGGAGACGCTTCGCTCGGAGCCCAGGCACGTGGACGTGCTGGTGGCCACCGCCGGCGCCGAGACGAGTGCGGTGCTGACGGCGTTGACGGAGCTGGAGATGCGAGGGGTGGTGAAGCAGGAGCCGGGGATGCGGTTTGGGCTCACCTGAATGCGGAGTGCGGAATGCGGAATTGCAGGGAAAGGTCGTTCGCGGCACGACGCCCACATTGATATTCCGCATTCCGAATTCCGCACTCCGCACTAGGTTTTGTTCGTGCGCCACCTCTACGTCCATGTCCCCTTCTGCCAGCGCCGCTGCTCCTACTGCGATTTCTCCATCGCGGTGCGCAAGCACATCCCGGCGCGAGAGTACGTGGACGCCGTGCTCGGGGAACTGGCGGCTGTATGCCCGGCTGACTCCGCGCGCGAGCCCGGGGATTTCGGTGGCGAGAGTTTGGACACCCTCTACCTCGGCGGTGGCACTCCGTCGCTTCTCCCCCCCGACGCGATCTCGGCCCTGCTTACGTCACTGCTTGACGTCTTTCGTGCTACGCCTTCGCGTGACGTCTTTGAAGTCACGTTGGAAGCTAATCCCGAGGATGTGACGCCCGACAGTGCGCGGGCGTGGCGTCGCGCCGGCATCAATCGTGTGTCGTTGGGCGCGCAATCCTTCGACAATCGGGTCCTACAGTGGATGCATCGCTCTCACGACGCGACGCGCATCAGCGACGCGGTGCGGACCCTTCGTGCCGCGGGGGTCGACAACATCTCGCTCGATCTCATCTTCGCACTCCCCACGGAGCTCGAGCGCGACTGGGCGCGCGACCTGGACCTCGCCTGCGCCCTGCTCCCTGCGCATCTCTCGCTCTACGGGCTCACCGTCGAGGAGCGGACCCCGCTCGCCCGCTGGATCTCGCGCGGCGCCGCCGCGGCGCCGGACGACGAGCGCTACGCCGAAGAGTACCTGCTTGCCCACATGCGCCTTGCGGCTTGCGGCTATGGTTTCTACGAGGTCTCGAACGCGTGTCGCGACGGGTTGCGCTCTCGTCATAATTCCGCCTACTGGTCTGGTCGCGCTTATCTCGGGCTCGGGCCCGCCGCGCATTCGTTCGACGGCAGGGTGCGTCGCTGGAATCTGCCCGCGTGGGAGGCGTACCGACGGGCCGTCGCCGCGCGCCGACCGGTGGTCGAGGCCGAGGAGGTCCTGACCGATGAGCAACGGGAACTCGAGAGCCTGTACCTCGCATTGCGCACCGCTGCAGGGATGCCACTTGCCGCCCTCTCCCGCCCTCTGCCGCCTGCTGCCGCCCGTTGGGTGGAGCGGGGCTGGGCGGAGATCAGGGACCAGCGGCTGGTATGCACGCCCGAGGGCTGGCTCCGCTTGGACGCCCTCGTCGGCGACTTGACCAACCCGGGGGGAGCGGTCTAAATTGTTAGCAGGTAAGAGCTTGGGTGACATGGCAGGGTCCCTGAACGAGCGCGAGCGCCAGGTCCTCGAGGCCGTTATCGAGACCTACGTCGAAACCGCCGAGCCGGCGGGGAGCCGGACTATTTCTAAGAAGTTCGGCCACACGCTCTCCGCGGCCACAATTCGCAACACGATGAGCGACCTCGAGGAAAAGGGCTACCTCTACCACCCCCATACCTCCGCCGGCCGCATCCCCACGGACCTCGCCTACCGCGTGTACGTGAACTCGCTGATGCGGCTGTCGCAGGTGTCGGCGTCCGACTCGCACCAGATTCGCGAAGAGCTCGCCGAGCGGAACGCCGTGGACCAGATCCTCGAACGGGCGGCGCAGGTGCTCGGTGTACTCACGAAAGAGCTGGGGGTGGCGGTGGGCCCGACGCTCGACGAGGCCGTGCTCGAGCGGCTGGAGTTGCTGCAGGCGGGGTCCGACCGGCTGCTCCTCGTGCTCACGCTCAAGAGCGGCGTGGTGCGCACCATCTTCGTGGAAGTGCCCGCACACATGGCGCCCGAGATCGTCGTGCAGGTGGCGGTGGTGTTGAACGAGCGCCTCGCGGGGCTGACGCTGCGCGAGATCCGCGCGACCCTGTCCGAGCGGCTGCGCGATGCCGCGCCCGGCGCCGGGTCGAGCGAGCTCCTGAACATCTTCATCCAGGAAGCGGACGACCTGTTCGACGTCCAGGCCACCGGGGCGGTCGGCGGGGGCGTGGTGCTGGGGAGCGCGCAGTTGCTCGCCGGCCAGCCGGAGTTCGCCACCAAGGAGCGGCTGCAGGGACTGCTGGAGGTGACCGAGCGTCGCGACGTGCTGCGTGAGGCGCTGGCGAAGCGGCTCGGTCAGGGGCTCACCATCACGATCGGTACCGAGCACCAGGACGCGACGCTCGCGCCGTTCACCTTGGTGACTGCCTCCTACCGCCTCGGTCCGCTCGCCGGAGTCATCGGGGTCATGGGCCCGACTCGTATGCCGTACGACAAGATCGTGGCGCTCGTCGATCACACGAGCCGTCTCGTGGGTGAGCTGCTCGAGTGAAACGCGATTACTACACCATCTTGGGGGTCAAGCGCGACGCGGACGAGGCCGAGATCAAGAAGGCCTACCGCCGCCTCGCGATGAAGCACCATCCCGACCGCGTCGCGTCGGGGGAGAAGGACGCCGCCGAAGCGAAGTTCAAAGAGATCACCGAAGCCTATGAGGTCCTGCGGGACCCCGAGCGGCGCGCCACGTACGACCGCTATGGTGAAGCGGGGCTCAAGCGGGGCGCCGGGGCGGGGGCCGGGGGGTTCGCCCCGTTCGACCTGTCGGAAGCGCTCAACATCTTCATGCGCGACTTCGGCGGGTTGGGCGGGTTCGACGCCTTCTTCGGCGGCTCCGAGCGCGCTCAACGCGAGCGCCATCGCGGCCAGGACCTGAAGGTCACGCTGAAGCTCAGTCTCGCCGAGGTGGCCAGCGGCACCACCAAAAAGGTGAAGGTGCGGACACTGGACCGCTGCACCGCGTGCGGCGGCACCGGGGCGGCGCCCGGCTCCAAGGCCACGAGCTGCGGCACCTGCGCCGGAACGGGCGAAGTGCGCCGGGCCGCGCGCTCCATGTTCGGACAGTTCGTGTCCGTGTCGCCGTGCCCCAGCTGCGCGGGGGAGGGCACGGTGATCCAGCAGCCCTGTCCGAAGTGTCAGGGCGACGGACGCGTCCGCGCCGACAAGGAGCTCGAGATCAACGTCCCCGCGGGCGTCGCCGACCATCACTACCTCACCATGCGGGGACACGGCGTCCCCGGGCCCCGCAACGGTCCGGCCGGCGACCTGATCGCCGTCCTCGACATCGCCGAGGATCCACGGTTCGAGCGCCAGGGCGACGACTTGATTTACGACCTCCCGGTCTCGTTCACCCAGGCGGCCCTCGGCGCGGAGGTTGGGATCCCGACGCCGTACGGCGACACGACCCTGGAGATCGCACCCGGCACGCAGACCGGTGGGGTGTACCGTCTGCGTGGCAAGGGGCTGCCGCGCGTCGGGGAAGGGGGTCGCGGCGATCTCCACGTGCGCGTCCATGTCTGGACGCCCGTCAAGCTGACCGCGGAGCAGCGCGCCCTGCTCGAGCAGCTCGCCAAGATCGAGAGCAAGCCGCCCTCGGAAGGGCACACCGGCAAGAAGTTCTGGGAGCAGCTGCGCCAGGCGTTCGGGCGCTAACTGACCCCGGGCGCGAGCCCGGGGTGAAAGGGGACGATGCCCGGAGCCTGTGTCTTCTGCAAAATCGCCGCCGGCGAGATCCCGGCGACCGTCGTGAAACGCGGCGACGGGATGCTGGCGTTCCAGGACATGAACCCGCAAGCGCCCACGCATCTCCTCGTGATCCCCACGCATCATGTGGCCACGCTCAACGACACGAAGGACGCGGCGTTGCTCGGGAAGCTGCTCGGTTTCGCGCGCGACCTGGCGCGCGAGGTCGGGATCGCGGGTCGTGGGTATCGCGTGGTGGTGAACACGAACCCCGACGGCGGACAGACGGTGTTCCATTTGCACCTCCACCTGCTGGGCGGCCGGCCGATGACGTGGCCGCCGGGGTAGCGTCCACTCCCGTCGATCGAGAAGGGTTGCCGCCCGCACTCGGCGGGGCTAAGTTTTTGTGTCCGTCACAGTTACCCAGAGGGTGAGAAGGCGGGGATCCTGGCCGACTTGCACACGCACCGTCATTCCGAACCGCCGAGCGAGCGACGCAAGCGAAGGATGGACGCGGCGCGCCGTAAGAGCCGGCGCACGCACCCGGCCTGACGTGGCGAGCTTGCCCGAGCGGCTCCGCGCCGCGATGAACCAGGCCCGCAAACAACGCGATCAAGGGCGCACGCTCCTCCTCTCCACCATCCTCGCAGACCTCAAGAACCGCGAATTCGAGCTCCAACACCCCGTGTCTGATGAGGAGGCGGCCGAGGTCGTGCGTCGCGGTATCAAGCGCCGCCGCGAAGCGGCCGAGCAGTACACCGCCGCTGGCCGCGCCGACCGGGCCGAGGCGGAGCTCGCCGAGGTGACGGCGCTCGAGGAGTTCCTGCCCGCCGCCGTCGACGCCGACGAGATCCGGCGCGCCGTGCGGGAGGCCATTGCCGGTGGGGCGAAGGATCTCGGAAAGGTCATGGGACAAGTGATGCCCAAGTTCAAGGGCCGGGCGGACGGCAAGCTGGTGAACCAGATCGTCCGCGAGGAGCTGGCGGCCGCCGTATGACAGTCGGAGGAGGGGTCGCGCCCTCCGTGCTGGAGACACTGGAGTTTCCTGCCGCGTTGCAACGAGTGGCGGCGCACGCCGCCGGGCCGCTCGGCGCCGCTCGCGTGACCCGCCGCTCCCCCGCCACCGATCCCGATGCCATCCGCGCCGCGCTCGCCCAGGTCGCCGAGCTCGCCGCCCTCCTCCTCACCGACGACGCGATTCGCGCCGAGCCCGTCCCCGATATTACCGCCGCCCTGGAGCTGCTCGGCGTGCCGGGGAGCGCGCTCGAAGGTGCCGCGCTGGCGCGGCTTGGGGGCGCGCTCGCCGCCGCCCGGATCGTCGCGGGCGATCTGGCCCGCCTGGCGGCGGAGGCGCCGCGTACTGCCGCCCTGCGGGTCGCCACCCCCGCGAAAGAGCTCGAGCAGCGGCTCGCCGTCTCCCTCGACGCGGATGGCCAGGTCCAGGACGGTGCCTCCCGCACCCTCGCGCGTGCTCGCCGCGCGGTGCGGGAGGCGCGTGCGCGTCTGGTCAAGCAGCTCGATGCCATGCTCGCCGCGCTCGATCCCACCGACCGCGCGCCCGACGCCGCGGTGACGGTGCGGGAAGGTCGCTACGTGATCCCCGTCCGCTCGACCGCCCGCGCGCGCATCGGGGGCATCGTGCACGACGAGTCGGCGACCCGCGCCACGGTGTTTATCGAGCCGCCCGAGGTGATCGAGCTCGGCAACGCGCTGCGCGCCGCCGAGCTGGACGAGCAGCGGGAAGTGCTGCAGGTGCTGCGGGATCTCACGGAGCTGTTGCGCCCCCATCGCGACGCGATCGCGGCGGCGTGGGAGATGTGCGTCGCATTCGACGACCTGTGCGCCCGCGCGCGTTATGCCGTGGAAGTGAACGGGTTCGCCCCGGCCATCGGCACGGGACCTCTCGAAATCCGGAACGGTCGCCACCCGCTGCTCGCCTCACCCCCTGACCCCCTCTCCGCGGGGCGGAGAGGGGGAACCATGGAACGAGGTCAAGGAGGTGAGGCAGTCGTCCCGTTCGATCTGGTGCTCGCGCCCGACGAGTGCACCGTCCTGGTCTCGGGCCCGAACACCGGCGGCAAAACGGTGCTCATCAAGGCCGTGGGCTTGCTCGCCCTCATGGCGCAGAGCGGCATCATCCCGCCGATCGGCCCGCACTCGACACTCCCGGTCTTCACCGGCGTGTTCGCCGACATCGGGGACCGCCAGTCGATCGCCGCGAGCCTCTCCACCTTCTCCGCGCACGTGGCCGTGCTACGGGACATCCTCGAGCGCGCCGCAGCGGGATCGCTCGTGCTACTCGACGAGATCGGCAGCGGCACCGACCCCGCCGAGGGAGGCGCGCTCGCGACCGCGGTGCTGCACACGCTCACGCGTCGGCGGGCGGTCACGCTCGCGACCACGCACCTGGGCGCCCTCAAGCAGTTGGCGGCGGAGACGGTGGGGATCGTGAACGCGTCACTGCAGTTCGACGGCGAGACGCTCACGCCCACCTATCGACTGCTCAAAGGCGTGCCGGGACGGTCTTACGGACTCGCCATCGCGCGGCGTCTCGGGATCGCGGGTGACGTGCTGGAGATCGCCGAGCGGGCCATGCCGAAAGCCGAGCGGCAGCTGGACGCGCTGCTCGCCACTGTCGAGGCCAGGGCTCGGGAGCTCGACGCGAAGCAGCAGGGGCTCGCGGCGCGTGATCAGAGTCTGCGCGGGGACGCGGAGCAGGTCGAGGCGCGCGCCGCGGAGCTGGCGGCGCGCGAGCGGGAGGTGAAGGCTCGCGCTCAGAGTCTCGAACGCGAGGCGCGCGAGCAGGCCCGCGCCTACTTGCTCGAAGCGCGCAAGAAGGTAGAAGACGCACTGGGCCGGGCGCGGGCAGCCGTTGACGAGGCGACGGCGCGGGAGGCGCGGCGATTGGTCGAAAAGGCGATCGAAGCGACCGATGAGGGAGCAGGGAGCGGGGAGCGGGGAGCAGGATGGATGTCCCTGGAGGACCTGAAGCGCGTGCGCAAAGGATCGCCCTCCACCGCCCTCCACCATCCTCCACCGCCCTCCACCGCCCGTACACCGCCAGTCAGCGCTGCCAGCGAGATTTCGTTAATTGGCCTTCGCGTCGCCGAAGCCGAGCCGCTGCTCGTCAAGGCCCTCGACGATGCCGTTCTCGCCGATCTCCCCTATCTCCGCGTGGTCCACGGCAAGGGGACCGGCGCCCTGCGCGAGTTCGTGCACGACGTCCTCTCCGCCGACCCGCGCGTGAAACGCTTCGGGTTCGCCCCCCCGAACCAGGGCGGCCACGGCGTCACGCTGGTCGAGTTTCGCGCGTGAGCCTCATCCCCGACGACGTGATCGAGCAGGTCCGCGAGGCCGCGGACATCGTGGGGATCATCGGGGAGCACGTCGAGCTCAAGCGCACCGGGTCCGATTTCCGCGCCCCGTGTCCGTTTCACGGGGGCACCCACCGCAACTTCGCCGTCATCCCTCGCAAGGGGATGTTCTACTGTTTCGTGTGCCACGCGGGTGGGGACGTTTTCACGTTCTTCATGAAGAAGCTCGGCATGGATTATCCCACCGCCGTACGCGAGGTGGCGCGCCGGGTGGGGATCACCATTCCGGAGCGCGGTCCGACCGGTCCCGATCCGCGCGAGCCGCTCTACAGCGCCGTGGCCGCGGCAGCCGACTGGTTCGCCCGCCAGCTGCTCGAGAGCCCCGAAGCGCAGGTCGCCCGCGATTACCTGACGACTCGGCATCTGGATCTGGAGACGGTGCAGCCGCTCGGGCTCGGGTACGCGCCCAGGGGCAAGGCGTTCCTCGACGCAATGAAAGGGTTGGGCGTGCGTGACGAGGTGTTGCTCGAGGCGGGTCTCTTGGCTAAACGGGAGGATGGCACGCTCGCACCCCGCTTCCGCGGCCGGCTGCTCTTCCCGATCCACGACCTGCGCGGCCGCGTGGTCGCCTTCGGTGGCCGGATCCTCGGCGAGGGAGAGCCCAAGTATCTCAATTCCCCCGATACGCCGATCTTCCACAAGGGAAAGCTGCTGTACAACCTGCACGTCGCGAAGCACGCGATGCGTAAGGCGGAGCGTGCGATCCTGGTCGAGGGGTACTTCGATGTGCTCCGTCTTTCCCTCGCCGGGATCGAAGAGGTCGTGGCGCCGCTCGGCACCGGGCTCACCCCCGAGCAGGCTCAGCTCGTGAAGCGCCATGCGCCGCTCGTGATCCTGCTGTATGACTCGGACGAGCCCGGTCTGCGCGCCACGTTCCGCGCCGGCGACGAGCTGCTGCGCGAAGGACTGCGGGTGAGCGTGGCCACGCTCCCGGCGGGCGAAGACCCCGACACCCTGGTGCAGAAAAAGGGTGCCGCGGGATTGGAGGAGATCCTCAAGGACGCGGTCGATGTGCTGGAACGGAAGATCCAGATCCTCGACCGCAAGGGATTCTTCGGCACCCTGCCGGGCCGGCGCCGCGCGCTCGACCGGCTGCTCCCGACGATTCGAGCGGCGACCGACCCGATCACGCGGGAGCTGTATTTGTCCCGCGCAGCGGAGGCAGCCGGAGTGCGGAAGGATGTCCTAGAACGGGAAACGGGAAACGAGAAACGGGAAGCGGTTAGGGCGCCCACGTTTCCCGTTTCCCGTGTCCCGTTTCCCGCTCTTCCCGCCAGCGCCGAGAAAGCTCTCGTCTTGCTCATGCTCGAAGGCGAGCCGTGGAAATCCCGCGTCGTCGAAGCGGTCGATCCCGAGGAGCTCGAGTTCCCGCCCTATCGCGCCGTGTTCGAGAGCGTTGCCGACGATGCGGTCCTCGCGCTCGACGACACGTCGGCCCGCGCGTACGAGCAGCTCAAGGCGGAGGGTCTCGGGCGTCGGGATCCCAACGAGATGTACGAGCTGGCCGTCAACTGGATGGAAGCCCGGCGGCTCGAGCGGCAGCTGGAGCAGCTGGACGATCAGCTCCCGTTCGAGAGCCCCGAGCGGCAGGTGTCCCTGATTGCGGAGAAGCGCCGCGTGTTCGACGAGCTCCGCAAACGCTACCCGCGGTACAAGATCGCTAAGAGGAGGAGAGGTGCACCCGGAACTTGAAGCGTTGTTGGCGCTACAGGAGAAGGATCAGGCCGTGACGGCGACCGATGAGGCCCTCGCCGCGCTCGCTCCCGAGCTGTCGACGCTCGACGAGGCGCAGGCGGCGGCCGAGCGCGCGCTCGCGGTCGCGCGGGGGGGCATCCAGGCCGCCATCGACCGGCGCGACGGGCTGGAGGGCAAGATCGCCAATTATCGCTCCATGCAGGAGCAGCGGCGCCAACGCCTCGAGTGGGTGCGGGGCGCGAAAGAAGCCTCGACCCTCATGGCAGAGCTGGACCTCGCTCGCTCGGTGCTGGCGAAGGAAGAGGCCGAGTTCATGCGCTCCGGCGACGCCGTCACCGAAGCGGAGCGCAAGGCCGCGGAGGCCGAACGGGCCCTCGAAGAGGTGCGCGCACGGCAGGCCCCGCTGCGCGAGGCGCTGGCGGGAAAACGCGAGCAGATCGCGGCCGCGCGCGAGCTCGCCTTCGCGGAGCGCGAGCGCGCCACCGCAGACGTGAGCCCCGGTCTGTTGGCGCGCTACGAACGGATCCGGCGCGGCAAAGCGCCGCTCGCGTTGTACGCGCTGCATGGCGACGCCTGCGGCCACTGCTTCACGGCAGTGCCGACGCAGCGCCGGGCCCTGATCCAGCGTGGCGCGTCGATCGAAGGCTGCGAGGCCTGTGGCGTGCTGCTGTACGCTCCGGAATGATCCCCGCCCGCTGGGCGGTCGCGGCGCCGCCCGATCCACAGCTCACGGCGGCCCTCGCGTCCGAGCTCCACATCCCGGAGCCGCTCGCCGCCCTCCTCGTGCAGCGCGGGCTCGCCGCGCCCGAGCTCGCCAAAGCGTTCCTCCGCCCTGACCTCGAGCGTCTCTCCGATCCACACGCCTGGGCCGATATGCCGCGGGCGGTCGAGCTCGTCGTCGCCGCCGTCCGGGCGGGTGCCCCGATCCTGGTCCACGGCGACTACGACGTGGACGGCCAATGTGCCGCGGCGCTGCTCACCCGTGTGCTCTCGAGCGTCGGCGGCCGGGTCCACGCGTTCGTCCCGCACCGGCTGCGCGACGGCTACGACTTCGGGCCGGCCGGGCTCGCCGAGGCGCGCCGTCTGGGCGCCGGGCTGATCATCACCTGCGACTGTGGTATCACCGCGGTGGAGGTGGTACGCGCCGCCCGGGCGGCCGGCATCGAGGTCATCGTCACCGACCACCATCTCCCCGGCGACGAGCTCCCCCCGGCGTCCGCGGTGCTCGATCCGCAGCGCGCCGACTGCCGCTCCGCAGCGAAGGAGCTGTGCGGCACGGGCGTCGCATTCAAGCTCGCGCAGGCGCTCGTGCCGGCGCTGGGGTTGTCGCCTCATCTGCCGCTTCATTTTCTGGACCTGGTGGCGCTCGCGACCGTGGCCGACGTCGTGCCGCTCACGGGCGAAAACCGCATCCTGGTGCGCCACGGGCTGAAGCTGCTCGCGGAGTCCCATTGGACGGGCGTACGGGCGCTGATCGAAACGGCGGGCCTCGCGGGGAGGCCGATCAAGTCGGGCCACGTCGGGTTCATCCTCGCGCCGCGCTTGAATGCCGCAGGGCGAATCGGGGACGCGAATGACGGGCTGCGGCTGCTCCTCTCCGACGACCCGCAGGAGGCGGCGGCCATCGCCCGCGAGCTCGAGACGTTGAACGCCCGTCGCCAGGCGCTGGACCAGCGTATCCTCGACGAGGCGGTGGAGCTGGCGGAGCGCGTGCTGCGGCCGGAGGATCGCGCCCTGGTGCTGGCCGCCGACGCGTGGCACCCCGGGGTGATCGGGATCGTCGCGTCCCGCTTGGTGGAGCGCTACGGGCGGCCCACGTTCCTCATCGGTTGGGAAGAGGGGAGCGAGGTGGGGCGGGGCTCGGGGCGGAGCGTGCCGGGCTTCGATCTGCACGCCGCGCTGCACCGGGTCGGGCACCATCTCGAGAAATACGGCGGTCACACCATGGCCGCGGGCCTCACCATCCGCCGGGAGCGCTACGACGCGTTCCGTGTTGCGTTTCTCGCCGTCGCGGGCGAGCTTCTGGGCCCCGACGACCTGGTGCCCGCCCAGCGGGTCGACCTCGAGCTGCCGTTGGGTCTCGTGAGCGACGAGCTGGAGAAGCTGATCCGCTACCTCGAGCCGTGCGGTCCGGGCAATCCGGCGCCGGTCTTCGGCGTGCGGCAGGCCCGCGCGGTGGGAGCGCGGCGCGTCGGGACGAACCACCTGCGCTTCACCCTGGACGACGCCTCGGGGGCGCTCCCGGCGATTGCGTTTCAGTGGGCCGACGCGATCCCCGACCATTGGCTCGCGGAGCGGCTGGACGTCGCGTTCCGGCTGGAGCGGGACGAGTGGCAGGGGCGGACCACGCTACAGGCACGAGTGGCGGCGATGGCGCCGAGCGAATGAGCGCGGAAGGAGGCCGGGTTGGGTTTTGTCCGCATCATCGCCGGGGAATTCGGCGGTCGGCGTCTCAAGACCCCCGCGACCGACAAGGTGCGGCCGACCGGAGACCGCGTGCGCGAAGCGTGGTTCTCCATCCTCCAGCGGCCGTTGCGGGGGGCGCGCGTCCTCGATCTGTTCGCGGGCTCGGGCGCGCTGGGCCTCGAAGCGCTCTCGCGCGGCGCCGTGAGCGCGGACTTCGTGGAGATTCACCGGCTCGCGTTGTCGTCGCTCAAGGTCAACATCACGCTCCTCAAGGTGGATGACCGGACCGTGGTCCACCGCGTGGACGCGCTCAAGTTCGCGGAACAGCTCCACCCCGGGCAGTACGACGTGGCGTTCGCGGACCCGCCGTACGCGAGTGGGCACGCGGCGCGGCTCGTCGCCCTGTTCCGAGTAAATGCGTTCGCGCGCATCATCTCGATCGAGCATCCAGCGGATCAGCCGATTCCCGGCGACGACACGCGGCGCTACGGGGATACCGCCGTGACGTTCATTTACGCGCCATGACGGCTCCCGGGACCCGCGTCGCCGTTTACCCCGGGTCGTTCGACCCGATCACGCGCGGTCACGAGGACCTCATCCGCCGCTCCCGGACCTTCGCCGACCGCGTGATCGTCGCCGTGGCGGTGAACGTGGCCAAGCAGCCGCTCTTCACCCTCGAGGAGCGTGTCGCGTTGATCCGGCAGGCGGTCGACGATGCCAGCGTGGAGGTGCGGTCGTTCGACGGGCTGCTCGCCGAGTTCGCCATTGCCGTGGGGGCGACGGTGATCGTGCGGGGCTTGCGGGCGGTGAGCGACTTCGAGTACGAGTTCCAGATGGCGCTCATGAACCGCAACCTGGCGCCGGGCATCGAGACGGTGTTCCTGGTCCCGGCGTTCGATCTCACCTACCTGAGCTCGAGCCTCGTGCGCGAAGTGGCACGCTTCGGCGGCGACGTGTCGCAGCTCGTCCACCCCGTGGTACAAAGGGCACTCAAGAAAAAGTTCGGCAAGTGACGTTTCGCGACTCGGTGTACGAGCGGGCGCGCCGTGCCGGGCGCCGCATCGTGCTCCCCGAGGGGACCGACGAGCGCGTGCGCGCCGCCGCGACGCGGATCGAGCGAGAGCGGCTCGGAATCGTCCAGCTCTTGGAGGGTCCTGCTCCCCGCTCCCCGCTCCCCGAGATGACCCGGCTGCTTCGGACGCGGCATCCGGACAGGTTTCCCACCGATGCCGTCGCCGCCGCCGCTCTCGAGCACCCGCTCACCTTCGGGGCCGCGCTCGTCGGGGTGGGCCGCGCGGATGTCATGGTGGGCGGTGCCACCTTTCCGAGCGGCGACACGATCCGCGCCGCGCTCTGGGGCGTGGGCGTCGCGTCCGGAATCACCACGGTGAGCGGCGCGTTCTACATGGTGCGGGGCGACGCCGTGCTCACCTTTACCGATTGCGCGGTCGTGCCCGAGCCCACCCCGGCGCAGCTCGCCGATTCGGCGGTGGCGGCTGCGCGCGATCGTCGCCGCATCGTGGGCGACGAGCCGATCGTCGCCTTCCTCTCCTACAGCACGAAGGGCAGTGCCGCGGGACCGCGCGTGGAGCGCGTGCGGCAGGCGCTCGAGAGCCTCGCGCGGCGGCAGCCCGATTTCGCGTTCGACGGGGAGCTTCAGACTGACGCCGCGTTGGTCGCCCACGTGGCGGCGCGCAAGGCGCCGGGCTCGCGTGCCGCCGGTCACGCCAACGTGCTCGTGTTTCCCGACCTTGACAGCGGCAACATCGGATACAAACTGGTACAGCGCCTGGGCGGTTGGGAGGCGATCGGGCCGATCCTCCAGGGACTCGCGCGACCCGTGGCCGACCTGTCGCGGGGCGCAACGGCCGATGATATTGTGGACACGGCGGCGGTCGCCGTCCTTCAAGCGGGGGAGCGGTCATGAGCTTCAGTCTCAAGAAGGACAAGCACGGCGTGGTGGTGGTCGGGGTGGACGGGCAGCTGATCGTCGGCAACCGTCAGGAGCTGAAGCAGAAAGTGCTCGACACGCTCGAAGCCGGTGGCAAGAAGTTCGTCATCGACTTCACCAAGACCGGCTATATCGATTCTTCCGGCCTTGGCGTCCTGGTGTCGCTCTCGAAGAAGATCCGCGAGCAGGGTGGAGACCTCCGGCTCTGCGGCTTGAACGAAGATCTCCAGACGCTGTTCGAGCTGACCAAGTTGGACACGCTCTTCGCGATCGCGAGAACGCCAGAGGAGGCGCTCGCCGCTTTTTAGCCCATGACCACGCCGCAGCCCCCGCAGCCCCCGCAGCCCCTCCAGGTTCGCCGGCGGACGACGAGAGGCGAGACCGAGATGGAGTTGTCGCTCGACGTGCCGAGCGACCTCGAGTATGTCGGCCCAGCGGTGGAGCTGATCGCGGACGAGCTGCCCGGCGGTCCCCTCTCCCCCCGCCGCATCCGCTTCAACTTCCGCACCGCCTTCGCGGAAGCCCTCGCCAATGCCATTGCGTACGGCAACCATCGAGACCCGGGGCGCCTCGTGCGCGTACGGGTCGAGGTGGCCCGCGACGTCGTGCGGCTGCATGTGACCGACGAGGGCAACGGGTTCGATCCCGCCGGCGTCCCCGATCCCACGCTCCCCGAGCGCCTCGAGCGCGAGGACGGTCGCGGTCTGTTCGTGCTGCGGAGCCTCGTGGACCAGGTGGCTTTCAACAAGAAAGGAAACTCGGTGTGCCTGACGCTCCGGGCGGGCTGAGCCGTGCCGAGCGGCTGCTCCCCGTGCTCGAGCGGCTCGTCGGGGCGCGCCTGCGGCTGCGGCGGTCCGGGGAGGCCGGGACGGCGGAGGGCTCGACCCGGCTCGAGCCGATTCCCGAAACCGAGGGGTTCTGGCTCGAGATCGCGAACGGGGGACCGGAGAAGTCAGTGACCCCGGGCGCAAGCCCGGGGATGGCTCAGGAGCTGGCCCAGGTCGTCGGCTCCGTGCTCGCCGCCGAGCGCGATGCCGTCCAAGTCGCGGCCGAGTTGTCGGAGCGCTACGAAGAGATCGACCTCATCTACACGATCAGCGAGATCCTGGGCCACACCATTCGGCTCGACGAGGCGGCCGACCGGATTTTGCGCGAGGTGTCGACGGTGGTGGGCGCCCGACGCGCGACGCTCCTGGTATACGATGCCGAGCAGCAGATGCTCCGCATCGTGGCCGCGCGCGGCATGGACCCGGAGGACGTGGAGCCGATCGAGGTGGACGATGCCTGCTCGGTGGCCGCGCGCGTGTTCCGCGAGATGCGCATCGTGAGCTACGACCCGACCGACCCCGCGGCCCCGAACCCCGGGTGTCCCGAAGGGCGGAACTACCGCGGCCAGGCGTTCCTCTCGGTCCCGGTCCTGTACGCCGCGCCGGGGGCGCGCGGCAAGCCCATCGGCGTGATCAACCTGACCGACCGGGTGGGGGGGGACGCGTTCACAGCGGGCGACCGCAAACTGGTGGCCGCGATCGCCAACCAGATCGGCGCGGCGATCGAAAACGCGCGGCTCGTCGCCCGCGATCTCGGGCAGCAGCGCGTGCTCCGGGAGCTGGAGCTGGCGCGCGACCTGCAGCTCAAGCTGCTGCCGTCGCCCCTCGTCGTCGCGTCGCGCGTCGACGTAGCGGCGCGCTGCCGCCAGGCGGAGTCGGTGGGCGGGGACTTCTACAACCTGCTCAACCTGCGGGCGGACCGCGTCGGCGTGATGATCGGTGACGTGACGAGTCACGGCTTCGGCGCCGCGCTCATCATGGCGCTCGTGATGGCGGCCTCCGGCATCCACGCGGAATCGGCCGAGACACCGACGGAAGTGCTGCGCCGGCTCGAGGAGTCGCTCGCCGATGAGCTCGCGAGCACGGAGATGTTCCTCACCGTGCTCTACGCCGTGGTCGACCCGAAAGCCGGCCGCATCACATTTGCGAACGCGGGCCATCCGCATGCGTTTCTGGTATCCACGCGGACGGGCGAGGCGGTCCGGCTCGAAGCCACACGGCCGCCGCTCGGTCTCGCCAACGCGCCGGGGAAGGATGCCATGCAGACCTGGGCGCGGCGGGAGGGCATCATCTGCCTCTTCACCGACGGCGTGGCCGAGGCGCTGGGGGGGAGCGGGAGCGGCGAGCGGTTCGGCGAGGAACGCGTGCTCGGGCACGTGGTCCGCATGAAGGACCGCCCGGCGCGCGACATCCTCGAGTCCGTGCACGCCGACCTCGCCGGCTTTACGGGCGGCGCGCCGCCGGCCGACGACCGCACCGTCGTCATCCTCAAGGTGTGATCCCGAACAAACGGCTCGGCCAGCACTTCCTCACCGACCGGAACATGCTGCAACGCATCGTCGACGCGCTCGCGCCCGCGCCCGACGACGTCGTGGTCGAGATCGGGGCGGGGACGGGGAGCCTCACCGAGCAGCTGCTCGCGCGCGGGCTACGCGTGATCGCGATAGAAAAGGATCGGCGACTGGCAGCCGAACTCGGAACGCGGAAGGCGGAAGGCGGAACAGATAGACTGACCGTCGTTCACGGAGACGCACTGCACGTCGATTGGCAAGCTATGCTTGTTCCGCCTTCCGCGTTCCGCGTTCCGCACTTCAAAGTGATCGGCAATATTCCGTATGCCATCACCTCTCCCCTGATCGACAAGGCCCTCACGCCACCCCTCCCGGCGCGGATCGTGTTTCTCGTCCAGGCCGAGGTCGCCGACCGGATCGCCGCGCCCCCGGGGTCCAAGACGTACGGCGCCCTGTCCGTCGGCGTGCAGGCCGTGGCTCGTGTGGAGCGACTCTTCACCGTACGCGCCGGGGCGTTCACGCCGCCGCCCAAGGTCACGAGCGCCGTGGTGCGTCTCACGCCGCTCGTGCAGCCGCTCGTCGCGCCGGAAGAAATCGCGGCCTTCCGCGCGTTCGTCACCGCCTGCTTCACCCGGCGTCGCAAGCAGCTGCGCAATGTGGCGATGGCGGCGACGGGTCGCTCCGCCGCCGTCGTGACGGCCGGACTCGCCGCGCTCGGGCTCGATCCGGCGGCGCGTCCCGAAACGCTCGCCCCGGAAATATTCGTGCGGCTCTTGCGTTGGAGCGTTCGATTGTGAAATAATTCACAATCGAACG
>Ga0209156_10000677_pt1 | contig 28928 bp, 27 predicted proteins | sample GraSoiAngelo_124_FD_185881 | JGI IMG/M metagenome (GOLD analysis project Ga0209156, IMG submission 185881) | Grasslands soil microbial communities from the Angelo Coastal Reserve, California, USA - 14_0927_05_20cm (SPAdes) (version 2) | ecosystem: Environmental > Terrestrial > Soil > Grasslands... | reverse complement strand
CGCAGCGCGTCCGCGCACACGCGCTCGAAGCGCCGCCACCAGTGCTGATGCCGGCGCGCCTCGCGCAGCATCCCGGGGGCGAGGTCGAGGGCGATCACCAGCGCGCGCCGGTAGCGGCGCTTGAGCTCGCGCGTGACGCGGCCGGTGCCGGCACCCAGGTCGAGCACCACGCGCGGTTCGAAGGCAAACACCGCGAGCCGCTCGAGCAGCTCCGCGGCCACGCGCGCCTGCAGGGCCGCGGCGCACTCATAGCCGGCGCTGGCGCGATCGAAGGACGCACGGAGTCTGCCGCGGTCGAGGCGATGGGCTTGCGCGGACCTAGGCACGCAGGAACTCCGTGAGCAGCTGCGCGAAGCGCGCCGGGCTCGACAGGAACGGGGCGTGCGCGGCGCGAGCGAATTCGACGTAGCGCGCCCGCGGCAGCGCCGCCGCGAGTGCCCGGCCGGCGGCCGCGCGCGTGATCCGGTCGAGGCGCCCGGCGATCACCAGCGCCGGTACGCGCACCAGCGGCAGCGCGGTGCGCAGGTCGGCCGCCTTCAGCCGTTCCAGCCCGCGGGCGAGTGCCTCCGGGCGCGCCGCTCCGTGCACCGCCAGGGCGTAGCGCAGCGTCGCCAGCACGCGCTCGGCGGTGCGCGGCGCGCTGCCGCGCACCTGCAGCGCGAGGAACCGGCTCACGGTGCGCTCGCAGTCGGCCTGCAATTGTCTCTCGAGCCGGCGCAACAGCGCCGGCGCGGTGCCGCAGCGCCAGCCGGCCGCCGCGGGAAACTTCGGTGTCGTGGCGACCAGCGCCAGGCGCTCGATTCCCGCGGGCATGGCGGCCGCGAGATCGAGCGCGAACTGCCCCCCCAGGGACCAGCCGAGCAGCGCGTAGCGCTGCGTGAGCGGCGCGAGCGTCTCGTGCACCCGCCACGTCTGCGCCGCCGGGGTGCTGGCGCGCGTGTCCCAGTCGCTCTTGCCGTGGCCCGGCAGATCGATGGCGATGACCCGGAAGCGGCGCGCCAGAGCCCCCGCAAGCTCATCCCACACCCTGAGGTTCAGGCCCCAGCCGTGCAGCAGCACCACGTCCCGGCCGCGACCCCGAACCTCGAAGTACAGAGCGCTCACTCCTGAACACTCCGCGCCCGCGCGCAGGCGCGCGCGAGCTGTACCACCAGCTCATCGACCTGCGCCTCGGTGTGCGCGGCGGACAGGGTGACGCGCAGGCGTGCGCTCCCCTGGGGTACCGTGGGCGGGCGGATGGCCACGACCCACAGGCCCGCTTGCTGCAACTGCCGCTGTGCCGCAAGCGCGGCGGCGGGGCTGCCGAGCACCACCGGCTGGATGGGAGTGCCGGAGTCGGTGAGCGGCACCTGCGCCTCCTGCGCCTGTCTGCGAAAGCGCGCGGTGAGCGAGAGCACGCGCTCGCGCCGCCAGCTCTCGGTCTGCGCCAGCTCGAGCGCGCGGCGCGTGGCGGCCGCCACCGGCTGCGGCAGCGCGGTGGTGTAGACGTAGGTGCGCGCCGTCTGGATCAGGTACTCGATGAGATCGGCGCCGCCGGCCGCGAACGCGCCGAACGAGCCGAAGGCCTTGCCGAGCGTGCCGATGAGCACCGGCACCTGCTCGGCACCGAGGCCGAAGTGCTCGAGGGCGCCGCGTCCGCTCGCGCCCACGACACCAAGGCCGTGCGCGTCGTCGACCACGAGCCAGGCGTCGTGCGCGCGCGCGCTGCGCGCAAGCTGCGGGAGCGGGGCGAGATCCCCGTCCATGCTGAACACGCCGTCGGTGGCGATGAGCGCCGTGCGGGCAGCGTCGGCGCCGAGCAGCCGTGCGGCGGCCTGCGCATCGGCGTGGCGGTAGCGCCGCAGCCGTGCGCCCGACAGCAGCGCGCCGTCGATGAGGGATGCGTGGCTGAGGCGATCGAGCAGCACGCGCTCCCCGCGCCCCGCGAGCGCGCTCATCACCGCGAGGTTCGCCATGTAGCCGGTGGAAAAGAGCAGCGCGCGCTCGCGGCCGGTGAAGGCCGCCAGTTCCTCTTCCAGGCGCTGATGCTCGACGCCGTGGCCGGTGACCAGATGCGAGGCGCCGCTGCCGGCGCCGGTGCGCGCCGCGCACGCGCTCATGGCCGCGGCGGGCCCCGGGTGGTGCGCGAGACCCAGGTAGTCGTTGCTGCTGAAGTCGATGAGCTCACGCCCGCCGGCGAGTGTCACCACGCGACTGCCGGCGGCGGCGAACGCCTCGACCGTGGTGCGCGCGCGCGCGAGCTGCCGCTGCGCAAGCCGCGACAGCGCCGCCTCAAGTGCCGGTGCGGCTCGTTTCATGGCGAGCGGGCACCGGCAGCGTCAGCTCGCCGCGCAGGCCGCGCCGGGCGGCGCGGCCGGGAGGTCCTGCGTGTCGGGCGCGCGCGGCGCGCCCTCAGCGGCGAGTCCCAGCCGTGCCAGCAGCCGCCGGTCGCGCTCGATGTCGGGGTTGCCGGTGGTGAGCAGCTTCTCGCCGTGGAAGATGGAGTTCGCCCCGGCGAGAAAGCACAGCGCCTGCAGCTCATCGCTCATGCCCTCGCGTCCGGCCGACAGGCGCACGTGGGCGCGGGGCATCAGCAGCCGCGCGACCGCGACGGTGCGCACGAAGTCGAACGGATCGACGTCCGGGACGTGAGCGAGCGGGGTGCCGGGGACCCTCACCAGCTGGTTGATCGGCACGCTCTCGGGATGCGCGGGCAGATTCGCCAGCGTGCGCAGCAGTTCCGCGCGATCGGTGCTCGACTCGCCCATGCCGATGATGCCGCCGCAACACACCTTGAGTCCCGCCGCGCGCACCGCCGCGAGCGTGTCGAGCCGGTCCTGGTAGGTGCGCGTGGTGATGATCTCGGCGTAGTACTCGGCCGAGGTGTCGAGGTTGTGGTTGTAGTAGTCGAGGCCCGCCGCCTTGAGCTGCGCGGCCTGCGCGCTCGTGAGCATCCCGAGCGTGGCGCAGCTCTCGAGCCCGAGGGCCCGCACCTCGCGCACCATCTGCACGATCACCTCGAGGTCGCGGGCCTTGGGGGAGCGGTAGGCCGCACCCATGCAGAAACGCGTCGCGCCCGCGGCCTTGGCGCGCGCCGCGTGCTCGCGCACTGCGGCGACCTCGAGCAGCGCCTCGGGGGCGAGCCCGGTGTCGTAGCGCACGCTCTGCGGGCAGTAAGCGCAATCCTCGGGGCAGGCGCCGGTCTTGATGGACAGCAGCGTGCTCATCTGCACGGTGTTGGGTTCATGGTGCGCGCGGTGCACGCTCTGGGCGCGCAGGATCAGGTCCGTGAACGGCAGGGCGAGGAGCCCCTGCACCTCGGCCAGCGTCCAGTCGTGCCGGATGGGGTCGTAGTTCACCCGCGGGACGATGCCCGAGCGCGCCGGCTCATGTCAACGAGGGGCGGCACCATGAGTCGACAATCGGTCATTCTGTGCTCACCGGCGCGCTCCAGCCGGGCTGCGTGTTCAGGTAGGGCCGATAGGTCGCGATCAGCTCCTGCTCGATCTGCTCCCGCTCGGCCTGCAGCGGAACCACCAGCGCGTGGACGTGGCTGGCCCCGAGCCTGCATGCGGGAAGCCAGTGCTCATGATCCTGCAGTCGCGCCTTGAAGCTCTCGGTGCTACCGACGTAATAGGCATGCCACAGGGCATCAGCCTGGATCCCGGCGAAAATGTAAACGCCCGGCTCGTCGTTCCAATCCGCCTCCATGGACAGAACGTAAAACGCATGCACTCCCCAGTTGACCGTGTTCGCCACCGTGCCTGCATCCATGGCTGCTGGATCGCGCTTCAGCGGCCGAGCAGGTGCAGCGCCAGGGCGAGCGCGACGCTGAGTGCTCCGAGCGCCGCGATCAGCACGCCGGCGGCCGCGCAATCCTTGGCGATGCGGATGGCGGGGTGGTCGTGCGGATGCAGCGCATCGGCGAGCCCCTCGAGCGCGGTGTTGAACAGCTCGGCCGCGATCACCACCGCGCTCGAGAGCAGCACCAGCGCCCACCACAGCGCGCTCGGGCGCAGAATGCCGAGCCCTGCCAGCGCCACCGCCAGAGCGAGCAGCTGGACCTGGAGGCTGCGCTCCGCGCGCACGCCGTGCACCAGTCCCTGCAGCGCGAAGCCGAGGCGCGCACGGAATGATCGATTCTTGTAGAGACTCATAAAGTACGAGCCAGCCCTGTCACCGGGAGCTTACCCGTGCCGACGGCCGGCCGCACAGGCGCGGACCTGCCCGTGGCGGGGCTGACGCTACAGCCGTGCGAGCGTAGCGGGGATAATCGGCACTCTCCTGCCGGAGCGTGAGGGCATGCTCTGCACCCACACGAGACTGCTCGCGGCTGCGCTGCTGTCGTTTTGCGGGACCGCTCACGCCCAACATGTTGCGCTCTGGGCGGGCGGTGGACTGGGTACCTTCCTCAGCGGGGGTGCGGGCGTTGGGGATCCGAACGCGCACCGGACAGCGGGCGTCAGTGTGTCACTGGCCGGGGATCGCCTTGAGCTGCGGGCTCTGAAGGGCACTCTCGAGAGGCCGCGAGGCATTCCGGTGAATGCCGGCGACGACGACTTCGATTATGTGGGCTTCGACGCGCTCATCGCGCGCCGGACGACCGGGCTGCCGGTGGATGTGGCGCTCGGCGCGGCACGTTACGAAGAGGTGTACCACCTGGGATATCCGCAGCGGGATCTCGGCGGCAGGACATTCGTGCACCGCTGGGGGCCGTTTGCATCTGCGCTCCGGTCGCTGGGAGTTGCACGGTTTGGCCAGGTCTGGGTCGAAACGGATCTGCACTACGCGCCGTATCGACCACGGCAGCTGGTGCTGTTTCTTGATATCGGCATCGGCGTGCACCTCTGATCGGTTGTCTCACGGCTCGCCTCAGGCGTACACGTACTGCAGCAGGATGCCGACGAACACCACCAGGCCCACGTACTGATTGTTGAGAAAGGCGCGCATGCAGGCGGCGGGATCGCGCTTGCGGATGAGCCACTGCTGCCACAGGAACAGCACGCCCGCCGCCGCCAGGCCGGCGTGGTAGGGACGTCCGAAATGCAGGTTACGCCCGACCAGCGCCAGCGCCCCCAGCATCATCGCCTGCATCACCCCGATCAGCAGCCGGTCCATGTCGGCGAACAGGATGGCGCTCGATTTCACGCCGATCTTCAGGTCGTCCTCGCGATCGACCATGGCGTAGAGGGTGTCGTACACGGAGGCCCAGATGACGGCCGCGATGTACAGCACCCACGCGACGCGCGGCAGCGCGCCGCTCTGGGCCGCGAACGCCATCGGCACGCTCCAGCCGCCGAAGGAGATGCCGAGGTACAGCTGCGGCATGGGGAAGAAGCGCTTGCACAGCGGATAGGAGACGGTGAGCAGCGCGCCGATGGCGGCGAGTTTCACGGTGAGCAGGTCGAGCCGCGTCACCAGGTACAGCGCCACCGCCAGCAGCAACCCAAACAGCGCCAGCGCCTCGCGCGGCGAGACGCGGCGCGCCGCGAGCGGCCGGTCGCGCGTGCGCTGCACGTGCGGATCGATGTCACGGTCGAGGAAGTCGTTGATCACGCAGCCCGCCGCGCGCATCACCACCACCCCGAGCACGAACACCAGCAGCACCTGCGGGCGCGGACGGCCGCTGCCGGCGATCCACAGCGCCCACAGCGCCGGCCACAGCAGCAACCAGGTGCCGACCGGGCGGTCGAGGCGCATCAGCCAGGCATACTCGGTCACGCGCCGCGCCAGGCGGTACGACAACGGCGCCTCCGGGACCGGTGGCACCGAGGCGAGCGGGGGCGAGGCCGTGGACGCGCTCATGCGCACCAGTCTACTGCGCCGGGCGCGATCCCCGCAGCGCATACCAGGCGATGTAGGCGTAACACAACAGTGGCAGCATGAAGGCGAGCTGCACGCCGATGCGGTCGGCGAGCACGCCCTGCAGTTGTGGGATCACCGCGCCACCGAAGATCGCCATCACCAGCAGACTCGAGGCCTTGGGTGTGAGCGGCCCGAGGCCCTCGATGCCGAGGGTGAACAGGGTCGGGAACATGATGGAGTTGAACAGCCCAATCGCGATCACGCTCCACATCGCCAGCGCCCCGCTGCTGAGGATGGTGGTCGCCAGCAATGCGACCGCCACCAGGGCGAACACGCACAGCAGCACGCGCGGCGCGATCCGGCGCAGCAGCGCCGAGCCGATGAAGCGCCCGGTCATCGCGGCGCCCCAGTAGTACGAGACATAGTGCGCGGCGCTGCCGGCGTCGATGTTGCCGATGCGCGCAGCGGTGATGTAACTGATCAGGAAGCTGCCGATGGTCACCTCCGCGCCGACGTAGACGAAGATGGCGAGGACCCCCAGGCGCACGTGCCGGTGCCGCAGCACCTCGGTGAAGGTGTGCGGGTGCGGATCGGCCTGTTCGGTGGCTTCGGTGAGTCGCGGCAGGCGGAACAGGTACACGCAGCTCGCCAGCAGCAGCAATGCGGCCGCGACCGCCAGATACGGCAGCTGCACCGACTGCGCCTGCGCGATGCGGTAGGCCTGCTGCTGCGCTTGCGGCAGCCGCGCGAGCTCGGCGCCGCCGAGCACGGCGACCGAGAGGATCAGCGGGCCGATGAGCGCCGGTGAGAGCGTGTGACCGAGCGAATTCAGCGCCTGCGCCAGAGTGAGGCGGCTCGAGGCGCCGCGTGGTTCGCCCAGCAGGCTGATGTACGGGTTCGCTGCGACCTGCAGCAGCGTGATGCCCGTGGCGAGCACGAACAGCGCCAGCAGGAACAGCGGATACGAGGGCACCTTGGCCGCCGGATAGAACGCCAGCGCGCCGAGGGCCGCGATCAGCAGCCCGATGACCATGCTCGGCTTGTAACCGACGTGCGCGCTCAAGCGTCCGGCCGGCAGCGACATCACCAGGTAGGTGCTGAAGAAGGTGAACTGGATCAGCATCGTGCGCGCGTAGTTCATGTCGAACACGGCCTTCAGATGCGGGATCAGCACGTCGTTGAGGCTGGTGAGCGCGCCCCAGGTGAAGAAGATGGTGGAGAGGACCGCGATCGCCGCGTTGGAGGACAGGTCGCGGCGACTCACGGCCTCAGCCCACCCGGCCGTAGCGCTCGCCCGCGCCGATCCAGCGGGCGGTGAGCGCGGCGATGTTGGCCGGGTACGATGCCAGCAGCAGCTCGGCGGTCTGCTGTACGCGCGGCAGCAGGTCCGCATCGCGCATCAGATCCGCGACCCGCAGTTGCGCGAGTCCGGTCTGACGCGTGCCGAGGAGCTCCCCGGGTCCGCGCAGCTCGAGGTCGCGGCGCGCGATCTCGAAGCCGTCCGAGCTCTCGCGGATCACCCTGAGGCGCTCGCGCGCCAGCGCCGACAGCGGCGCACGGTACAGCAGCACGCAGGTGCTCGCCTCCGGGCCGCGCCCGACGCGCCCGCGCAGCTGATGCAGCTGCGCCAGTCCCATGCGCTCGGCGTTGTCGATCACCATGAGGGTCGCGTTGGGCACGTCCACCCCCACCTCGATGACGGTGGTGGCGATGAGCAGCTGGATCCTGCCCGCCTGGAACGCGAGCATGGCGCGATCCTTGGCGGCCGAGGGCATGCGCCCGTGCACCAGCCCCACGCGCACGGCCGGAAGCGCCTCACTCAGGCGCGCGGCGGTCTCTTCCGCGGCCTGCGCGCGCAACTCGTCCGATTCGTCGATCAGCGGGCAGACCCAGTACGCCTGCCGCCCGGCGCGGCAGGCCTGCGCGATGCGCGCCACGACCTCGCTGCGGCGCTGCTCCGGCACCACCACCGTTTGCACCGGCGTGCGCCCGGGCGGCAGCTCCTCGATCACCGAGATGTCGAGATCGGCGTAGGCAGTCATGGCGAGCGTGCGCGGAATGGGCGTCGCCGTCATGATCAGCTGGTGCGGCAGGCGCCCCTGCTGCCGTCCCTTTTCCGAGAGCTGCAGGCGCTGCTGTACGCCGAAGCGGTGCTGCTCGTCGACGATGACCAGCGCCAGGGCGGCAAACTCGATGCCCTGCTGGAACAGCGCGTGGGTGCCGACCACCACGCGCACCTGCCCGCCGGCGATCGCCGCGAGCGCGCTGCGCCGCGCACGCGGCCTCTGTGAGCCCGACAGGAGCGCAACCGTCTCGCCGAGCGGTGCAAACCAGTCGCGGAACGTGCGCCAGTGCTGCTCGGCCAGCAGTTCCGTGGGCGCCATCAGCGCCGCCTGCAGGCCGCTGCCGGCGGCGCGCGCGGCCGCGGCCGCGGCCACCACGGTCTTGCCGCAGCCGACGTCACCCTGCAGCAGCCGCACCATCGGCACGCTGGTGGCCAGATCCTGGTGCGCATCGGCGAGCGCGCGCGCCTGGGCGCGCGTGAGGGCGAACGGCAGCGCCGCGAGGAAGCGGCGCGCGAGGCCCTCGCCGTCCGCGAGCGCCCAGGCGGGGTCGGTTTTCAGCGCGCGCTTTCTCAGCCTGAGCGCGAGGTGGTGCGCCAGCAGCTCCTCGAAGGCGAGGCGCCGCTGCGCGGGGTGGCGGCCGGCGGCGAGCTCGGCGAGCTGCGCCTCGCGCGGCGGCCGGTGCAGATAGTGGAGCGCCTCGCCGAGCGCGGGCAGACCCGGCGGCAGGGCGCCCTCACGGGGCAGCCAGTCGCGCAGCGCGGTCCTGTCCAGCTCGCGCAGCGCCTCGCCGATGAGCCAGCGCAGCCGCCCCTGGGGCACGCCTTCGGTGAGCGGATAGATCGGCGTGAGCGTGTCATCGAGCGGCACGGCTTCGCCTGTGAGGCGGCGGTATTCCGGGTGCACCATCTCGAGCCCGAGTGCGCCGCGGCGCACCTCGCCGAAGCAGCGCAGCCGCGTGCCGCGCGCCAGGCCCTGCTGCTGGCTGGCGGAGAAGTGGAAGAACCTCAGGGTGAGCATCCCGGAGCCGTCGGAGATCCGGCACAGGAGCTGGCGCCGGCCGCGGTAGGCGATCTCGGTGAGCTGCACTTCCCCTTCCACCGCCGCCCGCACGCCTGCGCTGAGCGACCCCACGGCCGACACCCGCGTACGGTCCTCGTAGCGCAACGGCAGCACGAACAGCAGGTCGGCGACACGCGTCACGCCGAGGTGCGCCAGGCGCGCGGCGAGCGCCGCGCCCACCCCGCGCAGCGCGCTCACCGGGCGCTGCTCGGCGCGCTCGGCCGGGGAGGGGCCGGCGGCGGGATACCTGCGGCTCAGCCCAGGTGCAGGACGCACTCGATCTCGACCTGCGCGCCACGCGGCAGCTGTGCGACGCCGACCACCGCGCGCGCCGGGTAGGGCTTGCCGCAGTAACTCGCCATGATCTCGTTCACCTTGCCGAAGTGCGCCAGGTCGGTGAGGAAGACGTTCATCTTGACCGCGTGGGCGAGGGAGCCACCGGCGGCTTCCGCCACCGCCTTGAGGTTCTCGAACACGCGGCGGATCTGCACCTCGATGTCACCGCTCACCAGCTGCATGGTCGCCGGATCGAGCGGCACCTGGCCGGACAGGTAGACGGTGTCGCCGGCGCGCACCGCCTGCGAGTAGGTGCCGATCGCCTGCGGGGCGCGCTCGGTGTGGATGATCTGGCGGCTCATCGGTTGCTCCTCCTGCGCGGCATTCACCCGCGGCTGTCGCTGTCGGCCTCGTTGTCGGCTTCGCTCTCGGCGGTGTGCTCGGAGCGCGCGTGCGCGGCTATGGTGCGCGTCACGCGCGTGACGTCGGGCATGCGGCGAGCGACGCGCACCAGGCGCGCGAGATGGCGCCGGTCGCGCACCCGCAGCTCGAAAGTCAGCACCGCGGTGTCGCTGTCCTGCTCGTCGATGGACACGTGGTCGATGCTGGTTTCCGTGCTGGCGATCGCCGCGGCGACCGCCGCCAGCACCCCGGTGCGGTTCACCACGTAGACGCGGATCTCGGCAGCGAACAGCCGATCCGGGGCGGTCTGCCAGCTGACCGGCAGCCAGTTCTGCGGATGCTTGCGGTAGTCCTCGACGTTGACGCAATTCTCGCGGTGGATCACCACTCCGCGGCCGGCGGACAGGAACGCGAAGATCGGGTCGTACGGAATCGGGAAGCAGCAGCGCGCGTAGCTGACCAGCAGGCCCTCGGTGCCGGCGATCGCCAGCGGGGCAAGTCCGCCGGCGCTGCTCGCCGCCGCGGCGCTCGGCAGCAGCCGGCGCGCGACCAGCGGCGCCAGGCGCTCGCCCATGCCGAGCTTCTCGTACAGCTCGTCGAGATCCTTCATGCCGAGCTCGCCCAGCGCCGCGCGCTGCACCGCGGGTAAGATCTCATCGAGCGATACGCTGAATTCCCCGAGCGCCTGCGCCAGGAGCTTGGAGCCGAGCGCGATCGCCTCCGTGCGCCGCAGGCCCTTGAGGTAGTGGCGGACGGCGCTGCGCGCCTTGGCCGTCGCCACGAAGTTGACCCACGAGGGGTTGGGGGTCGCGCCCTTGGCGGTGATGATCTCGACCGTCTGGCCGTTGCGCAGCACGGTGCGCAGCGGCGTGAGACGCCGGTCGAGCTTGGCGGCGACGCAGCGGTTGCCGATGTCGGTGTGCACCGCGTAGGCGAAATCCACCACCGTGGCGCCTGAGGGCAGGCGCAGGATCTGCCCCTTGGGGGTGAACACGTACACCTTGTCGGGGAACAGGTCGACCTTGACGCTCTCGAGAAATTCCTCGGACGAGCCGGCCTCCTGCAGCGACACGAGATTCGACAGCCATTCGCGCGTGCGCTCCCGCTGCGTGGAGTCGGCGTCACCGCCGGTCTTGTACTTCCAGTGCGCGGCAATGCCCGCCTCGGCCACGCGGTGCATGTCGCCGGTGCGGATCTGCACCTCGATCGGCACCCCGTTGGGGCCGAAGAGCGTGGTGTGCAGCGACTGGTAGCCGTTCACCCGCGGGATGGCGATGTAGTCCTTGAAGCGCGCCGGCATCGGCTTGAACACCGAGTGCACGGCGCCGAGCGCGCGATAGCAGGTGTCGGGGCTATCGACCACAATGCGGATGCCGTAGACGTCCACGATCTCGCTGAGCATGGCGCGCTTGCGGCGCATCTTGCTGTAGATGCTGTACAGGTGCTTCTCGCGCGCCACCACGTGCGCCTGGATGTTGCTCTTCAGGAGCCCGGTGTTCAGCTGCTGCTCGATCTTCTTGAGGAATTGCTTCTGGTTGCCGCGCGCGCGGCGCAGCGCGTGCTCGAGCACCTGATAACGGCGCGGATACAGCGCCTCGAACCCCAGGTCCTCGAGCTCGAGCTTGATGTTATAGAGCCCGAGCCGCTCGGCGATCGGCGCGTAGATCTCGAGCGTCTCGCGGGCGATCGCCCGGCGCCGCGCCGGCGCCATGGCCGCGATGGTGCGCATGTTGTGCATGCGGTCGGCGAGCTTCACCAGGATGACGCGCAGGTCGCGCACCATCGCCAGCAGCATCTTGCGGAACGACTCCGCCTGCGCCTCCTCGCGGCTCTTGAACTTGATCTGGTCGAGCTTGGTGACTCCGTCGACCAGCTCGGCCACGTCCACGCCGAAGCGCGCCGCCAGCTGATCCTTGGGCGTCGGGGTGTCTTCGATGACATCGTGCAGAATCGCCGCCACGATGGTGTCGGCGTCCAGGCGCAGATCGGCGAGGATGGCCGCGGCGGCCACCGGATGCGCAATGAACGGCTCGCCCGAGAGGCGTTTCTGCCCACGGTGCGCCGAGGTGCCGAACTCGGCCGCCTCGCGGATGCGCGCCACCTGCTCGGGCGGCAGGTAAGTGCCGACCGACGCGAGCAGTTCCTTCAGTCCCGGAGTGCGTCTTCCGCCGGGCAGCAGTCCCAGGAGCGAAGACGCATAGTCCATGGGTGAGGTCTGGCCGTCAGTCTCCGAGGCCGAACTGCGGAGCGCGGAAGCTGGACTGGTTGTCGGCGTCGGGCGCCACGGCCTCCGGCACCGGTTCCGGCTCGCGGAGCATTTCCGCGGTCACGTTGCCGGCTGCGATCTCGCGCAGGGCGAGCACGGTCGGCTTGTCGTTCTCCAGGGGCAGCGTCGGCTCGGCTCCGTTGGCGAGCCGGCGGGCGCGCTGCGCCGCCAGCAGCACCAGCTGGAACAGGTTGTCGACATTCTCTAGGCAGTCTTCTACGGTGATTCGGGCCATAGGGTCGCCAGGTGCGCAGGGCCTGAGACTATAAGGCAAGAGCGGCGTATCAGGCCAGTGCGGCAGCACAGCGGCCCGGCATGAGCGCCGGCACCGTGCCGGCGGCGCGCGCGCTCTTCACGGCGGCGCCAGCAGTTCCTGCAGCAACGGCGCCAGTTCCGGCCGCGCGCTCGACAGGTCCTCACCGCGCCCGGCAACGATGCGCCGCAGGTCGCCGACCGCCTGTGTGAAGTCGTCGTTGACGATGAGGTAGTCGAATTCGCGGTAGTGGGCCATGTCGGCAGCCGCATCGGCCAGGCGCCGCGCGATCACCTCCGGGGTGTCGGTGGCGCGCCGCGCCAGGCGTTCGGCGAGTGCCGCCCGCGAGGGCGGCAGGATGAAGATCGTCACGCAGCGCGGCAGGGCGCGCCGCACCTGCTGCGCGCCCTGCCAGTCGATCTCCAGCACCACGTCGTGACCCTGCCGCAGCTGCGCTTCGACGAATTCGCGCGAGGTGCCGTAGAAGTTGTCGAACACGCGGGCGTGCTCGAGAAACTCGCCCGCCGCGACCCGCCGTTCGAACTCGGCCAGCGTCACGAAGTGATACTCGCGCCCCTGGCTCTCGGTGGGGCGCATCTTGCGCGTGGTGTGCGACACCGACAGGCGCAGCCGCGGCTCGCTCTGCAAGAGCGCCTTCACGAGCGTCGTCTTGCCGGCGCCGGAGGGCGCGGAGATGACGAACAGCCTGCCGCGCTTCATGGGCGCGCAATATAGCCCGCTGTCCTGAGCATCGCGACGAGCGCCTGCAGCGCCTGCGCGCGGTGGCTGACGGCGTTCTTTTCCGCGGGCGTGAGTTCGGCGGCGCTGCGCCGCTCGCCCGCGGGCACGAACACCGGGTCGTAACCGAAACCGCCCGCCCCGCGCGGCGCGCGCGCGATGCGGCCCTCCCAGGTGCCGTGCGCGATGAGCGGTGCCTGGTCCCCGACGCTGCGCACCCACACGATGACGCACCGATAGCGCGCCTGGCGGTAGCCCTCCGGCACGTCCTCGAGCTCGACGAGGAGCTTGCGCAGGTTGTCCGCCTCGCTCGCCCCCGCGCCCGCGAAGCGCGCCGACCACACCCCCGGACGCCCGCCGAGCGCGTCCACCTCGAGGCCGGAGTCGTCGGCCAGCGCCGGCAGGCGCGCGTGGCGCGCGGCGTGGCGCGCCTTCAGGAGCGCGTTCTCGATGAAGGTCGCGCCGGTCTCAGCCGCCGCACGGATGCCGAGCTCGCCCTCCGGCGCGAGCTCGAGGGCGAACGGCGCGAGCAGCGCCGCCAGCTCGCGCAGCTTGCCCTCGTTGCTGCTGGCGAGAACGACGCGCGTCACGGCCCTTCGAGCGCCTGAGCCTGCAGCGCGAACAGCTCGCCGATGCCGTGCGCCGCGAGATTGAGCAGCGCATCGAGCTCGTGGCGGCGGAACGCATGGCCTTCGGCGGTCCCCTGGATCTCCACGAACGCGCCGCCGTTGTTCATGACCACGTTCATGTCGGTTTCCGCCTGCGAGTCCTCGGCGTAGTCGAGGTCGAGCACCGGGATGCCGGCGACGATGCCGACCGACACCGCCGCCACCTGCCCGTGCAGCGGGCTCGCGGCGATGAGGCGCCGCTGCACCAGCTGCTCGCACGCCTCGGCCAGGGCGACGAAACCGCCGGTGACGGAGGCGGTGCGCGTGCCGCCATCGGCCTGCAGCACGTCGCAGTCGATGGTGATGGTGCGATCGCCGAGTGCCTTCAGGTCCACGACCGCGCGCAGCGAGCGGCCGATGAGGCGCTGGATCTCCTGGGTGCGCCCGCTCTGCTTGCCGCGGGCCGCCTCGCGCGCCGTGCGCGTATGCGTGGCGCGCGGCAGCATGCCGTACTCGGCGGTGATCCAGCCCTGGCCCTTGCCGCGCAGGAACGGCGGCACCGCGTCCTCGACGCTGGCGGTGCACAGCACCTGGGTGTCGCCGAACTCCACCAGCACCGAGCCCTCGGCGTGCCGGGCGTGGCGGCGTGTGAAGCTCACGCGCCGCAGCTCCGCTGGGGCGCGTCCGGAAGGTCTGCTCATGAGTGCGTTCCTAGTCCCCGAGCCAGCGCAGCGCGGCCGCGGAAGTGTTGTCGCTGGCGCTGGCGGCGCGCTGCACGGCGCGCGTGCCGAGCTCCAGCACCTTGGCACGCAGCTCGCCGGGGGTGCCGAGCCCGGTTGCGATCTCCGTGTCGCTGAGCGGGCCCCACAGCCCGTCGGTGCACGCCAGCAGCACGTCGTTCGGCTCCAGCGGCCGGCGCCGCGTCAGCGACATGTCCGGCAGGATCGGATCCCCGCCGAGGCAACATTCGACGAAGTTGCGCATCGGGTGGGTCTGCGCCTGCTCGGCGCTGATGAGCCCCTCGCGCAGCAGCAGCTCCACGTGACTGTGGTCGCGGCTGCGCGCCAGCAGCGCGCCGTGCCGCACGTGATACAGGCGGCTGTCGCCGACGTGCGCCCACCAGCTGGCGTGCTGCTGGATGAGGCACAGGGCACAGGTGGCGCGCGGCCGCTGCTCGAGCGGCAGCTGCACACCGAGCTTCACCACCTCCTCGTGCGCGCGTCCGAGCGTCAGGTGCAGAAAGCCCAGCGGATCGAACAGCGGTTGCGGCGTGTGCCAGAAGGTTTCCAGGATGACCTTCTGCGTGACCTGCGCGGCGCGCCCGCCGTGGGCGTGTCCGCCCATACCGTCGACCACCAGCAGCAGCACGGCCTTCTCCGCCACCGCGACCGCGACCCGGTCCTGGTTCTCCTCGCGCCCGCCGAGCAGGCTGATGTCCGCGTATTCGACCCGCAAGAAGAAGTCCACGCATCTGTTAGACTTATCGACGCTTTATATCACCTGTGCGGCGAGCGGGCGTAGCGACGCGACTTAAGCACGCGCAGCCCGCGAGCGCCTCTGTGTGCGGGACTGCCAGGCGGATCGACGGGACATGATCGCGAGCATGACGGGCTTCGCGCGCCGGGAAACCACCGGCGAGTTTGGCACGCTCGTATGTGAGCTGCGCAGCGTGAATCACCGCTTCCTGGAAGCGGGCTTTCGCCTGCCGGACGAGCTGCGCGCGGCGGAGGGGGAGCTGCGCGCACGTCTCACGCGCCAACTGCGCCGCGGCAAGGTCGATTGCACCGTCACCTACCGGCGCCCGCCGGGCCCGGGCGGGGCGCTGCAAGTAGATACGGTGGCGCTCGAGCGCGTGCTGGCCGCCGTGCACGTCGTGACGCGCTCGCTGCGCGAGCCCGCCGCCGCGCTGAACGCGCTGGACGTGTTGCGCTGGCCGGGCGTGCTGCGCGAGGACGGCGGCAGTGGCGAGCAGCTGCTGGCGGCAGCCTACGCCGTGTTCGGCGCGACGCTCGAGGAGCTGGCGGCGGCGCGTGCGCGCGAGGGGGCGCGGCTGCGCGAGCTGCTCGAGCAGCGCTGCGCCGGACTCGAGGCGCTGGTGGCGGAGGTGCGCGCGCGGTTGCCGGAGATGCAGGCGCGCATGCGCGTGCGCCTCGACGAGCGGCTTGCCGAGCTGACCGCGAGCGTCGACCCGGAGCGGCTCGAGCAGGAGCTGGCGCTGCTGCTGCAGCGCCTCGACGTGGACGAGGAGCTCGAGCGCCTCGCGGGCCACATCAGCGAGGTGCGCCGCGTCATCGGCGCGAGCGAGCCCGCCGGCCGCCGGCTCGACTTCCTCATGCAGGAGCTCAACCGCGAAGCCAACACCCTGTCCTCGAAGTCCCAGGACCTCGAGACCACCCGCAGTGCGGTCGACATGAAGGTCCTGATCGAGCAGATGCGCGAGCAGGTGCAGAACGCGGAATAGCCCTTGAGCGACGGGTTGTCGCGCTCGGTGGCCGCCCATCGCGTCGTCCACGAGCCTGCCGATGGTGGGCTGCGGGGCGCTGGCCTTTAGGTGCGCCCAGCGCGCCTCCTTCGGCACCCAGAAGACGCTCGCCGCGCGGTACTCGTCCGGGTCCTCGGGGTCGGCGCCCTCGGCCTTCTGCGCGGCGAGCTCGGCGTGCTTGGCCTCGAAGGCGTCGGAGATGTACTTGCAACAGCGATCAGTTTGCCAGCCATTGCGATACTGGCCGATTCAGGAATTCTTCCACGGAGATGCCGTCGCCACCGACGAGCAGTGTGCGCTTGACTCTGAACGCCTCCGCAAAGGCCGCCGTCCCGGGATGGGCCTGTGGGGCACGGCCGCTCTTTACTTCGATGGCGGTCACTCGGGCATGGGCTTTCACGACGAAGTCGACTTCCTGTCCTCGGTCCCGCCAATAGTAAAGCTCACACTCACCTGCTGCGGCGGCATTGGCAAGATGCGCGCCGATCGCGGATTCAATCAGCCTGCCGCGGAATTCCCGATCCGCGCGCGCCTCTGCCGGGCTGACGCCGGCAGTCACGCTCATCAGCGCGGTGTTCAGCACCTGCAGCTTCGGGCTCGATCCCCGGCTGCGCGCCGCGTCGCCGGCGTACTTCGCCAGCCCGCAGACCATTCCCGCTCCAGCCAGAAGGTCCAGGTAGTGCGCCAGCGTCGTCGTGTTGCCGGCGTCCTGAAGCTGCCCGATCATCTTGGTGTAGGAGAGCACCTGCCCCGAGTACCGGCAGGCGAGCTCGAACAGCCGGCGCAGCAGGGCCGGCTTGTCGACGCGGGTCAATAGCAGCACATCGCGTGCGATCGAGGTCTCGATGAGGCTGTCGGCGATGTATCGCGCCCAGCGTTTGGGATCGCCGACGAGGGGCGCGGCGCCCGGGTAGCCGCCGAAGTAGAGGTACTGCTCCAGCGACCAGCCGAAGGCCGTGCGCATTTCGGTAAGTGACCAGTGCGGGAGCCTTAGGGTCTCGAACCGACCGGCGAGGCTCTCCGTCAGACCCTGGGCCATGAGAAGCGGGGCCGAGCCGAGCAGCACGACCTTGAGCGGGCGCTTCTTGCGCGTGTCCGCATCCCAGAGCCGCTTGACCGTCTCCGACCACGCAGGGATCTTCTGGATCTCATCCAGCACGAGCAGGGCGCCGGCCTTGCCCGAGGCGTCGAGCCGCGCCGCCTCCCATTGCTGACTGATCCAGTCCGGGCTTCGCAGCGTCGGCTCATCGGCACTCGCGTAGTGAACCGGCAGGCTTAGCTCACCGGTGACCTGCTGTACCAAGGTAGACTTGCCGACCTGGCGTGGACCGGCGACGACGTGCAGAAATCGGCGCGGCTCGGCCAACCGCTCGGCCAGCACGGCAGCTTGGGGGCGTCGGAACTCGTCCCGTTTTTTACTCATGTCATTGAGTATTTTTACTCAATGCCCTGAGCTCCGCAACGTACTGCGAAACTGGCGGGACTGCCGGGCTTCGCAGCTCGATACGCGGCTCATCAGCAGTGGCCGAGGGCCGGGAGCAGGGGAAGCGCTGTAGCTTGGGTTTGCAGCTGCTCGGGCATACGGCTTGGCAAGGTTCTATAAGATCAATTGGATAGGCGCACCCGCGGTGAGCAGGTGCAGAACGCGGAGTAGAGAGCTACCGCAAGCGCAGCCGACCCCGCGCAGGGAGAGCGCGAAGCGACTCGAGGCAGCGCGCGCTCTGCTCACGAAATGCTGCAGTGATGCGGGCATCCTGCGCGACGTTGTTCCAATAGCGCTCCGCGATTGCATAGGCCCGCGGCCAAATTGAAAGCCAGGCCGCAGTCGGCGGGGCAGGTTCAAACACGCGCTGAATTAGCTGCTCGTCCGCAGGCGCAAAGAGCATCGGTAACATGTCATAGACCGGGGCAAGCTGCAGGTAGCCCACGTAGGAATCGAAGAGGGTGATATTGCCAAAGTGGCGATCGGTGTTCCCAATGAGCGCGCCGAACGCATCGATGAGACGAATGTGTTCGGCATCCTCTCTCGACAGGAGCCCATCCGCCCGCAAGCGCTCGGCTGAACTGGTCCAGTCATCGAGGCGTCCGTAGCGAGCTGTATCGACCGCGAACAGGGAAACTGCACCCCGCCGACCCTCCGCGCCGATGCGATCGAAACGCTTCGTTTCGAGAAAAATGCGCTCGCCGGCCTCCAGTATCTCGGAGCGGCACGCCAGAATGCCCTCGGCAGTCAATGTCTCGTGGGCCAGGTGCTCGGCGATCAAGAGATCCGCCCATCTCGCGCCGAGTGGGCCGTTGCGCGGCGGCGAGAACTTCACGAGTACGTGTGTACGCAGGTCAGCCGATGCCACGCACGCCGTGAACTTTGGTTGTTCGCCGTGCGCGGAGGAACCGCCCGCGCGCCCTTCCATCGCTGCATTGGCGAGCTGAGGATACGTGCGGCTGCGCGTACCCTCGTCAATCGGCGCCGGTGCGTTCGCTGTGGCCAGATAGCGATCGAGTGCCTCGGTGCCGACGATCAGATCGCCCGTGCACTCTGTCCCGCATCGGGCAAGGTAGGCGAGTACATGCGCATCGGTCCAGTCAGCGACGCGCAACGGCAGCTCGAGTTCGGGGTAGGCGCGAGGGATCGTGCGACCGAGAAAGCCGGCGGGGCGCAGATCCTGAAGGTAGTACGGCAAGCCTTCGAATAGGCCGCGAATCCGCGGCGGGCCGTCCGAGACGAAGTAGTGATCGCGCTCAATCGCGTTCACGTGTCCGAGCTCCTGGACCGCCCCGGTCTCATCGATCCGATACAGCGGCCACCGCGAGCCAATCTGATCTATCGATCGGGGAACTCCATAACGCGCTCCACGCGTGCTGCCCATGATTCGCAACACCTGGCCGCTACGCTCAAGTCGCCGCAATGCGCGAGAGATCGTTGGCTGGGAGACCCCAAGTGACTGCGACAGGTCCGCTGCGGAGGCGGGACCCAGTGCCAGGCGGTCAATCAAGTTTCTCGTGTCGGATGCCATTGTGAATAGAATATAGAATAGATATTAGACTATATTAATACTATATATAACAGTAGCTTATTTTATTTTGAATATACAAATGACTAGATATTTGACATTGAACTATAGATGATCGCGCCATCAATGATCCGGTGACGGCGATGCTGGTGAACCTTTCAGCGCCGCGCGCCTCGAAGCGGAACATCCCACGGGAGGTCGCACACGAGAGGTGCGCGCCATGGCCTTGTCGACCGCGGCGAGGCGGTTGCCCGCATTCGCGGTGGTCGCCGCGGCGCACGCCCTGGCGCTGCCTGGCTGCTCGCCCTCACCCGCACGCACCCAGGTCGTGCCGGTGCGGAGGAAAGTCTGACGTTCGCCCCCGCGCCTCCTCTTGGAACCGGCGTGCGCGGCGGGTAGTCTATGGTCCGCATAGCGGAGCGCTCAGCATGCGACGCAAGCTCCCTCGTGCCGCAATGCCGGCGGCCTGCATGGCCGCGCTGATGGCAAGCGGCATCGGCACCGTTGCCGCCGGGGACATACCGGCTCAGGTGTTCCACGAGACCGTCTACCTGGATGCGCGCGGGCTCGAGCAGCTGCGCGAGACGAATCCGGATCACTACGCGCGCGCGCGGCGCATCCTCGCCGCCGCGAACCACCTGTGCCGTCCGCACGCTCGCGAGGTTTACTTCGCGAGATTGGGCAGATTGGGCGTGCGCGACCTGTCCTGCGCCCCCTTGCTTCTCCTGACCAGCAACCCGCCGCAGTGGCGCATCGGTTTTCGGCTGGACCGCACGCGCTACGTCGCGTCCGTATTCGTCACCGACGATCCGCCGCGGCCTCTGCCGGTGCGCTGAGCGCGCGGCGCCCGCCCGCGCTGGTACAGTGCAGCGATGCCCGCACTGACTACCCCGCCGCTCGCGCTCTACGTGCACTTTCCCTGGTGCGTGCGCAAGTGCCCGTACTGTGATTTCAACTCCTACACACTGACCGGTGAGCTCCCGGAGCAGGCCTACCTCGGGCGACTGACGCGCGATCTGGCTGCGCAGGCACCGCAGGTCGCGGGGCGCGAAGTGACCAGCGTGTTCCTCGGCGGCGGCACGCCGAGCCTGTTCTCCCCGCGCTCGATCGGCGAGCTGCTCGCGGCGGCGCGCCGGCAGCTCAGCGTCGCGGCCGACCTCGAGGTGACTCTGGAGGCGAACCCGGGCGCCATCGAGCGCGGCGCGTTTCGCGAATACCGTGCGGCCGGCGTCACGCGCGTGTCGCTCGGCGCCCAGAGCTTCGATCAGGCTGGGCTCAGCGCCCTGGGACGCATTCATTCCCCCGCCGAGACCCGGCGCGCCGCCGAGGAGCTCCATGCCGCGGGGCTCGACAACTTCAACCTCGATCTCATGTACGCGCTGCCCGGGCAGGACGTCGCCGCCGCGCTGCGCGACGTCACCGAAGCGCTGGCGCTCTCCCCGGGACACCTCTCGCACTACCAACTCACGCTCGAGCCCGGGACGTTGTTTGCCGCGCGTCCGCCGCCGCTGCCGGATGAGGACGCTGCGGCGGCCATGCTCGACGGGTGCGCCGCGCTCCTCGCGCAGGCGGGGTTCGCCCGCTACGAGGTGTCCGCGTACGCGCGCGCCGGGCGGCAGTGCCGCCACAACCTCAACTACTGGACCTTCGGCGACTATCTCGGTGTCGGCGCCGGCGCGCACGGCAAGCTCACGTTCCCGCAGCGTGCGCGGATCGTGCGCACGGTGCAGCTGCGCGAGCCGCGGCGCTACCTCGCGGCCGCGGACGAGGCGCTCGTGCGCCGCGTGATTCCCGCGCGCGAGCTGCCGTTCGAATTCATGCTGAACGCGCTGCGCCTCACGGCCGGTTTCGATGTGCAGATGTTCGCCGGGCGCACCGGGCTTGACTGGCGGGAGATTGCGGCGCCGGTGGAGGCGGCGATCCGGCGGGGCCTGATCGCGCGCACCCCGACGGGCTTGCGGCCGAGCGAGCTCGGGCTGCGATTCCTCAACGACGTGCTGCTCGGATTCATGCCGGAAACTCCGAAATTCACCGAGCTTCCTGCGTTGTCAATCGGCGTTTCCGGCCCCCGCTCGGGCGGCCTTTTATTCACAGGCCCGGGGGGCGTTATCGGAGAATGAGTAAATTACAGGGAAAACCCGCCAAGCCGCGCGACAAGATTTGCCTAACTCATTGAGGAGACAGGGTAAAAAGACATGCTCATTTTTTGACCAAGGTAACAAAAATGCAATCTGACCGCGAAATCGCAGCCTTGCGGAGGACTCCGTCCACAGAGTTGTCCACAGCTTCTGTGGATAAGGAACCCTTGCAACGGCGGGGTCCTTCAAGGAGCTTGAGGACGCGCGACACTGCCGCTAAACTCCCGCGCCCTTTAACTCGTGTGCTTGACGCCCCATGAACTGGTGAGCGTCTTCGCAAGACACCGTGAGCACGCCATGAAAGCCGCCATCCATCCCGAGTATAAAGAGATCACCGTCACCTGCACGTGTGGCAACACGTTCAAGACGAGCTCGACCCTCGGACATGATCTGCAGGTCGAGGTGTGCTCGAACTGCCATCCTTTCTATACCGGCAAGCAGAAGATCGTCGACACCGCGGGCCGCGTGGACAAGTTCCGCAAGAAGTACGCCACGGCGGGCGGCGCGCGGTAACTCGCCCTTTCAGCCATCCGGCAGCCGGGGCCTGCGACAGGCGCGGAACTTCGGCGTCCGGCGATCGATCTAAGCCAGGGCCTTGTCGGGACGCGCTGCGGGAACGGCTGTTCCTGACAGCGCAGCCCGGAACCGGCCTGGGCCGAAGGGGAGTCGCGTCATGCGTCGCACACTCGTCGCCGCCGTCGGTTGCGCCGCCGCGCTCGCCGCGGGCAGCTGCGCCACCAACCCGGAAAGCGGCACGCACCACGTCGTCTTCAGCTCCGTGAAAGGTGAGCAGGAGAGCGCGCGACGCATCCACGAGGAGATCAAGAAATTCTACGGCCTGTACCAGGACCAGGCGCTGCAGGATTACGTACAGATGGTCGGCACGCGCGTGGCGCGCAATACGCCGATCGCGGACTGGGATTTCAAGTTCTTCGTGCTCGATGACGACTCGCTGAACGCCTTCACCATCGGCGGCGGCTACGTCTACATTCATCGCGGGCTGCTGCCGTACCTGAACTCCGAAGCCGAGCTGGCCGCGGTGCTCGGGCATGAGATCGGTCATGACGTCGCACGCCATCCGGCCCGCAGCCAGGCGCGCGGCGTGCTCCTGGGGACGGGGGCGCTGGCGACCGCGATCCTGACGGGCAATGCGACGCTGGCGGAAATGGCTGACATCGGGGCCACCGCCTGGATGCAGGGCTACGGCCGCGACCAGGAGTCGGAGGCCGATCGCCTGGGGCTCGAGTACGCCGCCCGCAGCGGCTATCGTCCGGAGGCGATGGGCAACGCGATGAAGGTGTTCAAGGCGCAGGAGTCATTCGAGCTCACGCGCGCCAAGGACGAGAGCCGCGATCCCAACATCTACCACGGCGTGTTCTCCGATCACCCCGCGCCCGATGAGCGCATCGTGCAGGCGACGCTCGGGGCGGCGAACATCAGCACGGCGCCGCGCGGCGGCTGGATCGATAACCGCGACGAGTATCTCAAGGCGATCGACGGGCTGCCCTTCGGCTCCTCGCGCGAGCAGGGCAGCGTGCGCGACAACCGCTTCTATCACGCCGGCATGAAGCTCACGATGGCCTTCCCCAAGGGGTGGCGGGTGCAGAACGAGCGCGACCGACTGCTGATTACCAAGAAGAAGGAGCTGCTGATGCAGGTGACGGTGGAGAAGCGCCCGGAGAAGCAGGCGCCGCGCGAATTCCTGCTGCACAAGCTCAGAGGCGCATCGATCGCCCGCGGTGAGGCGCTGGCGGTCAACGGCATGGAGGGCTACGCCGTCATCACCCGCTCGGGCTCGCCGCTCGACGGCGGGGAGGGGCCGGTGCGCTGGGCGGTGCTGTATCGCGGCAGCCAGGCCTTCGTGATCGGCGCCGCGAGCCGCTCGAGTGAGGCGGGCGCGCCGCTCGATGACGGGCTGTTCATGTCCTCGATCGAGACCATGCGCGACATGAAGCCCTCGGAATACCCGCTCGCCGAGCCGTATCGCCTGAAGATCGTGCAGGCGACCGACACGACCAGGATCGACGACTACGCCAAGGACATGCCGGTCGAGAAGTTCAAGAAGGAAGAGCTGCGTCTGCTCAACGGTCTGTATCCCAAGGGTGAGCCCAGGCCCGGCGATTTCATCAAGGTCGTGCAGTGACACGCGCCAGCCCCGCGGCGCGCACTGCCTTGGACGCTAGCGCCCCTACCGGCGGGTAGGCCGCGCCTTGATTCAGGGCACGGACCATGTAAATCTGGCGCGTTCGAGTGTCGCGCCCGCAAACGCGCGCGCGGCAACGGCACCTTCGCAACGCGGCTGTGGACATGAGCGGCAAGACGGAGACGACATTCGAGCTCACCGACAGCGCCAGCGGGCGCGCCAGCCACCTGCCGGTGCGCACCGGCACCATCGGGCCGGCGGCACTCGACATCGCAGGTCTGCACAAGGACCTCGATGTGTTCACCTACGACCCGGGTTTCGGCGCGACCGCCGCGACCGAGAGCCGCATCACCTACATCGACGGGGATGCGGGCGTGCTGCTGTATCGCGGCTACCCGATCGAGCAGCTCGCGGAAAAGAGCTCCTTCATGGAGGTCGCCTACCTGCTGCTGCTCGGGGAGCTGCCCACGCCGAAGCAGCTCGAGGAGTTCACCGGCAACATCCGTTACCACACCATGCTCAACGAGACGTTGCTGCGCTTCTTCAACGGCTTCCACCACAACGCGCATCCCATGGCGATGGTGTCGGCGGTGGTGGCCTCGATGTCGGCGTTCTATCACGACACGATGGACATCCATAACCCGCGCCACCGCGAGATCTTCTCGCATCGCATCATCGCCAAGCTCCCCACCATCGCCGCCGCCGCGCACAAGCACTCCGTCGGACAGCCGTTCATCTACCCGCGCAACGACCTCACCTACGCCGCCAACGTGCTGCACATGGTGTTCGCCGTGCCGTGCGAGCCCTACAAGCTCGACCCGATCGCCTCCGAGGCCCTCGATCTGCTGTTCATCCTGCACGCCGATCACGAGCAGAACGCCAGCACCTCGACCGTGCGCCTCGCCGGCAGCACCGGCGCCAATCCCTACGCGGCGATCTCGGCGGGCGTGTCGGCGCTGTGGGGGCCGGCACACGGCGGCGCCAACGAGGCGGTGCTGGCGATGCTCGAGCAGATCGGCAGCGTCGACAACATCCCCAAGTACCTGGCGATGGCCAAGGACAAGTCGAGCCACTTCCGCCTCATGGGCTTCGGTCATCGGGTGTACAAGAACTTCGACCCGCGCGCCAAGATCATCCGCGCGATGTGCCACAAGGTGCTGGCACGGCTCGGGCGCAGCGACAATCCGCTGTTCGAGCTGGCGCTGCGCCTGGAGGAGATCGCGCTCAAGGACGAGTATTTCGTGTCGCGCAAGCTCTACCCGAACGTCGATTTCTACTCCGGGGTCATCTACAGCGCCATCGGCATCCCGCGCTCGATGTTCACGGTCATGTTCGCGATCGCGCGCACCGTGGGCTGGGTGGCGCACTGGCAGGAGATGATCTCCGATCCGGGTATGCGCATCGGCCGCCCGCGCCAGCTGTACACCGGCCCGACGCGCCGCGAGTACGTCGAGATCGCCAAGCGCGCCTGAAGAGCGGCGCGCACGCGTCACGCCTTGCGCGCCGCCTCAGGGCTGCTGCAGCAGGGCCTCGACCTCGAAGGCGGTCGCGCGCCGCATCGGTCGCCCGTCTACCGGGCTGACCGGCGCCTGACGGATACCGTCGGTCGGAAACACCGTCGCCTCGATCGGCTGCTCGTCCATCTCGAAGCGCACGCCCGGAAAGGCCCGCACCCGCTCGGCGTTGAGCTTGACGCGCCTCTCGGTCACCTCGTGCGGGATGCCGGCGTCGAGCAGCTTCAGCGCGACCGATTCGGCCCGGTCGGCGAACAGGTGCAGCTGCACCTCGGTGTGCAGGGTGGCGGTGCCCGAGAGCACCGGGCCGACCAGCCGGGGCTCGAACTCGCGCAGGTAACGCATGGCCGACAGGGCCGCGTGGCGCTGCGCGTGCAGCGCCTGAAGGTGCGAGGCGCCGCCGAAGAGGCGCTGGTACTCGGCCAGCGCGCTCTCGATCTCGCTGTTCTTCGGCAGCATCGCGGCGCCGTCCACCACCCCGAAGCGCTCGGCGGCCTTGCGCTTGGCCACCAGGAAATCGCGGATGCCGTGCTCGGCCATGAGGCGCGCGGCTTCCTGGGCCAGCGCGCGCCGCAGGTGCTCGCCGCGGGCCGCGTGTCGCTTGGCTTTCATCGCGACTTTCAGAAGATCGGCTCGCTGCTCGCCTGCGCTTCCGGGCCTTGTGCGACGGATCCTGAGTCGGGCAGGTGGTTGGCCATGAAAGTCTCCGGCACGCCGTCAGGATTCTCGGCGCTGACCAGCGTGCCGGTCTGAGGGGAGATCCGCAAGGTCACCAGGCCCTCGGGCATCGGGCGCTGCTGCTCCGGGACGCCGCGCAGCGCCTCGCGCATGAACTGGATCCAGATCGGCAGCGCGGTGCGCGCGCCCTCCTCGCTCTCCCCGAGCGGACGCTCCTGGTCGAAGCCCACCCACACGGTGGCCACGAGATTCCTGGTGAAGCCGTTGAACCAGGTGTCCTTGGCCTCATTGGTCGTGCCGGTCTTGCCGGCAATGTCGCCGCGCCCGAGCGCGAGCGCGCGGCGCCCGGTGCCGCGCTTGATGACATCCGCCATCATATCGGACATGAGGTAGGCGTTCTGGGCGCTGATGACGCGCGGCGCCACCTGGTCCGCGGGCAGCGGCGCGGGCTCACCGTGCGCCGGATCGGAGACGCGCAGCGCCTCCGCGCCCGCGGACTGCGCCCCGCCCTCATCGCACTGCGCACACACCATGCGCGGCGCGGCGCGCCATACCACCGCCCCCGAGCCATCCTCGATGCGATCGATGAAGTACGGCGTGACGCGATAACCGCCGTTCGCGAACACCGCGTAGCCGGCCGCGACGTCCAGGGGCGTCGCTTGCAGGGTGCCGAGCGCGAGCGTGAGATCGTGCGGCATGGTGCGCGGATCGAAGCCGAAGCGCGCGATGTAGTCGATCGCGGTGCCGACGCCGAGGTCCTTGAGAATGCGGATCGACACCAGGTTGCGCGAGCGCACCAGCGCCTCGCGCAGGCGCGTCGGCCCGCCGAACTCGCGGGTGGAGTTCTCCGGCCGCCAGGCCTCCTCGCTCCCGTTGGCGTCGAGGACGATCGGCGCATCGAGCAGCACGGTCGCCGGTGTCAAGCCATTCTCGAGCGCCGCCGAGTACAGGAACGGCTTGAATCCGGAACCGGGCAGGCGCCGCGCCTGGGTGACGCGGTTGTACTTGTTGGTGAAGTAGTCGAAGCCGCCGACCAGCGCGACGATGCTGCCGTCGTTGGGATCGAGCGCCACCAGCGCGCTCTGCGCTTCCGGGATCTGCCCGAGCTGCGCATGCCCGGCTTCATCGGCGACGACGTAAACGACGTCGCCCTTGGCGAGCACCTGGCCCGCGTCCTTCGGCGCCGGGCCGGGCGTTTCGTTGCGCAGCTGCTTGCGCGCCCACGACAGCCCGTCCCACTCGATCTGCACCGGACCGAGGGACTTCACGTAGGCGCGCGCATTCTTCTCGCCGACCGACACCACGATCGCCGGCGACAGGTTGCCGATCGCGGCGTACTCGTCCACCAGGTCGTCGTAATCCGGCTCGCCGTGCGCCGGCAGGTCCACGTGTCCGGCGGGCCCGCGCCAGCCGTGGCGGCGGTCGTACTCGATGAGTCCCACGCGTACCGCGCGATTGGCGCTGGCCTGCAGCCGCCCGTCGATGGTGGTGTAGACGCGGTAGCCTGCGATCTCGGCGTTGGCGCCGAAGCGCTGACGCAGCTCGAGGCGCGCCATCTCCGCGACGTAGGGCGCCTCGACGTCATAGAGCGGCGCGTGGGCGCGCGCCTGCATCGGCTCCTTGTTGGCGGCCTCGGCGGTGGCGGCATCGATGTACCCGAGCTCGCGCATGCGCCGCAGCACGTAGGCGCGGCGCCCGGTAGCGAGCTGCGGATCGACGATCGGGTTGTAACGCGAGGGCGCCTTGGGAACCCCGGCGATGGTGGCGGCCTCGGCCACGTCGAGCTTGTCGAGGGACTTGCCGAAGAAGGCCTCGGCGGCGGCGGCCACGCCGTAGGCGCGCTGGCCGAAGAAGATCACGTTCAGATACAGCCCGAAGATCTCCTGCTTGGTGAACTCGTGCTCCATGCGGTAGGTGACGAAAGTCTCCTGCAGCTTGCGCCGATAGGTCTTGTCGAGGTTGAGGAACATGTTGCGGGCGGCCTGCATGGTGATGGTGCTGGCGCCCTGGCTCTTGTCACCGGAGAGCAGATCGATGAGCACCGCGCGCACCACGCCGAAGTAATCGATGCCGTGGTGCTCGAAGAAGCGCTCGTCTTCGGCGGCGAGAAACGCGTGCTTGACGAGATCGGGGATCTGGTCGTAGCCGACCGGGATGCGGCGCTGCTCCCCGATCTGCGCGATCAGCGCACCCGAGCGGGTGTACACGCGCAGGGGCACCTGCAGCTCCACGTTGCGCATGGAATCCGTCGAGGGGAGCGAGGGGACCAGGTACACGTAGCCACAGGCGAGCGCGTAGGCGCCCAGAAGTGTGATCAGCGTCACACCGCCGCCGATGAGGAGGCCGATGCGAAAGTAATTCCAATTCACAGAAACCAACTCTGTCTCCTTGCGCTCCCCGCGGGGGCTATGCATAGTAGCCGGCGATTTAAGGGCAAACTCACCGAAAGGTGGGGACGCAAAGCCTCCGGTCTACGGGACGCACGTGCCTACGACAGCGGGGTTGCCGTTCGAACGTTAACGTACTCTGCCGCGAGCGGTCACGCACGGCGCGAGGGCGGTTCGAGCGACCGATCCGGCATGCACCTGCCACCCGCGGAAGCGAAGCTTTCCGTCTCCAGAACGCTTTGGACAAGACGACGCGCCATTCGTTGATCTCCGGTGCCGCCGCAGCGCTCGCGCGTCACGGTTTGGGCAGTTCGCGCGGCTTGCGCGGCCTGTGCGTTCGGATCCGTGAGCCGGCTCACGTTCAATTTAACAGTGCGCTGATATATAGTGCCTCTCAACTAGAACCGGGGTGGTCATTTTCAGGTGTAATAACCTGAAAAGGAAAGAAAAATGTTCCTCTTTCAACGCAAATACCGCGCCCTCCTGGGACTTGACATAACGACCTCGTCGGTCAAGCTGATCGAACTGGCCATGGGGGGTGGGCAGTACCGCGTCGAGGCCTATGCGGCCGAACCTACGCCCCAGAACGCCATCAACGAGAAGGCGATCGTGGATGCCGAGGCAGTCGGGGAGGCGATCCGTCGTGCGGTGAAGCGCGCCGGCGCCAAGAGCAGCGAGGTGGCGGTGGCCATTTCCGGCGACGCCGCGATCACCAAGGTGATCCAGATGCCGCGCGCGCTGCGCAGCGGCGACCTCGAGGCGCAGGTCGAGATGCAGGCCGACCAGTACATCCCTTTTCCGATGGATGAGGTCAGCTACGACTTCGAGGTGTTGGGACCCAACGAGAGGGATCCGGACTCCAATGACGTACTGCTGGTCGCCACGCGCAGCGAGAATGTCGAGCAGCGCCAGGCGGCCGTCAGGGCCGCGGGCCTCACGGCCAAGATCGTGGACGTGGAGGCCTTCGCGCTCGAGAACGCCTGCAAGCTCATGACCCACCAGATGCCCGACGGCGGCATCGACCGCACCATCGCGGTGGTCGACTTCGGCGCGAGCAGCACCACTTTCAGTGTGCTGCGCAATCTGAAGGTGGTGTACACGCGCGACTTCGCCTTCGGCGGGC
>Ga0209156_10000672_pt1 | contig 29019 bp, 21 predicted proteins | sample GraSoiAngelo_124_FD_185881 | JGI IMG/M metagenome (GOLD analysis project Ga0209156, IMG submission 185881) | Grasslands soil microbial communities from the Angelo Coastal Reserve, California, USA - 14_0927_05_20cm (SPAdes) (version 2) | ecosystem: Environmental > Terrestrial > Soil > Grasslands... | reverse complement strand
GATGGCTCCCATAACACAGTGCGAAGTACAGGAACGTCACCACCAGGTCATCGCCCGGGAAGCGCTTGTGCCAGACCCAGATGTACGAGAGCACGAGCGCAAGCATCGCAAGGATCTCGGCCAGCGCGGCAGCGCGTGACGGGCCGCCTGTCCCCGCAACGGATCGATAAGTCCCAAAAGATGCTTCGGTCATTGGCGTTTAGCGCTGAAGCCGCAGCTTGCAAGCGGCCAGTGGCGCCGCCAGATCGGTGCCACCGTACCTCAGCAAATGGTACCCAGCGTTTGCCGGGCCCAAAATAAGGTCTCTCCCGGGCGATGCAGAACTCCGTTGCTCGGGCGCATACTGTGCTCCCCCCATGGCTCCCCCATGATCTCTGTACACCCAGGCGAGCCTCCGGGGAACCTTGGCTTGCATGCCATTTGCAGACCGGGTTTGCAGTCGATTTCCAGCGCTCAGGGGCGCATCTTCCCGACGTGCTCGGGTCACATTCGAGCGTGCTTCTCACACTCGCAAAAAAACCGAGGGGGTTGAAGTTTCCGAACTGAGGGTTGATCGGGCCGTCGTGCCAAAGGTGACCGTGTGACCAAGGGCGGCATGCCGAAGGCAGCCGGAGCCGCCTGTCATAATTCCGCCTTGGCGTCAGCACCGTGCTCAGACAGTTGAGCCCCAAACCAGCGATGCATTGCGGTGAGCAGATGCGGATCGGCAGAAAATGCTGCGTCCCTCATGTCCAGCCGCTAATGCGAGACGTTGCAATGTGTCTCATCTTGTCGCAGCGATGCTCGCCGGGACCGCCGGGACGAGCACTGCGCACGTGCTACAAAGCTCGAAGCGGCCCCCCGCTACCATCCTTTCACTGCGTTTCGAGACTCGCCCGCGAGCGGGTTGTACACGCGCGGGAAAGACTCGGGACTCGACCACAGGGGCCGCCCCTCGGCGTCCACCACCGCCACCAGCGGCGGCATAACCGTCCGCGCACATGCGCACAGGAAGCGCCCGCCCTCGGGGTCTGGGTCGAGCCATATCCCCTCGGTGATCGCCGTCGGTCCACTTTCCGTAGAGGTCCGCGAGAGTCCGCCGGTAGACCAACATTGTGCCGCGGCCTCGGAGTACACTCGGTCGCACGGCTGCGACCGCGGCTCACCGGGATGTCCCATGAGCAACGATCCCTTCATGGATTTCAAGCGCAAGCAACGCGAGTCCTGGACCACGTTCACGCCGACGGCCACCTTCACGACACCCGTCGCGGCTCATCTCGTCCGCTTTGCCGGCATCCGGACTGGCGAGTCGGTGCTGGATGTGGGCACGGGTACCGGCGTTGTCGCGGTGACAGCCGCGCGCACTGGGGCGCGGGTCAGCGCGCTCGACCTGACGCCTGAACTTCTTGTGGAGGCTCGCGAAAATGCCAGGATTGCGGGGCATCCAGAGATCACGTGGCAGGAAGGTGACGCCGAGACACTCCCGTACCCCGAGGCCTCCTTCGACGTCGTGGTCAGTCAGTTCGGCCACATGTTCGCGCCGCGTCCGGAGGTCGCTGTCGCCGAGATGCGCCGCGTACTGAAGCCTACCGGAAGGGTCGCGTTCGTCACCTGGCCACCGGAGCACCTGGTCGGCCGGATGTTCTCCTTGATCGGCCGCAATTCACCGCCCCCACCTCCGGGCGTTGCCCCGCCCCCGCTCTGGGGAAACCCAGCGGTCATCCACGAACGGCTGGCGGGCGCGTTCGGCGAGCCTTTCTTCGAGCCGGGCACGATGGTTTATCCGGCCTTGAGTCTCGCTCACTATCGCCAGTTTATCGAGGCCACCATCGGCCCGATGCGCAAGGTGGTCGAAAGTCTCGCGGACGCGCCTGATCAGCTGGCCCGGGTCCGCGCCGATTTCGAGGCGCTGGTCACACCCTACTATGTCGATAACCAGGTCCGACAGAGCTATTTGCTGACGCGAGCACCGGTGCGTTGAGTGCGCGAAACTGAGTCGCTCAAACGACACCACTCGCCGCACGGCGTCAGCCCTTCATCGGCGAACTAACGTCAGTGGGCCAACTGCGCGCACTCGCGTACTCGCGACAGCGCCGTTGCTGGTCAGCGATCGACGCTTTCGGTCGATCGATCAGTGCTGTAGCGGGCGTAGGTGTACACGCGCATTAGCAAGCGATCCTTGAAGGTGCCTGCTTAGGAAGCCGCCCCTTGCTCGGCCGGACGATCGCTATGCTGTGATGGAGCGTGAGAGCGCTGAGAAACCGACACGGCGACAAAGCGGGTATTTCGCTCGGTGTACATGAGGCAAAGCGCCTGCTGCGCTTGCATCTTGAGAGTGAACGCCTTTTCCCGGCCGCGCACGTAGCCCATGCCCCCCGCTACTACCGCACACACGAGGACGAACCCAATGGTCTGCACGTGTGTGACGGCAGCGATCACGTAGCCAGCAATAGTGCCTACCATTGTCGCCACGACAGTGGAGTGAATCACCAGTCTATTGGCCTCGGCATAGAGCCGATCGGCGAACTTCTGGACCAGTTGGGAATCGTACTTGACATGATCGTCGCTCATTGGGCTATCCCCTTCTCCCCAGCCTGACGTTAACCGGATTCCCTTATGGTGCTCAACCCCGAGCAGTTCAACTCCCTGGGCCACGCCGCGCCGAATGTTGAAATGCCGACAGTGGTGGCCCGCCGGCCGACGCGGCACTAACCCCTCCAAACCTTACGTTGAGGTGTCCACTCAACCGGGGTCCAGAGCTGGTCATTGATCGGGCCAAGTAACTTCCCCTCTACGAGCTTCCGCTTTAGCCGCGTGTTGTTGTCGCAGGCTTTGCCGCCGACGTGGCTTGCGCATGCGTAACTGTACTTGCCCGACATGACGCAGTATGAACGGCCACACTCAGAACAGATAAGCAACCCCCTGAGCACCTAGTAGGAACCGCCGCCGCTGTGGCAGCGCCGCAGCCTAAACCGGCCCGAAGGTGACCCCCGAAACGGATGCGGGCCGATGTGCTGGTGCGCCGGCGGCCGACATCGGCCGGGGGCGCTACTGAGAGGGGCCAGGTATGGCGTGCGCTGGCGGCTGTCGCTGGCCGTGACACTGCGACGCTTAAGCTTTGATGATGCCGGCCCCACGTGTGGGGTGAGTATCAGTTCACCGCCGTTACAGCCGCGCGGCGGTAAGCTGCCGCAATGGCGGCCGCTCCACTGCGAGTCTTCATCTCGCATATCCACGAGGAAGCGGCGCTCGGTGCAGCCGTTAGTAGCTGCATTAAGGATGCGTTTCACGCGCGCTCCGTAACGACATTTCTTTCCGGTGATGCACAGGATCTGCCGGCTGGCCGCAAGTGGATTGAAGTCATTTAGCAGGAGCTGGACCAAGCCGCCCTTGTGGTCGCACTGCTCAGTCCCGTCTCCTTGCGCCGGCCGTGGGTGAACATTGAGCTAGGCGCTGCCTGGATCAAGCACCGACATATCATTCCGCTCTGCCACTCCGCTCTACGCGTCGGTGATCTGCCTCGGCCATTCGGTGATTTCCATGGCGTTGGGCTCGACCAGGACGACGCTGCAGAGCGACTCATCGGAGGCGTTGCTGACGGATTACGCCTAGAGCAGCCGCGCAGGCTCGCGTTTAAAGAAATGCTCGCGGAGTTACGGTCGGCGGCCGCCGGTATCAAGATTGCGGAGAGCCCGACGCCAGATGCACGTGCGGAGCCGCCAGACTTGCCACCTGAGCAGATACGCATGCTGCGCTTTCTCGCCGGGCTAGCGGATCGCGGCATTGATAAGGCATAAGCCACGCGAGTCGGACCTGCGTATCTCGCCGGGCGGCGTCGGATGGCTCTTGGCTCAGGATAAGATGCCGGGCAGCAGCTGAAACGGCCTCCGGCTGTCCGCTCTAGAGCAGCTGGATCCGCTGCGGCGACCCTCGCACGTCCAGTTGTTGCATGCCCTCGCTACCAACCTGAAGCACCCCTCGGCGATCAGGTACCGACCCGACGCATTCGGCTTCAGCCGCATCGGATTGACAATCGCGGCCAGATCGCAGCGCCCGCGCGCCACATCCCGCTGCAGCGCTTCTTCCGGCCCTTACCCGCTTTCTCCGAGCAAATTCGCGATCTTACCGATTACGGGGCGCAAGCAGGCGGGACCAGAGCGACGTTGCTTGGTGCGCAGCGCGCTTGCTGCTGTCAGAGGCTGCCGCGTCGACGCGACGCTCTGCCACGCGACGCTCTACCGCGCGACGCTCTGCCAGAGGCGCCGGGGTTGCCAATTCAATCACGGCGTGTACGCCTGACGAGCCGACATCCTTGCGAGCCGCGAGGCCTGTATCCGCGAAGCGCTCGCGCTCTGCGATGCTTACACGCTTGATAACCGGCGAGTCGAAGTAGGCCACGAGATAGCCCGCCACCGCTTCCGCCGCGAGCTCGCTCGAGAAGAAGCCGACGCGCAGCGCGTGCATCACGCGGTGCTGCTCGAGCCCCGTAACCGAGTACAGCCGATATTCGGAAAATATGCCGAGGTTCGGCACCTGCTCGGCGTCGATCGGCTCTTCGCGGAGCATGAGCTGAACGGCGAACCAGCAAGAGCCCTCGCCGTCTGCGAGCTCCAGGGACGTGAGCGTGCGAACCGTTTGAGTACTGTCCATCGCAGGAGCGCCTGCCTGCGCGCTCGCGGACTGAGGGATGAGCGGCGGCGGGTTCGGGCTGACCGGCCCACGTGCAATGAGCTGAGGCGAACCCGCCAGCGGTGCAGCCGCGATAGACGCGTTGGCATCGCTCTGCGGCGCGTTCGCGCTCTTCTGGTGTGCGTCTGCGGAGTCCAGCAGCGCGCCGATCTTTGCCGCACGGCTCTGCAGTAATCCCGAATCCGCGCCCGAATCCTCCGCGGATGCGACGGGTACGTTCGCATCGGCAGCCGGAGCGGGCGCCGTGTTTGCGGCGCGGCGTTCTCGGGGCACGGAGTCTACCGCGGGGGAGTCAGTAGTAATGACCGGCTCGGGCCCGGTCGGGGCCGAGGCATCAAGGCTCCGCAATCCCGGTTCCGGTCGCGAATCCGCGGGTTTGGGAACGTCGAGCGGCTTCTGCGCGATCGAAGACTCAATGCTGCTCGCGCTACCCGGCGGCCGCGGTGCTTCCGTAGCGGCACCAATCTGCCCCTCGGTCCTCAGGGTGAGCACCTCGACCTTATCGGTTATGGCATTCGGGTCCGACGCGATTTCCTCGACTGCAGCGTTCTTCGGCGCTCCTTCAGCGTGCGACACGCCGTACGAGACGTCGACCGACCGCTGCGCGGTCTTCGCGAGCGGCAGCTGTGCTGAATTGACATGTTCGCGCGGCTCGGTCAGAACTCGAGTGGGTGCGACCGAGAGTGGTTCCCGGGGTTCAACACGAGGCGCATTGGTTGCGCGTCGAGAAGTCTGAGACTGTCGCGTCTTGTCCACCGGCGGGGTCGGGCGAGACCGTGCGTTCACTTTCGCGCTTGGCGCCGCCGCGGAAGCTGGCGCCCTCTGCGCCTTTTCGGAGCCGCGCGGGGTGGTCAGCTTGGGTGGCTGGCGCTCACTTTTAGACGCTGTAGAAGTTGGCGGCGTCGGCCCGCGGCCAGGCGGGCGCGCTGCGGCCAGCTCCGGCAGCAACTCATCGATGTCCCACCGAAAATGCTCTGCTGATTCCGCTGCGGCCGGTCGGGCTGCTGGCGGGGCGGCCCGTCGCGCTGGTGGCGGGGCGGCCCGCCGCGCTAGTGGCGGGGTGGCCTGTCGGGCTGCTGGCGGGGTGGCCTGTCGTGCTGGTGGCGGGACGGCCTTCCCCGGCTCTTGAATGACAGGTGTTTTCGCATCCGCAACGGCGCTCGCCGGTTTTACCGGCTCAGCAGCGGACGCTGCACGCGCAATCGCGGCCTTGTCGTCGTCTTCTGCCAACAGCTCATCGATGTCCAATAGACAATGCTCTGCTGGCTTCTGTGCGGCCTGTCGTGCTGCTGGCGGCGCGGCCCGCCGCGCTGGTTGCGGGACGGCCTTCCCCGGCTCTTGAACGACGGGTGTTTTCGCGTCCGCACCGGCGCTCGCCGGTTTTACCGGCTCAGCAGCGGACGCTGCACACGCGATCGCGGCCTTGTCGTCGTCTTCGGCTGTTTCCTTGATCGCGGCCGGGTAGTGCTCACGCACCATCGGGAGAAGGGCGTCGGCTTCCAGCTCGGATTCGATGATACCCAGGCGGAGCTGAAACTGCGGCCGACCGTCGTCACTGCGCGCGAGTTCGTATACATGCAGTCTATTGATCGGCAGCAGTCCTTTCGGCGGCGAACCGATCGTGGCCGAGGACGTCCTCAGGTTGATCACAAAGGGACCTGGACCGGCAGTGCGCACCGGTTCCCTCGGCGGAGCCAATAGGTCCTCGATGCTCAGATGCCAGATGTCGTCGGACGCCTGGTCCTTGATTACTCGAGCCACGCCTTTCTTCCTCGATCATGCGCCGCACCGGTCCGACATTTTGTCGCATCTTGTGCTCGGGAGCGCTGGCCCGCAGCCTCTATCGGCGACAACTATGTCGCAGAATTGGCGACAGATAATCGAGAAGCGCAGCTTATGTAAGACGATCGGCGGTCCTGGCCGTCCGTGGGCGTCACCGAAGCACACAACACCCTTAGAACGGCTCCAAAGCGCGACACCACCCTTTGCGTTGCCGGTATGGACTCCTCCGTCAAGTAGGTGCTCAGACGTGCCGACAGACAGCGGTCACCGCTTCAGTCATAAGTCGAGCAGCCTACGCTTATTCCCTGCCCTGTTGGAAAATCAACCTGATTGGAACAGCCACCCAAGGCGGGTAGCTTGTAAAAAATGGCTCCAACCTCCCGCCACCCTTGCCAGCACACCGCCTCTCTGCGGCTCAGGGAGGAGTTCCGCCGCACTGCGGGCGGTCATACGGAAGCAGACGGAAAGACTGTCGTTTGCGGCGCGTGCGGAGATAGCTGGCACTTCCGTGACCGGGTGCAGCTGCCGGAGTGGCTGCGACAAGAGCTGACAGACAGGGGGTTCTGATCTAGTTGGCGCCAGCAAGCGAGTGGCAGCGCGTCACGCTCGACTCAGCCGTCTTGGTTTATCCAAGTTCCTTTGCAGGCAACAGTGCCGACTACCTGCGGACATTGCGCAGCGGAACGTCGGCTAGACCGTACGCGATCACGCCCCGACTACCAACGCTTGTGTTTCCGCCCACCTCAATTTCAGCCTGCTATCAGGCGCACGTCTGGTAGATAGATAGGGACCTTCACGGACCAGGGTGCGGCGGAACCGCCCATGACGACGGCGCGGCTCCCGCCCCCGGAGTCGCGCAGAGCACTTTGGCGCAGCGCCATCGGCGACGTTTCGCCGCAGTCACGAAGGGCGGACGACTCGGTCGCCACCTGATCGTCCGCCCCCGGATGCCCGGCGGCTAGTCGCGCTCACCCCCGTGCTAGTGCTCGACAACGTCGCTGGGTAGCGGCGGTGCGCTGGTCGGCGGCGCCGCCGGCCCGACTGTTGTACTCGAGGACCTGCACGCGGTACTTCGATTTTCTGAGCTCGAGCGCTGCCACCATGCCGGCGAGTCCCGCTCCCAGGATGATGATCGATGTTCCCTTGGGGTCGCCGTCGAGTCGGATCGGGCCGGCATAGGTCGATTCGGCGGCAACGCTGAGACTGGTCATTGCGCGATACATGGCGGCGCTGCCAGCCGCTATCCCCATCAGCGCGAGAAAGTCGCGCCTGCGCATATTCGCTCCATCGCAGCGTTGCGAATCCCGCTCGACGGGAATCTGATGCGGCATTTCAGCGCGCTCCCGGCCCGGCCGGCTGCGCCCCCGTAACCGGGGCCGCGAGCAACGGATCCTTGTCCCGGAAGCAGCGCTGATACATATATAGGTACGCGGCCTGAAAGAACGCGCCCGCGAAAAACGGCGCCGCGAGCATCCCGGCGTCGAACATCAGGCCGGCTGCCGCCGGCCCGAGCGATCGCGTGAGCTGCTGCGAGATCGCTGACACCGTGCCGGCGAGCCCCCGGCGTTTGTTGCGAACCAGGTTGGCCGTAATCGCCGCTCGCGGGCCGTTGGACGAGCGGTCCATCGTCGTCAGCACCAGGTAAAGCGCCATCGCCACGGTCAGATTGGGAGACAGGGGCATGGCAGCGATCAACAACATCGACACGAGGCGCAGCCTGACGATGACCGCCATCATTCCGTATCTCATCCCGAGGCTGGCGGAGATCTGCGACGTGATCGCAGCGACCAGAAAGCCTGCCGCCATCATCGGGCCGACGTGCTCGGGCCCGACGTTGAAGCGCACGGCAAACCAGTACGAAGTCATGGGCCCGACCAATCCGATGCCTGCGCCCCGCAGCAGATTGACGACCGCGAGCTGAAGCAGACTCCGGTTCTCGGACTGGCGCACCGCGGCCTCATCGGCTTCCTGCTCCGGAGCGGCCACCAGTTCCGCGTGCATGTCGCGAGCTCGAATCACACATGCAAGACAGATCAGCGAGGACACCATCGCGATCGGGAAGATGATCCGGAAGTTCGGGGCGCCGGTCGCAGCGTCCGGATACAGGCTCGGCAGCATCGCCAGCATGGCGCCGATCGCCATTCCAAGGAATCCGAGCGTGGAATTGCTGCTGAGCGCCCGAGTCCACGTCCGGGCGTCCACGCCCTGAGTGATCCAGGCTCTCTCGACGGCCGCAAACGGGCCCGCCGTACCGTTGGCGCCGCGGCCGAATCCGGTGACGATCGCACAACCCGCCAACAACGCGGTCGAGGTGCTGAGGGCCGCGATCAGGCACGCCAGTGCATGCAGGCCGTCGTAAACGAGCAGGAATGCCTTGCGGCCGTATCTGTCGCTGGCGGTCGAGCCCGCGACCGTGACGCACACGGAAAACACCAGCGCGGCCGCCAGCAGCGAACCGATAGCCGCCCCGTTCCATCCGAGCGATCGCAAGTACAGCACGAAGTCGGTAGCGAGCAGGCCTTGAGCGACGCTGCGGGCCAGTCGGGCCATGTTCAGAACGCGGATGTTGCGCGGCGCGGACATCCATGTGCGCGCAAGCACCCCGAGCCAGCCCATCATGTGTCCGTCTCCGCAGAGCTCGTCAGGAATTCCCAGACATGCTCGTGCAGTCGGTTGCGCCGGACCAGGCCGCCGAAATTATGGGCGCCGTCGCGCAGCAGCTGCAGCTTCAGAGGCTCAGGGAGCCCCATCTCCCTCGCTCGTGCGTTCATCGCGCGGGTCCAGCGCATCGCGCGCTCGAGCCGATGAACTCCCTGCTGAGTATCCACGGTCGGGTTGCACCGCACATTGGGTCCACGGTGACAGTCAGCGCTGCCAACGAACACGGCGCCCTGAATCCTCAGGAAATCGCTGAGGCGCAGTAGCTCGCCTCGAGCCGCGCCGCGGGCAAGTCCGCAGGGGTAAACCAGCGACTCGTCCGGGAACGTGTACCACCCCGGGGCGCTGATCGCGTAGCGCGCTACGTGGCGGGGATGAACCATCACGAAGCGATGCACAAACTGGGCGCCACCCGAATGTCCGAACAGGTAGATCGCTCTTTCCGGCAGACTGAATCGAGCTTTCAGGTGCCCGATCAGCCCGAGCAGCGACAGATCGGCCCGCCCCCCCCTGCCAGGCCTTCCCAGGCGCTGATAGTCAGGAAAAGAGTCGGCCGCGAACAACGGAACCAGCAGCAGCCAGCCTGCTTGCTCGGCCAGCGGCGCAAACGCCCGGAATTGCTCCTGCACGTTGCGCCGGATCCCATGAATGCACACGACAACGGGCGGCGCTTCGTTGAGCTCTTTCGGGACCCCGAGCAAATAGCGCAGCCCAGGCTCGAAGCTGAGCAGTTCCCCGCTCTGCGTCGCGCCGTCTTGATACGCGTAATTCAAGCGACGGCCCCATCAGCAGGGAGACGGTGAAGGACTGGAAACAGGTCGCAAACGACCTTCTCGGTGGCCAACTCATCGATCGTCACAACCGGAACGCCAAGCTCGCTAGCGGCCTCTTGCCGGGCCAGCGGCGACGCCGTAACCATGCCGCTGACCGCCGCAACCCCAAGATTGCGCCGCCGCAGCCAGTCGACCCCGGCGATCGCGCTCATCGCATCGGGCGCGGCAAACAGCGCCGCGTCGACCGTCTTTGTGAACCGATGTGACTGGACAAGTGCTGCGGTCTCCCGCTGCAACAACCCATCCGCCACCTCCAGCACGAGGCAGTCGACGCCGGCGGACGCGATATGCCCGGTCAAGTGAGTCAGGATGTGCTCGAGCGCTTCCAACGGCAGCCCTGCCGTGGTCGCAAAACCCGAATCGGTGAAGTCCAGCACCGGACGGGCTCCCGCGTCGGTCAACAACCACGGATCTCCGCCAGCTCCCGTACCGGTGACCTTGGCAGCGCCGACGCGAAGACGCCGACGGCGCAGCCCGACGATCAAGTGCGCGGCGGTCGTGGTCTTGCCCGCATTCATGCTCGAACCGACGACGGCCACCACCAGAGGGGGTCGCAGGGGCGGTGATGGACCCAGCGCCGCACCGCGCACGTTGATCACGCCCTGGGCATTGAGCAACAACCCGAGAGGCTCGATATCGGTAGCTGGCTTGATGTTGGCGTGGCGGCTGACCACGCGCCCGGCGATCCCTCCTCCTGCGACCAGGTGGCAGGGGGAAAGGTCGTCGGGAACGACGGCTTCGTACTGATCCGGAGCATAGCGAGCGCCGAATGCCACGACGATTTCGTCTCCGGGCCACAATCGGCTTCGCCGCCCGTTGACGAATTCAAGATGCTGGTGTTGACCGAGCCGCGTCACTCGCGCGAGTACCAGGTCGCCCGCCTTGGGACGCACGTCCGTGACTACGTCCGAGACGTCCGACAGATCGACGCGTCTGACGCTATATCCGCTCTTTGCCAGCCGGACGCGGTCGAGTGGGCCGCGATACAGCCCGGATAGCACTTTTTGCTCCGCTTGCTGCACCAGCGACGGACTCTCTTCGAGGATGGGATCGCTCAACATGACACGCTCCTCTTCAAATTCAAACGGCTTACAACCGTTGGCCGATGCAAAGCCAAGTACCGACGGTCATGGCAATGGCCCGCACAACCCCGCTGAGCACGCTGCGCATACAAGTTGTATCACGCACGCGTGCCGCTACAACCCGCCCCAGTCATCGGGAAGCTAGCCTTTGCAGATCGGCAAGCTAGGAATGAAGTGGATTCGGCAGAGCGCTGCGGATTATCCTTTCGCGAATTGTTGGTTGCGCACCCGGCTTTTTCATCAGCGAGAGCGGTTGGTCGGTCGCCCGGTCGAGATAAATGACCCGCAGAACCTCGCCCTCATGGTAAAAGTCGGCAACGGGTTGCTGGTCGGCGGCCTCGCCATCCTGGTGGTCTGGCTCGGTGCGCGCTGTGTGCGAACGACTCAACAAGCAGGTTCAACCAGCGGGCGCGGCGGCCTTCTTTGTTACCTTGCTCGGTTCGCGCGGCGGCATGCGCTTCAGCGCAACCTAGAGGTGTCACGACTGGCTAGAACCCGACCCGGCGTCGGCGTCGGGACACCCCAGGGACTCAATCAACTATGGCCGGGGTTCATGGGTGGTCATGATCATGATCGTGGTCATGCTCATGGTCGTCAGGATCTTCACCATGAACTTCTTTCAGCTCTTCAAGCTCGAGGTCACGCATGGTTGTCTCCAATGTTAGAGCGGCGATGCAAATGTTGGGCTCGAGACTGCAACGTCCGAGTCCACGCAAGAGCGAGGCGCCTCGCCGCAATTGGGCGCCCCTCTTGGGTACGTTACCGTCGCAGAAACGACCGGTCGACGACGAAGCCGGAGCGTTTCTTTTACTCCTGGGTAAAGAGCAGCTACTACAGGGTAAAGAGCAGGCTGAGCCATCACAACCAGGCAAAAGCCCTACTGGGGTGTAGGAAAGCTCGGTCCCGCGCGACTGTCGCGAATCATCGACAGCGTGGCGCGATGACTCGAATCGGCGACCGCCACTGTGTTGGCGAGACGGAACATATCTTGGAGACCCGCTGGTGCAGACTTAGCGCGTTGCCGTGTGTCGGCCTAATTCGACAAACCCACCTTCAAACGTTGCACGCCCCGTCAATGGACGTGGACGACGGGCGGGGCTCCAACTGGCTGTCGCAGTTCTGCGCCTCGCGCGGCTTTGCGGTGCTGCAACCTAACTTCCGCGGATCATTCAGCTATGGCGGCGCCTGCTTCCAGAACAAGTGTCAGGGCGGGCGAATCTGCCGGAGGACGTCTTTGTCGATCTTCGCGACGACATAAAAAAACTGACGCTCGAGTGTCCCGATTCGCAGACTTCGCGGGTTCGGCATAGAGTCCGCTGCCACGTAGATAACTCGTGAATCAAACCCCCTTCTGCCCTAATGGCCAAGGACAACGTCGCCGGGTAGCGGCGGCGCGCTGGTCGGCGGCTCGCGAACGCGAGTCGCCTGCTCGAACGCGTACGCGTAGCCGATCAGCCTCGACTCGCTGAACGGCGGCCCTGAGAAGGTTACGCCGTACGGGGCGGGTTCAGCGTTGAAGCCGGCCGGGAACGGTGTCGGCGGCGTCAACGGCGGCGGCGGCACCACGGGATTTGCAATGAAACCACCCGGAACCACGATGCTCGGATAACCGGCGCGCGCCGCGATAGCAGCCCCGCGGTTCGCCGGGAACAGGACCGCGTCGTAGGTTTGGTACATCACATCGAGACCTTTCGTCCGCGCGAGGTCGAGATCCCTCGTTCGGTCCGCCTGATACCGAGCGGTGTCGCTGCTGCCTGCGCGAGTGTCCAGGGCCTGCGCGGCCAACAGGATATCCTGCCCGTACTTCAGCCCGACCTTTTCGCCCCCGGCGACGAACGCGTTGTTGAACGTGATGACGTCGGCGAGGTTACTGACCACGGTTTTACCATCCGCAGCGATCCCCGGACCAAAATCCGCTAGGTATGCGTTCAAGTCGCGCTTGAAGCCGTACGCCAGCACTGTCGAGCAGGTGGCCGGGAACGGGGGGTTAACCACGCACGTGCCGACGTTGCTCAGCTCCTGCGCGTCCGGTATGTCCGCCGGGTCATCGACGATCGCGCCCTGAGCGCGCAGTACCGCAATAGCATCGTGCATCACTTTCTGAATCTCGGCGCTGATCACGGTCTGGCCCGAGGCGTTGGTCCAGTACCGCAGGTGGGGTACCGCGATCCGGCCGCCTTTCAGAGCGTGCTTGTTGAGGAACGGCGTGTAGTCTTTGAGGCAGTTGCCTGGCGTCAGGCACGCGATCGTCGCGGGATCGGCCGGGTCGTACCCGGCCAGAACGCTCAGCAGCTTCGCCGCGTCGGTCACGGTGCGCGCTATCGGACCCGCGGTGTCCTGATCGGCGGTGATCGGCACGATCCCCGTCCGGCTGACGAGCCCGACGGTAGGCTTGATGCCGACCAGCAGGTTTGCACTCGACGGGCTAAGGATCGAGCCGGAGGTCTCCGTACCGACGCCGACCGCCGCAAGATTGGCGCTGACGGCGATGCCGGGGCCAGAGCTCGATCCACCGGTATCGAGCGCCGGACGCCCGTCGTCCCTTCGGGTCAACCGGATGCCGTCATTGATTACATCCGGGCGCGGGTCGGGGCGCGGATCGAACGGGTTGAACCCATAGCCGACGCGGGCGATGTCGCCGCCCTCTTCAAACAGCTGGAACCGGAGCTGAGAGCTGTAGCCGCTCGGGTTTGCGAGCGCGAAGAAGTTCGCGAACTCGGTCAGCGTCCCCTTGCCGAGGATGATTGCGCCGGCGCCCTTCAGTTTCGTCACGATGAACGCGTCTTTCGAGGGAATGGATTCGCCGAGGGCTACGGAGCCCGCTGTCGTCGGCATGCCAGCCGTGGCAATGTTGTCCTTCAGGATGACCGGCACGCCGTACAACGGCAACGACTCGTGACCGTCGCCGTCGTTGTCGGACTTGCGCATCAACTCGCGCGCCGCATGGGCTGCGTTCGGATTGACGTACATGTAGCCATTCAGGTGCGGCCCCGCTCGGTCGAACGCCGCGATGCGCGCCTGATACATCTTGACCAGCTGCTCTGGCGTCAGAAGTTCGGAGCGATACGCCTGCTGGATGTCGGCGATCGTCGTCTCAACGAGCTCGAACCTCTGCTGCTCACGACCTTCGGAAGGGTTTTCGCCGTGCGCAATTGCCGCAAGCGCCAGCGAAATCACCGGCAGCATGCGCATCATGTAACAAGACAGACGGTTCATACGCGCACTCCTACTTACGTTCTTAATGAACTCCAAGAAAGTTTGCCGGACACGTCGCGACAATGGCCGGTGAGATTCTGGAATTAGCTGTACTTCGGCGACCAAGAAACGCCTCACTCCAAAGGAGTGATACAGTCCTCGCCCGCAGACCCAGCCGGACCTGCCTGTTTTTCGATTCGCATGCCGTGTACGCCTTGCCCCCATGGCATGCAATGGGTATTAACCCGCCCCCTTTTTTTCGGAACCAAGCATGGTCGCCCGCGACCCGCCGCGAAAGGACACTGCAGCGCGGGCGGTCCGTTGGTGCTGATCCCGAAGCTGGGACTTCACCATTGTCCCACGCTCAATCTTTACCTTTCGCCAGGCTTCGCGCTGCAGCATTGAAATTAGGCGCTTTCCGTCACGGCGCTGCTACGCGGTAGGGCGAGCAGACAATTATCGAAGCACGGCCCCGCTACCACGCGGGGCGATCGCAACTGACGCAGTGGGCGCTGCCGCCTTGCCGAGTCGCGATGGAGTCGTGTCCCGCAAAACGACTTTACCGATGCCGCGGCCATTGCCGAGGCGGCCACCCGCGCCACCATGCGTTGTGCCCATCAAGACCGACGATCTACTCGAACTGCGGGCCGTACACCGCGCGCACGGGCGATTTATCTCAGAAACTACGGTTGTTTACTCGCACCCGTCTGTTGAGGCGGCCCGATTGTCTGCGCCGCTCATTCGAGATGTGTTGACAGCACCAAATCCCTCGCGTCACGGCACAGCGTAGCGCCGGTTCGATAGCGGACGGTCCGCTCGGCCGTGGCGGCTACAAAGATAGCCGCGTCGCGCGAGACGGCCGCGTTCCACAGCGGCTTCTAACCTTTAAGTTCAGCGCCGCGCTTCAGCGCGTCCGCTCGAGCGCAGTGTTAGGCGGTGTATGCGGTCTGCAAGCTTTTCTAAGGCGTCTTTCATTAGTGATGAGAACGGCCTCTCAACGCCAATGTGCACGATATACGCGGATAGCAGGGCCACAATAATAGTGCCCCAAAAGAGCAAGTGCGCGTTGACTCTTGGATATGCGCGGTTAAAAATCATGAAGCCAATATTGTGATGCAGTAGATATAGGGGGTAAGTAAGCACGCCAGCCAGCAACCAGCGCCTCCGGCCAACCCAACCTGTACGCCTTAAAGAAACCAACGTCATTACGGCAAAGAAAGCGGTGACGATTCCAGCAACCACGTAGCTGCTCATACTGGTGTTGTAATGAGTTTCAAAATCTTTCAGTCCTTTGATGGATTGGAACACTGCTAGGCCCCATGAAACTGTCACTATCGCAGTTTTGGTTAGCGATACTCCCTTTGACCAAATTAAGAAATATGCCGCCCCGGCAATAAAAAATGCCGAGTAATCGGTTAGCAGTAAGTAGCGCAGTTTGCCGATGGGGTGGAGTTCAAGAGCAATTGAGGCAACCAGCCAAAGGACAATAAACGTTTGCGCCTGCTGAATTCTTCCGATAAGCAATACTATGGCAACCAATGCGTAGAACTTCAGCTCTACAAACAGCGACCAGTATACGTCGTCGATTGAGGGTACGCCGACAAAACCGCTCAGCATCGTCATGTTGACTAGATATTGCCCAACAGATGCAGAGTAGCGGGGCTCTCCAATGGCGATAGTCACTGCAAAGGTAATCGTGCAACATGCCCAGAAGGCCGGGTAAAGGCGAACAATTCGGGAGATAATAAAGCGTCGTAGATTTCCGCTGGCGGCAGTCATTAGGATGACAAATCCGCTGATCATGAAAAACAGTTCAACTCCAAGGCCCCCATACTTGGATACCGAGGCCAGAAGTGGGTACGGCATGACAGACATAGCATCCGCGGCATACCCCCTGAACGAGTAGTGAAAAAAGACGACCGCGAGTGCTGCGAAAAACCGCAGCAAATCGATTTCATTGACTCTGGTGCCTGTCACGTGTGATGGGCGCCTAACGAATGAGGTTGAGCGGCGGCACCCGGACACGCGTCCTGCGCGACGCGAGCGCAACATAGTGAAGCGCGCTCGCGGCCCCGCACCACCTACCTGTCACGGCCCGCTCCAAGCGATGCTTAACCGTCTGTTTGCCGACGACGTGTGTCCGAATAGTGCGTTTGCTAGAAATGGGGCTGTGATGCACGATTCACTCTTCCTGCTGAGCAGCACTACCGCCGGGAGATGAGAAATGATCAAAGTCAGTGTGATGTACCCAAACACGCCGGGAGCTCGATTCAACCACGAGTACTACCGTGACAAGCACATGCCTCTGGTCAAGACTCGGATGGGCGAGAGCTGTAAGTACTACACGGTTGACAAGGGGTTGGCAGGTGGTGCTCCGGGAGCGCCGGCGACCTACGTTGGCATGTGCCATATTTTCTGCGATTCCGTGGAGGCCTTTCAAGGTGGCTTCGGTCCCCACGCCAAGGAGATCATGGGCGACATCGCGAACTACACGGACCTCACGCCGGTGATTCAGATCAGCGAGGTCATTGTGGGCTGAACCTCGGCGGCGAGGAGATCGCCGACCTGGGCTATGCGATCACCCAGGGCGTGCCGCGCTCCTCACCGGCGATCGCGGGGGGAGGCTCCGCACGGCCGGGGATGAGCTGGCTCGCCTCGAAGCCGAGGCGAATCGGCGCCGGAGGCATGACAAGTGCGCCTGATCCGACGCCGAGGATAGTAGGTGCAGCGACCCCCGCCGGGGCGCCAAGCGGGATGGGGATAGCGCCCTGAAGCTCCGCAAGCTAGCGCTGTCGAATATGAAGGCCTAGGTCTACGGGGCCGCAGCCATCGTGACCGGAACGTCCGTCCACGACGGAACGTACGAAGGACATGCGTTGGTGGCGAAGATTGTATTTACCGACACGCTCATCCGCGAAGACGGTGCTTGGAAGGCCCCGATGCACGCCACCAAGCGCTTGCTCATGCGGTCCCGCCGGAGCTGCGCGCTGGGCGCGACTCTCATCGGTAGAAAATGTGATTGCCGATCGTCCCGACGGCTCTTCTGTTCCTCGACCATCCGGGCCGGACGCTGGTCGCGTGATAGAACAATGCACCCGGCACAACCGGCGTATGCAGGTCATCGTACGCCGCGCTCGCCACAGCCATCGCCTGTTTCCAGGCAGGTCCGTCCTGCGGGGAGAGCGTGCCGAGCTGCGTCCATGAGAAGTCTGCAACGAAACGCCGGCGGTTCGGATCCCACCGACTCTCGTGGACCACGGCGCAGATCGTGTGCGGGAAGTTCTGCGCCCATGTCCGATTCAAGGTGACTTCGGCAACCGCGTACTGGCCTTCGAGCGGCTCGCCGCGAGCCTCGAAATAGATGTTCTCGGCGAGGCATTGCAGATCATTTGCGCGCCGACCCGCACGTGTCGCCTCCCGCTGCACGGCCTGAATGCGGGCGGGCTCAATGCGCGTTCCGTCCAGGTAGGCAAAATAGATGATGCCTGCCACACCAAGGATCGGCAGCCCGAGCATCGCGAGGAACGCCAGGTTGTCCTTCTCGCCATCGAGCCAGTAATAGGCGAGTCTGCGTCGCCAGACTACCGCCCAGATGCGCGCTTCGCAGAACAGCAATGTGAACACGATTATTCGGCCGACAACCCGTATGACGCCAGCTTTGACCCGTTGCCTGCATACGGCGTCCAGCGATGAGGCGAAGGTGCGCGAGATGCATGCACGAAGTCAAACTCGCGCGTTATGTTGCACCGTACGGAGAACGCGCCCGTCTCTCTACATCGAAGAAAAGCCGGTAGGGTGCGAACCTGCAATGCGACGCAGAGCGCGGGATGACTACAAAGTGGTGTTTTCCGGAGACTCTCGCCTCTTGTCGGGCTTAGTGATCGCGTCCGGTGGATTCATGCCGACGCACTTCGCGCTTACCAGATCACCCTCGCCCGCGTAGGGCATGGCGATTTTCAGGGCCGCCGAAACTGCATTTTCGCAAGCGCTCTCATCCTTGAACAGATAAGAATCCACATACGTGATTTCCAGCGTCGTCGGCGCGTAGTAGTAGATATGCAGCACCGCTTTTTGACCAAGCGTCCGCGGCTGCTTCTGGGCGTCCTGCGACGACGGCGCCACATCCGCGAGTGCGGATGCGATCAACAACGGTAGGAGAGCGAGGGCGCAGTGTTTTTTCATCCGATTCTCCATCATGACGACGGACCCGACATGCAGACACGATACGGCGCAGTTGCAGCGCCTCCGTTGCGCGGCGTCACACCGGACGCCCACAAGCCAGGACCTACATCACATCTGGAGATGCGAGAGCGAGGGCTCGTGCAGTGTGTCGCAGGCCCATCTGACGTAATATCGGGAACCGATTTCCAGGGAGCGCTGTTTCCTGGCCGCGGCGCGTCCGCCGGCCCCTATTTTGACGGGGAGTGTTTTTGGACCCGCCCTGGGCCCCAGGGGCGGCCGTACCCCCGCGAGCGACCCTGCGGCGAAATTACGTGCGGATTCCCCGCACGCCCGAGCTTCGTCCTTATGGTTATGGCTGGCGGCTGATGTCGGTACCGGTGACCGTGTCGCCGGTGCTCCAGGTGTAGCCGTTGCTCCAGGTATACCCGTTGCTCCACGTGTAGCCGTTACTCCAGGTGTAGCCGTTACTCCAGGTGTAACCGTTGCTCCAGGTGTAGCCGCTTCCCGAGGTGTACGACCCGTTCCAGAGGAGACCATCCCCGAGCAACGGAACGATGGAGAGCACGTCCTTCACCAGACACAGTAAGCCGCCGAGCAATCCACCACCCGAACAGGTGGTGGTCTGCTGGTCGGACATGATGTAGTAGTTGCCGTTCGAGTCCCGATTCGCCCGCCCGCCGAAGTGCTGGATCCCCGCGAGATCGCGCGCCACGTTCAGTCCCTGATTGGCGCAATTCGTGGCAGAGCCGTAGACGGCATCATGCGCGTTCACCAGCCCCGAGCCCTGCTGGAACACCGTATAAGCCAGCGTCCCTTTGGGGTTCACGGCCGGATGGGCACCGGACATCAATCGGCACTTGACCTGATCCGGAGTCAAATACGGGCTCACCTGCAGCATCAGCGCGACTACCCCGCTCACCACGGCAGTGGCTTGCGACGTGCCCGACATCGTGAAGTCATCGTATGGTCCGACCCACTGCGGGAACTCCAGAGCCAGCGTGCCGTTGTTGGGCGCGTAAGCGAGAATGTGGCCGCCCATCCCCACGAGCTCCGGTTTCACGAAGCCCTCGTACGTGGGACCGGTGGAGGAGAAGCTGGCGAGCTGGTACTGCAGCGGCTGCATCGGGTGATAGGCGTCCGTGACCGCACCCACGGTGATGACATACGGGACGTTTCCGGGGGCGTTGATGGTCATCGGCTGCGGCCCCCGATTGCCGGCCGCGGCAACGACCACTATTCCGGCGCTCCAGGCGGCCATCACTGCCTGATCGAGCGGATCGTCCCAGTAAGGCGACTGCGGTGGCGCTCCCAGGGACAGATTGAGCACGCGAATGTTGTAGCGTGACTTTTCCTTGACGACCCACCCGATACCGGCGATGACGTCGAAGTACCGGCCGGCGCCGGTGCTGTCCAGCACGCGTACCGAGACCAGATTACCGCCGGGTGCGACGCCCTGATAGTTGCCGGTCGTGGCCACACCACTGCTGGCGATGATCGACGAGATGTGGGTGCCGTGACCGAACAAGTCGTCGATGCTTTGGCTGTAGTTCTGCTGTGCGGCCGTCTGGCTGTAAGTCGGCTGCTGGCGCGCCTGAATCACGTCGTACTGCGCAAGCACGTGCGGGGTCTGGTACGGTGTCGTCTGCAGAGGGCCCAAAGTGCTCCACACGCCGGAGTCGAGCACCGCGACCGTGACACCCCGTCCGGTCACCCCACCGAGATGCAGGTTGCTGGCGGCAACCTCCGACGGGTAGTTGGTTTCCGGCAGATGATTAGAGCTGGCTTGCACCGGCGAGTCTTCGAAAATGCGCAGACGCGGGACATCCGAGGCCCGCAGCGCTTCGAGCTGCCGGTCATCCAGTGCAGCGCCCACTGCGCGGATAATGGAAAGATCGCCGGTCACGACGCCGCCGACGCGCACGACAGCGCTGCGCGCGATTTCGACGCTCTCGGCCTGCACGATGTAATCCTGCCGCACGCCCACCGGTTCGACTCGGGAAGGCGGTGTCTCCCGCGCCCGCGATGGCGCAGCCGCGACCGGCATCGGGGCTGGCGGCCGAGATACCACGGTCACCGGCGACGGCGCAGGAGCGTCGTTTCGGGACATCAGTGCCAACACGGTCAGCAAGACAGTCGCGAAACACCCTGCAAATAACCACCGCCGAGACCAGCTTTTCGTTGTCATGAGAGCGTTCCTATTCTTAACTGTGCGGAGTATTCGCTCCGGCCTTCGTTTTACAGGAACATTCCGTCGCCAAACAGTGACAACGGTCGGTGCCGCAGGCGCACAAAATGTGACGCGCATCGCAGTGCGCGTCGGCGTCGTGGATATGTTCTATTATGACTTTACGATGTGTGAGCTCATCCTGACATAACCGACAAACCTCGAAGCAAGCCGTGCGCGTTACCCTGCCCGGCCCACTGGCGCCCCCGTGCCCTGATCACGCCTCCAGCAGCAGAACGATCTTGCCGGTGTGCCGCTTGGTGAGGAAGTCGCGCTGCGCGTCGGCGATCGCTGCGAGGGGATAGGTGCGCGCGACGACCGGCCGGACCTCGCCACGCTCGATGTAGCCGACCAGATCCGTGAAGACGCCGGGCTGCGGAAGGGTGCAGCCGAGCAGCTGCATGTCCTTGAGGTACAGGGTGCGCAGGTCGAGCGCGACAATGGCTCCGGCGATAGCTCCGGCGACCGCGTAGCGACCGCCGCGTCGCAGGACTTGGAGCAGAGCGGGGAACCGCCCGCCACCCACCACGTCGACGACGACATCCACTGACTGAGGATCGAGCGCGCCGACGAGATCCACGTTACGGGGCAGGACACGATCTGCACCGAGGCCCCCTACTTCGGCGGCCTTCTCCGGCGCTGCGAGCGCGATGACACGGCCGCCACGCCGCCTGGCGAGTTGGACCGCTGCCGATCCGACCCCGCCCGAGGCGCCCGTCACCAGCACCGTCTCGCCGGCGCGCAGGTCGGCGCGGGCGAGCATGTTCTCGGCGGCGGAGTAGGAGCAGGGAAACGACGCGAGGTCCGCATCGCTCAGGCTGCTCGTTATCCGGTGTGCGTTGAGCGACGGCACGCTGACATAGTCGGCAAATGCCCCGGGGCAGTCGGAGCCGAAGTAGACCGGCTCGGCGGTCGCCCCGACTGCACCGGTCGCCTGACGGAACACCGGCTCGACAATGACCCGTTCGCCAATGCGCGCCGGGTCGACCGTCGGGCCGACCGCGATGATCTCGCCGCAGGCGTCGGCCCCCTGGATACGCGGGAAACTGAGCGGCGCGCCCGTCCCGCCTGCATCCTCGACTGACGCCGCAAGAATGCCTGCCTCCCCACCGACGGGGGTCGCTCCCACGGTGACGGACTTCGAGTACCAGCCGGTGCGCATGTTGATGTCGGTGTCGTTGACGCCCGCCGCTCGGACGCGTACGAGCACTTCGCCCACCCCAGGAACAGGAACGGGCAGATCGGTGCGAAAGACGAGCCGATCGAACCCGCCGTGACCCATGAGGAGAACGCCGGTCATGGTCGAAGGTAGCGTCGGCACGGTAGCCCTCTGCTTCAGTCCCACTCTGGTATGCCGGTGGTTGCCACCGCATAAAAGCAGACCCCGCCCGAGGCGGGGTCTGCTGTGCGATTGCGCAAGCAAATCAGAGACTGATGGTCACCGCCTTGGTGGCCAGGTAGTTGTCGAGAACCGCCTCGCCCATCTCGCGCCCCCAGCCGGACTGCTTATAGCCGCCAAACGGCAATGCGGCATCGAAGATGTTGTAGCAGTTGATCCACACTGTGCCGGCTTTGAGGCGTGCCGCCAGAGCGTGCGCTTTGCTGACGTCGCGGGTCCAGATTCCGGCCGCCAGACCATAGATCGTGTCGTTGGCCTCGTGGACCAGGGCATCCCCCGCTTCCGCAAACGGTGTCACTGTCACCACCGGACCAAAGATCTCCTCCTTGACGATCTTCATGTCGGGCTTGGTGTCGACGAATACGGTCGGTTCGACGAAGTACCCTGACCCCTCACGCGCCTTGCCGCCGGTCACCGCCCTGGCACCCTCTTTCTTGCCCAATTCGAGGTAGCTGCAGACGCGATCGCGCTGGGTCTCGGAGACCATCGGCCCCATCTGCGTGGCCGGATCAAGTCCCGATCCGAGTTTGATCGCCCTGGCCTGGTCCGAGACGCCAGCGACAACCTTGTCGAACAGGCGTTTGTGCACGTACAGCCGCGAGCCGGCACTGCAGCACTGGCCGTGGTTGAAGAAAATCGCACTCGCAGCGCCGGGGATCGCGACGTCCAGATCGGCGTCCTCGAGGATGATGTTCGGGGATTTGCCGCCGAGCTCCAGCGATACATGCTTCAGGTCGCGGGCCGCCGCCTGCACGATCAGTCGGCCGACTTCGGTGGATCCGGTGAAGGCGACCTTATCAACACCCGGGTGAGCCGCGAGCGCTGCCCCGGCCGTTTCGCCAAAGCCCGTGACGATGTTCACCACACCCGGGGGCAGGCCGGCCTCCTGCAGAATCTCGCCCAGGCGCAGCGCGGTGAGCGGCGTCTCTTCCGCCACCTTCAGTACCACCGTGCAGCCGGTGGCTAGGGCGGGAGCCAGTTTCCACGCTGCCATCAGCAACGGGAAGTTCCAGGGGATGATCTGTCCCACGACGCCGATGGGCTCGGGCCGCGTGTAAGAGTGATATTGCACGCCCGGCGTATAAAGCACTGAGAGCGGAATGGTCTTGCCCTCGATCTTCGTGCACCAGCCTGCCATGTACTGAAAAATGTCCGCGGCCAGCGGTACGTCCGCCACGCGCGCCACCGCCATCGGCTTGCCGTTGTCGAGCGACTCGAGCTCGGCCAGCTCGTCGGTATATTTCGAGATGAGATCGCCGATCCGCCACACCACCTTTGCGCGCTCGGAGGGTGTCATCGCCGGCCAGGGTCCCGACTCGAACGCGCGCCGCGCCGCGCGCACCGCCGCATCGATATCCGCCTTGTCACCCTCGGCAGTGCGGGCGATGGTCGCTCCGGTCGCCGGATTCTTGACCTCGAAGGTCATTCCCGAAGCGGCGGGGAGCCACTTTCCGTCGATGAGCAGTTTCTTGGGGTTGGCCATGAACTGGGCGACGGGACGGGATATCTGGGTCTCTTTGATAACAGCGCTCATCGTAGATTCTCCTCGTGATGAACTGGGCTCGCATCAAGGCGCCCCTTGCCGGTCGCTCCGGACGTAAGGGCCTTCTCTGCGTCCCGGTCTGCCATTGCGCTCTCGCTTCAGCTTCGCTTGAATTATCACCCGATTTGATGCACGCCTATCATCGTGCCTATTGCGTATGGACGTCAGAGATTGATCCTGTCCGCGGCGGCTTGCCAACAAAGGCGTAAGCGGATCGGTAGCTCAGCGAAGGCAATATGAACGAATTCAAGGTCATTCGAAACCATGGCGGATGCCCCGCGGACGGTTCCTTCTCGCAGAGCCTCGTCCAACGCTGCAGGCGAGCTGCTACAGGACTACCAGGTTATGCATGGTCGCATTCCGAACCGCTGCGAGCGGAATGCCTGTATCGAACGTGACAAAGCCTACTTGATGCCGAACGGCGAGGGCAAGGAGGTAGAGGTCGGAAATAATCTCTCCGATGGTCTTCTTTTCGCGCTGCGCCCGCTCCTTCGCGGCCTGCAGGACGTCTTCAGATGTCCAATCCCATGGGACTGGTGCTTCTACGGGCCATGGATCCGGTCGCATCGGGCAGGCGCGCGGTGAGGCACAGAATTCGGCACTGGTCGCACACCGTTGGATTCGACGACGCGCCGTTTCCGCCCGATCATCGCGGCAACGTGCTCGTCGTGGGGGCGGTCTATGCGGGCGAGCGCCTCGATGGCGTACTCTCCTGCGGCGTCCGCCGCGACGGCGTGAACGCGACTGCACGTTTGGCCGCCTGCATCAAGCAGTCCCGCTTCTACCCCCAGCTCCATGCGGTGCTGCTGCAGGGCATTGCCTTCGCGGGCTTCAACGTAGTGGACATCCACGGGCTGTCCACAGTGCTCACGCGACCGGTCATGGTGGTCGTGCGACGGCGCCCGAATCTTCCGGCGATCCGGCGCGCGCTGCTGACACGGGTGCGCGGAGGCGCGCGCAAATGGCACCTCGTCGAGCGCGCGGGCTTCGTCGAAGAAATCGGTGGCGTGTTCATTCAACGCGCGGGTATCTCCGCGGATGCGGCGGCTGCCGTACTTTGCCGGCACGCACGCCACGGCAACCTGCCTGAGCCCCTGCGCACGGCGCACTTGATTGCAGGCGGCGTCACCCGTGGAGAAAGCTCGGGACGCCCATGAGCCATCCGCCCCTCGCCTACGCGTATCGGGGGCTGCCGTACTCGGCGTCTGGCAATTGTTGTGGCGCGCTACTCCGTACGCACCACCAGCGGCTCTCCGATCACGCCCGCCTCGGGTTCTTCAGGTCCCCCAGTCGATGGACCTCGCCGGCCGCCGTTCGACTTCCCGAAGACCTGGACTCGATGATATTCAAGATACCGACACTGCTCCGCGCTGAACCGTCCGACGTTCCGCGGCAATGCAATGCCCCAACCCATGAGGACTGCCTGATTCAGCTCTTTCGAGACCAGCAGTTCGCCAGGATCCGAGAAGGAGATGTAACCTCTGTCAAAAAGGTGATCGACATGAGGTGATAGCAGCAATCCGTTGAATCCATCGAGCATCTCCCGGTCGTCGCAAATGCACCAGGGCTTGATGTGTCTGGCTCGTAGATGCCGCCGATCCAGGAGTCCCGTCACGCGACACTTCCGCTCGATCTGCTCCACGTTTACCCGGAATATCCCTTGACCGCGGCGCGCATTCAGCAACGTCTTCTTGACCGTCGGACCGATATCGGTCCGCTGCAGGATGCTCTCTTCGGCTGCATCATCGACAACACTTCCGCCCGTTGTCCGAGTGATCGACTCGGCGATCTGCTCGACTTGGCCGCCGAGCAACTCGGTGAGTTTATCGACCATCGGCTCCGGAACCACGGCGAGGAACACACCCTGGTTGACATCACCCGACGCCCGAATCGGCGAGTGTCTGGCCGGCAGGACCGGCGCGAGTTGCGATGCGTGGTCCTTCGGCCGCAGCGGATCGGCAAGCTCCTTGAATCGGACCGGCACCTGCCAACCCGGATTGGTCCCCGACTGATCACTCGCTGAGCCAAACTCGGGCGGCTTCGGGGCCTCCCGCGTCCGCCCTAGCGCGACGCCGACGGCGCGGATCGCGGCGTCGGCGCACGAGAGCACGACATCCCCCGGCATCACGCGGATCATGTTGTCGTACGACAGATTTTTTGCGCCGTTCTGATTCTTCTTCGGCGACCACAAGTACTCGCCCTCCAGCTCCTGGCGGTACGTCTGCCTGTGATTCACCCACCAGCATTTCGGCTTTTGAAACACAAAAGGTACCCGGCAAGCCTGAGATCGCCGGCAGCAGCGTACACCAGCGACACCGGGAGGGTACATGGGCCACCATTGCCGGTTGCCCGGGCACTGCGGGGCGCGGAGATTTGGGGCCCTGCTCCCCGGCGCCCGCGCATACAGCGGTGGCTTAGCCGCGCATTGCCCGCAGCGCCAGCGGGTGCCGCGCTCGGCGAGCCCCAGGCTGTCAGGCGTGAGTCCGTGAGCGTTGCCGGACCGCGTCGGCCGCGGCCAACCTAGTATGGAATCGCCGTGCCTGAAGGCGACGACAATCTGGTTGTCGGCGACTCCGAAAGTCTGCGCGCGATTACTTTGGCAGATCGGGCAGGGAGGGAAGGATCTGCTCGATGAGCAGTTTGTCGGTGAGGGCGCCGGCGCCCGGCACCCGGTAGTTGGTGGTGGTTACGACGGCGACCAGCTTCGCGCCCGGGAAAACGTAAACCTTGTTACCGCCGGTGCCATACATCGCGAAGCATTTGAAGTCGCGGCCGCTGGAATGAAACGTCTGCAGCCACCAGAGGTAGCCGTAATCGGTGTCCTCGCGGGCGTTGGCGTGGGGGCTGACGGACCGCGAAACCCAGTCGGCGGACAGCACGCGACGGCCGTTCCAGGTGCCCCCGTTCAGGTAGAGCTGACCGAGCTTCAGCAGGTCGCGACTGCGCAAACCCAGGCCGCCGCCGGTCATGGCCATGCCGAGCGGTTGAAATTGCCACTTGATGCGAGTGATACCTAAGGGCGCAAACAGATGGTCACGCGCAAAGTCCGGGATGCTTTGCTTCGTCGCCCGTTCCAGCAACGGGCCAAGAGTGGTCGGGCCGGCGGTGCAATAGCTCCAGCTACGGCCGTAAGGTGAGGCCGCGGGCTTGCTCACCCAGTCAGGGAAACCCCGGATCGGTAGATCCAGGGTGAACCGCACCCAGTCCTCGACCAGGTACATGCGTTCCTCGTTGCCGCGCGAAAACTGATTTTCGTCGTCGCACTCGAGCAGCGAGCTCATGGTCAGGAAATCCTCTACCGTGATCTGCGCCTTGCGCGGATCGGGATTCTGCAGCGGCTGCTTGTCGGGGAAGAAGTCGAGCACCCGGGCGTTGACGCCTGGAAGCAGACCACGGTCGATGGCGATGCCCACCAGCATACCGGTCACCGTCTTGGTCGCAGAGCGTGTGTTGCGCAGACCCTCGGCACCCTCGGCATCGAAATACCGCTCGAACGCCAGCTTGCCGCCGCGGGCCAGCAGTACACTGGTGATCTGCTTGAAGTCGCCGGCGCGAATCGATTCCTCCATCTGCGCCAGCCGCTGCGCCGACAATCCGGCGGCCGCGGGTTCGGCCATGGCGAGTTCCTCCCTGTCGGCGGACGCAGCGGCGGCAGCTAACAGCAACATCCCCCAGCCCGCCAACGTCCTCATTCTGCTCATACTCACCTGCGGCTCCTCGTGCTGCGTCCAGCCAGGCTTCGATGGCGAATTGTCCAACAGAATGAGATCGCAGCGGGTGCGCTACCCTCGGGCGGGCTCTCAATCAATGTTCCCGATGCCGCCCGCTCGGCGGATGTGCCTGCAGAGCGCCGCAGCCTGCGGCTGGCCGCCTGGTCAGGTGACCAGGTTCTGCGGCTTCCCTGCGACGAAGGCTTCGATATTGTCTATCAGCTGATCGGCGAGAAATTGCATGGCGCCGTCACTGGCCCAGGCGATATGGGGTGTCAGAATGAAGTTCGGCAGGCGCAACTCGAGCAGTGGGTTGCCTTGCCTGGGCGGCTCGTTGGTGAGGACGTCAAAGCCGGCGCCCGCGATCAGGCCCTGCTGGAGCGCTTGCACCAGCGCTTGCTCATCCACCAGCCCGCCCCGAGCCGTATTGATCAGGATGGCGCTGCGCTTCATCTGGCGCAGCTCCTCGCTGCCGATCATGTTGCGAGTCTCGTCGGTCAGCGGCAGGTGCAGTGAAATCACGTCGCTCTGCGCCAGTACCTGAGCGAGCGGGGTGAATACGACGCCTGGTGCCTTTGGTGGAGCATGATCGGCAAACAGCACGTTCATGCCGAAGCCACGCGCGATACGTGCCGTTCCCTGCCCGAGGACACCCTCGCCGATGATGCCGATGGTTGCGCCGTGGAGATCGCGAATCGGGTGGTCGAAGAAGCAGAACTGATCGACCTGCTGCCACCTGCCATTCTCAACATCCCGGCGGTAAGCGAGCAGGTTGCGTCGTAGCGCCGTGATCAGCGTGAACGCGTGTTCGGGAACGGTATGCACCGCGTAGTTGCGAATGTTGGCCACCGCGATGCCGTTCGCCTTGCAATAGGAAATATCGATGACATCGTAGCCGGTTGCAGCCACTGCGATCATTTTGAGCTTCGGCAGGCGTTGCAACGTCTCGGCCCGCAGCGGCACCTTGTTGGTAATGGCAATGGTTGCGTCACGCAAGCGTTCCGGCAGTTCGTTCGGCGCCGTGACCGGGTACTCCTGCCACCTGTGCTCAAAAGCGGGACGTCTGACCTTCGCCTGCAGTGTGGAGCGATCCAGGAATACAATCTGATGCGTCATACCGTCACCCGGATACCCGTGGTGGGTCTGCCTCGTGACCGAATCCGCAGCTTGTGCATTACCCCTGTATGGATCCGGTCGAGTGGGCCTCATAGAACTGCTCTTCCTGGCTGACCTTCCTTCTCGGAATCGGATCGTGCGCGCGCCAGTAATTGGACGCGGCGGCGACACCGCTGCCCGGGGTGACTTTGATGCCGACGTCGAGCATGGCCATCTCGGCACCGGCGAGGGCGCCCATCAGCATCAGCTCATTGAGATCCCCCAGGTGTCCGATACGGAACACCTTGCCGGCCACCTTGGCGAGCCCCGCGCCCAATGCGAGGTTGTAGCGGCGGAACGCCACATCGATCACGTGCGCACCGTTGATGCCTTCCGGGACGAGGATGGCGCTCACGGTGTCCGAATACCATTTCGGTTCCCTTGCGCAGAGCTTCAGGCGCCACCCCTCGGTGACGGCCGCGCGCACACCCTCTGCCAGGTAACGGTGCCGGAAGAACACGACCTCCAGGGTCTCCTCGAAGAGGATGTTCAAAGCCTCACGCAAGCCGTAGAGCATTGGTAGCGCGGGCGTATAAGGGAAGTAACCGGTGGCATTCGCCTTGATCATGTCAGCGAGATCGAAATAGC
>Ga0209156_10000671_pt1 | contig 29033 bp, 36 predicted proteins | sample GraSoiAngelo_124_FD_185881 | JGI IMG/M metagenome (GOLD analysis project Ga0209156, IMG submission 185881) | Grasslands soil microbial communities from the Angelo Coastal Reserve, California, USA - 14_0927_05_20cm (SPAdes) (version 2) | ecosystem: Environmental > Terrestrial > Soil > Grasslands... | reverse complement strand
CCATTCGGTTGAACGTATCGTCGCTAAAGTTCTGTTCGCCTAATACGGACTTGAAGAAAGTCGGTAGGACCGACCGGTAAGGCGTGACACTACCGATCTTTAGCTTCTTTTCCCCGTTCCCGTTCTCTTGCTCGGGCGCAATTAGTCCGAAGATATACTTCCGGGCGGCACGGTAGGGCGTTAGCTTCTCGGGGTCGGTGTTGGGTTTGTCCTTGTCGAGCCGGATTTTGTCCAGCAATAGGGTGGGCGATTCGAAGCCGTTCGCCTTAGCGAGCCGCTCAATCACCATCTTACGGATTCGGCGGGTGTTCGGGGCGACGGATGGGTCGTCCACGAACTCTTGCCAAGAAATAGTATCGTCTTCCATCTAAGTCCACCATCCCGTTACCCTTCCCTTATACCGTTGGTTAAGGTGTCTAAAAAGGTCCAACTCAATGGCACATAGCACATACAAAGTTGAATCTTACTTGCCACTAAGAGTCCGTCCCGTCAAACTGAGAGACAGTCTCTATCTGCTAATTCCAGTCGACATTGCACGACTTCTAGGCGTCGCCTCCTCTTCGGATTTTCAGTTGAGCCTCAACGAGAACCAAGAGTCCGTCAGACTGGTCTACGAGCTCAAGAAAGAAGAAGCCCAGCCAGGCGACGGCAAGAAAGGCTGACTTTGGTCGAGACGACTTTCTTGAGCTACCTTCCCGACTTTCTCGCGCTGATGGCTTCCTGTCTCGCGCTCTATTTCATCATCCGCACGAAGAAAACATACTTTTTAGATTCTGGATTCTTCATGGGAGTCGCGACGGTCGGATTCACCGTCTATCTGACAGAGGCGACTGTCTCGGACATCATAGGCAGACCGGTCTCGGCTCTCGCGGATACATTACTGACTTCAGTTATGGCTATCTCAATAGGCATAGCCTCGTACCTCTTGAAGAACAGTGACCAGAAGACTCCTGGGGGAATCTCGGAACTGAAGAGATTCATCTCCCGACCTCCTCTGCAATTTCTCGCCTATGCGATCGTAGTTTGTGGCTGGACCGTTGCAGCGCTGATCTCGCAACCCTGGACTCTGAATGAGACAACCGCAGAAGGAACGATCTTCTATTACACATATCAACTCTGGTTCGTAGCAGCTAGTGCTCTCCTCCTAGTCTCGTACATCGGACTCCCAGTAGTCTCATTCTACCGCCAATCACGAATGGTGCGCGAGAAGACCGCATCTCTATCCATAAAAATCATCAGCATGTGTTGGGCAACTTTCGGAGTGTCTCTATTCTTCCAGATTGCTGCAGGCGGATTCCTACTTCCAGAGTCTCAGAGCATCGGCTTTGTTGCGGATAGTCTTCTCTTCGTCCTTATTGCGTTCGCCCTTCGAGAACCAACTATTATGGCAAGGATCATCACTGCTGGCGAAACAGTAAGCCAGGTCGTCAGTTCACATTCCGAAGTAGATGCGATAGTCCTGTACAACACGGAATCGGACCGAAGGAAGCTCGTTGAGACTTTCGTAAAGGATGGCCTATCGACTGGACAGGATGTTGTATGCCGTGTAACAAAGTCGGAGGTACCATTCTATCGTGCAGTCCTGAAGAGTTCGGACTTGCCGGACGTGTCTCCCAGCAGGCGCGTGACTATCCTACCCATCGAATTCGCACCGGCGCTTTCGTCGAACGTCTATGACCAGAGCGATCTGTCGAGAAATCGTAGAGAGCTGGTCGACCTCGACGATCTAAGCCTGGAACGAACCCAAGAGATCGTTGGAAGCGTTACCGCTTCAGACGATGCATTTGGAAGAGAAAGAATTGGTCGGATATGGGCAATGAACGTGGAAGGTGCCCAAGCAGGAATACTCGACTTGCTAACTGCTCGGAACCCCAGATCCAGAGTCATAGACCTAGCTCGTCAACAGGATACCTTCTCGAATCTTCTCGGCCTAAAACATCATGGCATCTTGGGGACTAGACTGTTACTAGAGTACGAGCCAACGAGCAACTATGAGGAGGTTGTTCAAAAGTTCGTTAGGGAGTTTCAGGCAAATGTCGAATCTGTGGCGATATTCACAAACGCGGGAAGCCCAGTATATCGAGAGTTCAGCGAGCAGCGGAACATCAGGCTCTTCAGCTTCAGCACAAAAACATCCACTCCCTCAAGAATCTCAAACGAACAAGTGCTCCTTCCAGAAAGGGACACGTCGCTACTACTGGACGCGGTTGACAAGCTGCTGCAAGCGCATACGGGACGGCGAATCGGGATCATCTTTGAAGTATTCACTTCTCTCATAATCTCACTCGGATTTGAGAAAGCCTACGGGGTAATCTCATCAGTTGTGGAAATGGCCGAGTCTGAGCTGGCAACAATTCTGGTGCTTGTCAACTCTGAAGCGTTAGAGACGAGGGCTCTCAGCGGTATCCGAGGCCTCTTTCAGTCGCAGCTATTCTTCAATTCCAGCGGGCTCAAGGCTGTCAGACTCGCGGGGGAAGAATATGGGGAAGGAACACGCGCAACTGAATCGTTTTCAGGAGTTCAGGAGCCACCAAGGAGAATTGAGACTTGAGTGGGCGATCCCTATCCTTCCCTCAGACTCTCTTGGAGTCGATCGACGAGGGACTCTCAGTACTAGGCAATGAACCCCGCGAAGCAGTGTACCAGTTCCTAAGGACAATATGCTCTCTCCCTCGCGAGGATATTCCAGATCATGTTCCAGAATTTGCGGCTGGGCTCAGGAGAGCATTGGGAGGAGCCTCTAAGGTGATCGAACGTCTGATTCTGAGAAGACTCTTCGAAAAGACCGGTTCAAGCTTCAGAGATGTGCCCGATACAGACTTCAACGAATATGTACTAGATGCGAAGCGGAGATTCGAGATAGTCTCGCACCGACACGAGGACCCAGCTGAAGGTGCTCGGTCAAAGAAGGGGCAGGTCTCCAGTTAGACCATCCAGCACGTGAGATGGCGCTGGACCCACGCCCAGGCAGGTAATTGTACCGGGTTGCACCTGAGTTAGTCCCCTATCCTTAACTATGCAAAAGGGAAGGTGCTTCGACTTCGCATCGAACTCAAGTCTCAAGATTGAGTCCAGGTCGGACACCTTGAGCGCGATCTTGGCTTGACCTTCTTCTATCCAATGCTTCCACCACTCTGGAAACCTCAAACGCGCTTCTTCGGCCGCACTCACAGCTGCGTGAGCGCACTGGACAGCGATCTTGCCTCGTCCCATTTTCAGGTCCAACCTGACTATCAGCCCCTGCTTGTATTCGAATCCGTCAGACATGTTATCGATGCCCGGACGTGTCAGGGTATTTAACGAGCCTGCGATAGATCGATTCACAGAGCCTTGGTGCAAGTCGTCTCAGCGCGGATATCGGCTATCGTGCACGCCACGGAGAATCTCGAGAAAGTCATCTACGCTATGAGACAAGCTTGCCCCCAGGAGCTGTTCCAGTCTAAGCCAGACAGAAGGGGGCTCAAAGGCCATTATGGGAACGAAATCTCAACTGTGACGTTGAGCTTACGAGGTCGTCCAGCAGGATTGTTCTTTAGCAATCTCTCGAGGATACTCCCCAGCGGTGATCGCGAAACGCTGCTAAATGATTTGGACACTCGCCTAGACGAAGAGGGTCGCCTACATCTTCGTCTAGACAAAGAGGAGTGTTTTCGTGGAGCTCTGAGATTAAAGGACCAGGATCCGATAAAGATCCTAGTCTCGTTTCGAAAGTCGTCTGACCCTGGATTGCGACTTGCTGAGGACATTAGACAATTCTTGGACATCTCACTGGATCATAACGGATCGCCTTCGGACGCCAAGGTCCGCTAGGAGTAGATGATATTAGAGTCCAGCTGGAATCCTGATCGGGGGATGAGGAAGCCAGTCCCAGCATGACCGGATAGGGATGATATTCTCTGCGACGGGCCGACCCCAGGTACTGAGATTTCAAAGAAAGAGCACGGGAAAGGTTTTAGTACGCACCGCAGGCTCGCTTCTCAGAAATCTATCTAGGTGCAAGAATTGTCAATGTTTGCGGTCCCCGGTGCTTATGACCGGGCCATCACGGTTTTCTCCCCTGACGGGAGACTCTTTCAAGTAGAATACGCAAGTGAGACTGTAAAACGCGGCGCTACAGTTCTCGGAATCGCCTCTCCGGAGGGCGTCGTTCTCGCGGCCGAAGAGAGGGCTGGATCCAAGCTACAAGACCTATCATTCATGTGGAAGATATTCCAGATCGACGAACATGTAGGGACAGCTGTCGCAGGACTGAGCTGTGATGCCCACATTCTCGTAGACCAGGCCAGAATCTACGCTCAGAGTAACAAACTGATGTACGACGAGCCCATCGACATAGAGATACTGACACGCCGAATCGGCGAGATCAAACAGCTCTACACACAACACGCGGGAGTGAGACCTTTCGGAATATCAATGCTCTTTGGCGGCGTAGACAAAAAGGGTAGCAGGCTGTTCTGGACCGACCCCAGCGGTGCTTTCTTCGCCTACAGGGCCTGGGCAATAGGCGCTGGGGGAGACGCTGCCAACGAGATTCTAGAAGCGGAATACCGAGACAATCTAACCATGGACGAAGCATTACTGCTGGGAATGAAGTGTATGACGAAGGTCTTAGAGGGCAAAGCGGAGCCACAGAAGATTAGAGTGGCCATAATTCCACGTGAGACCGGAAAATTCCAGAAGCTTCCCGTGGAAGAAGTAGACAAGTACCTCAGAAGGATGGACGCAGGGAAAAAGGCCCCGGCTGCCAAATGAGTGACAAGTACACAACCGCTAGGCTAGCCAAAGGACAAGATCATTTCGAGATACTCGTCAAGCCTCAAGAAGCTCTAGACTACAAGCTGGGAAAGCAGGTGCCGATAAGCCAAGTCCTACTCATCGAAGAAGTCTACTCGGACTCTAGCAAGGGAACACGCGCCTCAGAGGAGAAGCTTCAGAAATACTTCGGCACGACAGACCCGGCGAGAGTTGCGGAAGAGGTTATGAAGAGTGGCGAGCTTCAGCTCACTACAGAGCAGCGCCGTCAGCTCGTCGAGGATAAAAGGCGACAGATTATCTCGATCATCTCCCGGAACGCAATCGATCCTCGGACTGGGACTCCGCACCCTCCGCTCAGAATTGAACAGGCAATGGGGCAGATTCGTCTCTCGATTGATCCCTACAAGAGCGCCGAGGAGCAGTCAAAGATGGTCATAGAAGAACTCAGACCGATTCTGCCTTTGAAGATCGAGCAGATGCGGATCGCTGTAAAGGTCTTTCCGGAACACGCCGCCAGAGCGTATAACGCTTTCAAAAGCTTCGGAAACGTGAGCCGCGAAGAATGGCAGTCCGACGGATCACTGGTGGCTGTGGTAGAGATGCCGGCGGGCATGTACGGCTCATTCATCGAAAAGGTTGGAAAATTGACACAGGGAACCATACAGTCGAAGGTATTGACGTAGAAGGATATGGACATGGTACTAGTCGCTGAACCGAAACAGGTGGTGGCTCCGGGCGAGGTTCTCGCTGAAGGCGACCACCTGCTCGGGGACAACGCGTACCGCATCGGGACAAAGATATTCTCTGCGTGCGTGGGTATTCTAGAGGTAGATGGGAACAGGGTCTTTGTTGTGCCTTTGAAGGGTGGATACTTCCCCAGAGTAGGCGATCTGGTTGCTGGGAGAATCGTTGATATTGGATTGTCTGGATGGTTGGTTGACATCCGAGCTCCATACGAGGCTATGCTGCCTGCCTCAGAGACGCCAGGCCCTAGAGGTCCAAGGAGACGAGACCTCTCCACGAGTTACGAGGTGGGAGACATGGTGTTGGCTGAGGTACTGGCGTTCGATCGGACGAGGGACCCCTTGCTTACGGTAAAGGGCCCGGGACTCGGGAAGGTGGCTTCTGGAAGGGTTGTAGAGATAAGTGCCGCGAAGATTCCGCGTCTAATTGGGAGAAAGGGGTCAATGATCAGCATGCTGAAGAAGGAGACGGATTGCCAGATAACCGTGGGCCAGAATGGCGTCGTTATGGTCTGGGGCAAGTCTCCGGAGAGCGAGAGGGTCGCGGTAGAAGCCATATACATGGTCGAACGTGAAGCTCACACAAGAGGACTGACCGATCGTATCCGAGAAATGATATCAAGATCGAGAGTAGTTGAACAAGTTGCCGGAACCCAAACAGCCTGAAAAACTGATAGACGATAAGGGACTGCGGATAGACGGCCGCCGCCTAGACGAACTGCGACCAATCAAGCTAGAAGTAGGACTGCTCGATAAGGCAGACGGATCCGCCTACATCGAACAGGGAAAAAACAAGATCCTCGTAGCAGTCTACGGTCCGAGAGAAGCTCATCCAAAACACATAGCCATGCCTGACAGGGCCGTGATCCGGTGCAGATACCATATGGCCCCCTTCTCAGTTGACGAGCGAAAGAATCCCGCACCGTCCCGTCGCGAGATGGAGCTGTCAAAAGTGATTAGGGAGTCGCTCGAACCTGTCGTGCTCACCGACCTCTATCCGAGGACCACGATAGACCTCTTCATTGAAGTGTTGCAGTCCGACGGTGGGTCTCGTTGCGCGGGTATTACGGCCGCCTCGCTGGCACTGGCTGATGCGGGGATACCGATGAAGGAGATGGTTGCCGCCTGTGCGGTCGGCAAGATCGAGGGCAAGCTGGCACTGGACCTTTCCGATGCAGAGGACAAGTACGGAGAGGCGGATATACCCGTCGCCCTCGTCCCCAACGCTGGTCTCGTCACCCTCCTCCAGATGGACGGGCATCTGACGCTGTCAGAGTTTGAACAAGGCTTTACGATGGCCCTGGAGGCGTGCAAGACACTCCACGCCATGCAGCGAGAAGTGCTCAAGAAGAAATATGCTACCATAAAAGAGGCTGCCGAGGAGAGAGAGGAAGCCGAGGTAGTCGCATAGTTGTCCGCAACCCCGCAACTCCCTCCTGTAGCAAAGCTCGAACAGAAAACGGTCGTTGATCTGGTCTCCAAAGGGAAGAGAATCGATGAGCGGGGCCCTGAGAATTACAGACCGATCCAGATACAAGTAGGTCTCATAGAGAAGGCGAATGGTTCCGCGCAGGTACACCTTGGCAAGTCGAAGGTCCTGGCCGGAATCAAGGTTCAGACTGGCACACCGTTTCCAGACACCCCAGACGAAGGAGTTCTTACAGTGAACGCCGAACTCGTCCCCCTAGCATCTCCATCTTTCGAAGCGGGTCCCCCGAGCGAAGCAGCCATCGAAATCTCTAGAGTGGTAGACAGAGGGATCAGAGAATCCAAGGCTATCGACATGAAATCTCTGGTACTTCAGAAGGGGAAGACAGTCCAGGTTGTCTATGTCGACATTTACGTTCTCGACCATGATGGCAACCTCATCGACGCCTCTTCCATGGCAGCCCTCGCGGCACTCGTAAACTCGAAGGTTTCCAAGATGGAGGTCAAAGGCGACGAGGTAATCAATAAAGGCGGGCATCACCAACTACCGCTTAACAACTACCCAGTCGCCGTCACATTCGCCAAGGTCGACCGGACAATAATAGTCGATCCAAGTCTGGAAGAAGAACAAGTGATGAACGCAAGACTAACGGTGACAATAGACAAGAACGGGGATATCTGCGCCATGCAGAAGGGCGGACTCTACGGATTTACCCCAGACGAAGTACGGAAGGCTGTCCATATGGCCGTTGGCAAAGCGGCCGAGAACCGGGCCAGGATAATGGCCGCGGCGAAGGGCTGATGCCCCGAAAGATAGGACTCGCCGGGGGATTCGGTGCACGATATGGCACCGTTGCCCGACGCCAGTACGTGGAGATCGTAACCGGCCTCAGATCTAAACATGAGTGCCCAAGATGCAAGTTTCAGACGGTCAAACGATGGAGCGTTGGAGTCTGGCACTGCAAAAAGTGCGGCTTCAAGTTCGCCGGAGGCGCCTACTCTCCCACAACGAAGCTCGGTGAGATAGCAGCTCGAGCAACGAGAGGAATGATGAGCCCATCCACACTCTCCACAGAGCTTGACAGTCTGAGGGCTGGCGCAAGAGTCGCGCCCCAGATGATCGCACCGGCCAGGAAGCCAAGAGTTCGAAGAAAGAAACCCGCTGCCGAGGTTGTGGAAAAGGTTGAAGAAAAGATTGAGGAAGAGACACCTGGAGAGGAAGAAGCTCCAGCCGACAACTAGAAAGGACAACCCCCGAGCCGAAATCACAATAGAGATCGATTTACCCTCGTCCAGAATCGCCAATACGATCTATGCTTCTCTCCTTCCTGAGACACGACAGCCACCAGGGTTTAGATCCCGAACGACCGTGAGACACGACGGTAGAGTCCTGCGCTTGAATATTAAAGCAGAGGATATCGTGGCTTTGAGAGCCGCCTCCAACACGTTTCTAAGATTCGTCTCGGTTGCGATCAAGACTCTCAACGTCGTCGCACCCTTTTATAGGGCAGGCGAGTCGGACCCGCTCCTAGGACAACTGGGAAAATAGTTTGACTGAAGAAGTTGAGCTTCCGCCACAATTACAGGAGCAGCTGGCAAGACTCCAACAGCTTCAGCAGACGCTCCAGGCGGTCATGACGCAGAAACAACAGCTTGAGATCGAGGCATCAGAGACCGATAAGGCGGTCGCTGAACTCGACAAGGTGACAGATCAGACCCCAGTCTACAAGAGCGTGGGAAGCCTCCTCGTAAAATCTGATCGGCAGACGTTACTCGCGGAGCTGAAGGAGAGGAAGGAACTCCTGGGGACTAGGGTAACTGTGCTAGGAAGACAAGAGGAGCGGACGAAGGAGAGGATCAAGGAGCTTCAGGAGAAGCTGCAGGAGAAGCTGAGACCGACGAGCTCAGCAAATTAAGAGAGTCTCATGTGACCATAGCAAGCGAGCAAGTCAACTGGATCGCTCAGCTCCGGTCTCTATTGTCTCGCGTAAAGGAGTCTGAATCAGCAGCCCTCTTTTGCCATCAGAACGCTGATCCGGACGCGACCTGCTCGGCGTTCGCGCTCCAGAGTCTCATACGGAAGCTCGCGCCAGCAACTTCGACGAAGATCGTCTGTCCCGAAGGGGTGAGCTCCTCAACCAAACAGCTCCTTGAGAATCTTGGAATCACGGTTCCCGACGGAAGACTCCCTGCAAAGGTCGATCTTGCAATCTTGGTCGACACTAACACTCTCGACCAGCTTGGACAGATGGCAGAGAAGCTGACGCAGGCCGAGACCCCGATCATCGTCGTGGACCACCACCATCCGCATCCGGACACTGTAAAGATTGCATCACAGCTGGTCGTTGACGAATCGGCTGCAGCCGCAGCCGAAGTGGTCTACAACCTCTGGCAGGTTTCGAACGTTGAGGTCGGTGCCCAGGAAGCAAGATCTCTGCTGGCCGCGATTTTTATCGAGACCAAACATTTTCTCCTAGCAACGGAATCGACCTTCGAGATCGCTGCGGGGCTTGTAAAGGCCGGAGCAGACCCAAGGCATCTCTCGGAGCTTATGTCAAATCCTGTAAGCAGGTCTGAGAGGATAGCACGGCTGAAGGCTGCTGGAAGATCCCAGGTCGCTTTGATAGGAGAATGGATTGTGGCTACCTCCGAACTCGGCTCTTATCAGTCGTCCGCCGCGAGAGCCCTACTTACGCTCGGAGCGCATGTCGCCTTCGTGGCGGGAGAATCGAAAGAGAAGATTCGTGTGAATATGAGGGCAACTGAGGGCTTCTATCGTAAAACGGGCATTCATCTGGCGAGGGACGTGTCGATTCCTATCGGAAAGAAATTGGCCGGGGTCGGAGGCGGGCACGCAACCGCGGCAGGCTTGTCCGTGCCAGGCCAGCTCCCGGACGTGTTGAAGATCTGTGTTGATGTACTCAAGGAGTCGCTCGGCCCCCTCCAGACCTAATATAACGGGCGAACCCAGCTCTACCAAGAAAGAGTAGCAACCCAAGAGTGAGTAGGTCGTGTCGCGAGCTCGAGAGATTATCGTAGCGAAGGATCTCGGATTCAATTACGCTGGTGCGAAGAAACCCGCGATCCAAGGAGTAAACCTCTCGATAAGCGAAGACGAATTTATCCTCCTCACTGGCCCCAGCGGTTGCGGCAAGACTAGCCTATGCCGCTGCCTCAATGGGCTCATTCCAAACTTCTACCAGGGCGAATGGACAGGAGAGCTGATGGTGGACGGACTTGACGTCACGACACAGCCTACGAGCGAATTGTCTCGAAGAGTCGGCTACGTTTTCCAGAACCCGGAGAATCAGCTATTTGCTCTGACGGTCGAGAAGGACATCGCGTTCGGTCCTGAGAATCTCGGATTCAGCCGGGACGAGATTCGGGAGAGGGTTGATGTGGCAATGAAGATCACGGGCACTTCCGCGCTCAAGGAACTGGCTCCGTACGAGCTCTCGGGCGGCCAGCAGCAACGAGTGGCCTTGGCCGGGGTTTTGGCGATGAAGCCGAGCGTTATCGTACTTGATGAGCCGACGTCTTTTCTCGATCCTCATACAGCTGAGGAGGTTATGCGTGCTGCCGACGACTTGCGGAGAGAACTGGGGCTGACGATTGTCGTGGTGGAGCATCGGCTGGACCTTGTTGCGAGGTATGCGGAGAGGATTGTGGTTATGGACGGGGGTAAGATTGTAGCGGATGGTAGCTTGGAACAGGTACTCGACGAACAGTTCGACATGCTGGAGGGGCTTGGCGTCGGAGTGCCACGGGTCAGCCTTCTATGGTCAATGCTGAGACGTGACGGAATCGTCAGCGGGAAGGTTCCTACGCACGTGGAGGACGCGGCCTCTGCTCTGTCAGGCATGATGAGCCATTGATCACGCTGGAGCATGTTTCGTTCAGATATGCCTCAGGCTATCTCGCCCTTCAGGAGATTGACTTGAACATTCAGGGGGGGGATTTCGTTGCGATAATGGGTGAGAACGGAGCAGGCAAGACCACGCTTGCTAAACATCTGAACGGTCTTTTGAAGCCTTCCCAAGGCCGTGTCCTAGTGGACGGGGAGGACACGAGGAAGGTTAGCGTCGCTCATCTAGCGCGTAAGGTTGGTCTGGTCTTCCAGAACCCTGATCATCTCCTCTTCTCGGAGACTGTCAAGGATGAGGTTGCGTTTGGCTTGAAGAATTTCGGTTTTTCGCCGGAGGTTGTTGAGAAGCAGGTGGGGCGGACTCTGGAGGCTCTCGGCTTAGCCGAGTACGCTGACAAGTCGCCTTTCCTGCTTAGTGGCGGTGAGCGGAAGAGGGTTGCGCTGGCTTCAATCCTCGCCTCGGAGCCGGATTATCTGATACTTGACGAGCCCACGATCGGGCAGGACTATCAGCAGAAGGAGCGGTTGAGGAACTTCATCCTCCAACTCTATTCGCAGGGGAAGGCTGTGGTGATGATCACTCACGATGTCGAGTTCGTCGCTGAGTCGAACCCCAAGGTCATTCTCTTGTCAAAGGGGCAGATAGTGGGTCAAGGCTCGGCCGACTCTGTCTTGTCGAGGGACGAGATGGTTAACCGGGCATCATTGGTAAAGCCTCAGATGAGCCGGCTCTTCGGGGAGTTGGCAAAACATGGGCTGCCGCGGGATGTTGTCGATGTTCATCGAGCGCGGATACTATTGGAGGACAAGCTTGGTGAGGTGAAGGCGCCTGTCGCTCAGAACCCTTGAAGGATTCAAGTTCTCGAGCCTGAAGACTCCGGTCCACATGCTCGACCCGCGCGCCAAGTTCCTCCTCGTCATCGCGGTGCTGATTCCCGCACTGCTCTTTGCCAGCGTGTGGGTCATGGTAATTCTGCTGCTGTCTCAACTACCTCTTCTCTTCATTGGGCGGGTGGCTCGGAGGTGGGCTCTGTCGCTCAGGGCCGGGGTTTTTCTCTCCGGGCTCATCTTCGCAGTCAACTTTTTCACGGGATCGGTGTTCTCTGCGATCGCTCTGACTCTCCGGTTTCTGGTCCTGCTCACGGCGTTCAGTCTATTCTTCATGACGACCTCGCCTGACGATCTTGGGCTGGCACTGGATCGGATTGGGGCTGTGAGATGGCTCTCCCGCAAATGGCTTGGATATCCCAATGCGCTATCGTTCACATTCACAACTGCTGTGCGGCTCGTTCCAACTCTAGCCGTGGATGCTCAGACTGTGGTGGATGCTCAACGGTCTCGTGGGCTCGAACTGGACAGGGGGAATTTGCTGCGGAGGATACGGAACTATATTCCGATCCTGATTCCGCTCTTATTGATCGCGATCCGTCGGAGTCTGGAGCTTGCGGAGGCATTAGAGTCGCGTGGTTTCCCGGGAAAGGAGGGGCGGACCTCTCTGTTCCAATTGAAGCTGAAGCGGGGCGACTATGCGATTATCGGAATATCGGTCGGGGCTATTGCCGCTTCGATATGGATCTTCCTCCACTACAAGGTCCCTGTGTTCTAATCTGTGAAGGATCTCTGGAGTTTTGGGATGCCCCCTGGGGGGGTCGAGAAAAAGATAATAAAAAAAGAATAGTTAACAAAAGAGAGGAGATAACCGGCAAGCGCAAGATTTTCTGGGATCGCAGGGTTTCGCGGGTTCTATGTCCCGGGGGGTCGACCGCGATCAATTTTTTCCTCGGTTCCACAACTGCCAGGACCTTATCATGAAAATCGGTGCCTACGATTGATTTTGTGTTTAGGCTATCATTTTCGAGAAACTGCCTATCTGTTTCCAAGCCGTCTTCCAAGGGACTATCAGGGCGTTCCCTCTCGGAGAGACTCGGGATTCTTCGAGGGCGCCAGTCGTAAGCGCTCATTACCTACAGGCGGTTGCGTCGGCCGGATCCTCCTAGGAGGATTGAGCCTAGGCGGATTTGGGGGACTGCATTAGCCGATAGTTGACTTGGCATAGGCACAAGAGCAACATCGACCCTCAACTATTCCGGAGATCGGATTCGGATAGCAAGCTCGGTTTGTAACGACGAGGAGTGGAAGGCGAGTTACAATGCGGATTTCAGAACAGTCAACGCCTTGCTCGAAGTGATACGCTGTGTATGCCGGTTCGTGGAGGTGAACCTGACGCCAAACAAGAAAGGATCCTTCGGAGGATACGGGATCGAACTGGACTCCGCCCTAGCTACCGTACTGGGTGGCCGGGAGGGCCAGAAGATTTCCCCCTCTGAGATGACCAAGAGAATCTGGGCTTACGTAAAGCACCACAACCTGGGCAAGAAGAGTAACTAGCGCCGCCCAGGCTGTTTCGGATCATAATCCCTGTTTTTTGGGTCCTATCTGAAAATCCTACCGGAACAGGTCGCCTTTTTTTTGTGGGACGCTGTTGCAGATGATCATAGAGTCTAATGGTTAGCAGTTCTTGCATAGATTCGTTGTCCGTATGTTCTGTCGTCCTTGTTCTGATGGCGCGAGTCAATAGTTACATCAGATTTACACTATCCCGGTCCGATGCAAAGGCTATGCCAATGGAACCTAACCGGACAAGGCAAGTATTACAGGACTTGGCACGCACGTTCAACAAGCTGGCGTCAGAACTGACCGCTGATCTGAGCTACGCGGCGAGAGAGATAGAGAGCCTTCGCCGAGAAGTGCAGAAGTTGCGAGCGTCTCTAGGCAAGAGCAATCGGACTAACGGAAATTCAAAGAAATCATCGTCCCATGGAACAAAGACGAGCGGCGGCACCTCCCATAAGGGCCACACTTCCCATACGGAAACATCTCATGGCCCCGGGACGAGCCATGAATCGCCCAAACCAGCCCACGAGCCCGGATCGTTCGTCTTTCCGCAAGAGCCTTTCAGCCCCAGCCCTCCATCCGAATCGAGCGCTGCAGGAAACAACTAAGCCGCGTCAATGGCAAGGGGCCGGATTCGGCCAACGAGGCACTAGACCTATCTCCACTTCGCTCATTTTTCCGGTCCACAAGGTTTGCTCGAGTATCGGGGCGTTACGCGGCCGTGATTTTGCTTAGCTTAAGAGAGTCGGAATCATCTTGTGAGATGGAGTTCGCTCAGGATACGTATATTGGGAGTCTTACTGACCCCTATTTTGAAGAGGGAGCAGACATCCTTCAAGGCGCTCTACGGCAAGTCCTTCGCGGTCGATGCCAGCATCGAGCTCCACCAGTTCTTGGCGCTGATCCGGAAGCCAGATGGCAGCCTCTTCACCGACCCCCAGGGAAGGGTGACTTCCCACCTCATTGGGCTGCTGACTCGGACCAGCCGGCTGGTTACTGATTACAAGCTCCACCCGATCTTCGTCTTCGACGGGCGACCAAATCCTCTCAAGAAAGCCACGATAGAAGCAAGGAGAAAGGTTCAGCAGAAAGCGCAGACTGAGTATGCTCAAGCCATCGCCGCCAAGGACTATTCGCGGGCATGGTCCAAGGTTGTGATGACCGGAAGAGTGACGGGGGATGTTTTGGCCGACGCTAAGAGATTATTGTCGCTTATGGGCATTCCTTGGCTTGTTGCTTTGGAGGATGGGGAAGCACAGGCAAGCTTCATGGCTGCAAAGGGTGATGTCTGGGCTGTTGGTAGCAAAGACTACGACTGTCTCCTGTTCGGCGCACCGATCCTCGCGAGGTATCTGACACTAACTGGAAGAGAGTATCTTCCGTCCAAGAAAACATCGAGGCCCCTCATCCCAGAACTCGTCAAGCTCGCGGATAATCTGGAGGCTCTGGGAATTAGTCGAGAGCAGCTGGTCGATCTTGCATTGCTTGTCGGGACAGATTTCAACCAGGGTGTGATGGGCATCGGACCCAAGAAAGGCCTGGCCCTGGTCCGGAAATATGGGGCGGCTGAGAAATTCCCGGAAGAGATCCGGGGCGGATTGCCCAGCGATCTCGACAGAGTCCGAAGTATCTTCCTGCATCCTCGCGTGTTAGAGAATTATTCGTTGAAGAGGGGTCGTCCTGATCCCGATGGGGTCATCGAATTTCTGTGCGAAGAGAGAGCGTTCACTAAAGATCGAGTTCAGAAGGTAGTGGATCGGCTGGTGGAGTCTCAGGCCGAATCCGACTCCCAGCTCGGAAAGTGGTTAGCTTGACAGAGGCCACACCATTCCTAGAACTGGCTCAACTTTGTCGGAGGGTCCAGGCTACTACCAAGCGGAACGAGAAGATTGCTCTGATCAGCACCTTTCTAAAGTCGGTTAGTAGCGAGGAGGTTCCGCTGGCTACACTGTTTCTTGCGGGAAAGGCATTTCCCGAGTCTGACCCTCGTGTCTTGGAAATCAGCTACGCTACAGTGTCGGACGCGAGCAAGAATCTCGGACAGAAGAGGCTCGCCGAGCATCCGTTGACGATAGGCGACGTCTACAATACGCTTGAGAGAATCGCCAAAACATCCGGGTCTAAGTCGCGAGACAGGAAGATGAGCCTCCTCCAAACCATTCTCACCCAAGCCTCCCCAGTCGAGGCGGAATTTCTTACTCGAATGATGCTGGGAGAGATGCGGATCGGCGTGGTCGAGGGCGTCCTCCTGGACGCTATTGCAGAGGCGTCCGGAGTGCCTAGAGACTTGGTTCGCAGAGCGAACATGCTGCACGGTGATATCGGAGATGTAGCCAGCCTTGCGATGTCTAGAGGTGCCACGGCATTAGAGCGCATCAGTCTGCGATTGTTCGTCCCAGTCAAACCTATGCTGGCCGAGATGGCTGATGATGCTGAACAGGTTCTCGCAGAACACAAGGATGGAACAGCTTTCGAATACAAATTCGACGGAGCGAGAATCCAGATTCACAGAAAAGATGACAAGGTCCGGATTTTCAGCCGAAGACTTACAGATGTGACTGACAGTATTCCAGAGATTATTGATTTTGCCAAAACGCAGGTGAAGGCGTCAGAGTTTCTCATCGAAGGAGAGGTCGTCGCCACTGGAGAGGCCGGTAAACCTGTGCCTTTTCAGGATTTGATGAGGAGATTTCGACGGGTCCATGAGGTCGAGGATATGGCTGGCAAGATTCCGCTCAAACTCTACCTCTTCGACGCGCTGCAAGTTGACGGGAAGACCATGATCGATCAGCCTTACACCGAGCGTTGGAAGATTCTGTCCCAGATTGTTCCGGAAGACCGGCTTGCTCCGAGGATCATAACCTCGGACGTTGAGAAGGTCGAGAGCTTCATGCAATCGGCGCTGAAGGAGGGACACGAGGGTCTTATGGCCAAGTCTTTATCGAGTAACTATTCGATTGGTGCCCGGGGAAAGAAATGGTTCAAGATCAAACCAGCAGATAGGCTCGATGTTGTGATCGTCGCGGCTGACTGGGGGAGTGGCCGGAGGGTGGGCTGGCTGAGCAACTACCATCTAGCGGTCAGGGACGAGGACTCGGGCGAGTTCTTGGTGGTGGGGAAGACGTTCAAGGGCTTAACGGATGCAGAGTTTGAAACGATCACGAAACGGTTACAGGAGTTGAAGACGAGGGACGGCCGCTACACGGTCTATGTCAAGCCTGCTATCGTGGCGGAGGTTGCCTACAACGAGGTCCAGAAGAGTCCCCGCTACAAGTCAGGATTCGCGCTGAGGTTTGCTCGAATATCGCGCTTTAGGGATGATAAGAAACCTGATGATGCTGACACGCTTCAACGGCTACAGCAGTTGTACGACAAACAGTTCGAGAACAAGGCCAGGGTCGATATGGAGTAGCTTGGATGACGCTTCGGGTCGCGGTCTTGTTCAGCGGCGGAAAGGATAGCCTGTATTCAGCATGGGTTGTTCTGCATCAAGGCTGGAACGTCAGCCTCGTGACAGTAAAGCCGAGCTCTGCTGACTCTCGCATGTTTCACCACCCGAACATAGAATGGACGCGTCTCCAAGCCCAGGCAATGGGCTTGTCGCACGAATTTGTTGAGTCGACAAGTAAGAACGAGATGGCAGACCTACGGTACGCTTTGGCCGCTTTGAAGTCTAGGCAACAGATTTCTGGAATTGTTACTGGTGCTGTCGCAAGCGATTATCAGAAGACAAGGTTCGATAACATGTGCGACAGTATCGCTCTGAAGACCTACGCCCCCCTGTGGCACAAGAATCCGAAACTGCTGGTCGAAGATCTGAAGAAATCCGGTCTGCGAATCGTCCTGACCGCTGTCGCTGCCAACGGCCTAGACGAATCGTGGCTGGGTCGAGAGCTCACGGAGCAACAGTGGTCCAGGCTTGAGGCTGTGTCAAGGATTCATGGCCTACACTTAACGGGTGAGGGCGGAGAGTACGAGAGCTTTGTCTTGGATGCCCCTTACTTCTCGAAGACTATAGAGATTGAAAAGAGCCGGAAAGAGTGGCACGGAGATAGTGGCAGGATGGTTATCGAAGAGGCTTCACTGAGGGACAAGCCGGGCAATTGAGGATCTTACTTCCTCTGCGATCTTTTCTTGGTCCAGTTTCTGGAATTTTCGGTTGGTCATCAAGGGTTTTCCGTCTACTATCGTGGTGTCGACGTTTTGGCCGTTTGCCGAGTAGACTAGGTCGGAGACGACTGTCTCTTTTCGATGGATTGGGATCAGGTTCGGGTCTCGCAGGTCAAGGAGGACGAGATCTGCCCGCTTGCCGATTTCGACGCTTCCCAGCTCCTTCTCGCGTCCGATACAGCGGGCGCCGTCTAGGGTTGCCATGTCTAAGACTCGCTGGGCATTCATGATGGTAGGGTCCCATCTGGAATTCTTGTGGACGAGAGCGGTCATCTTCATCGTATCAAACATGTCCAGCCCGTTGTTGCTGGCGGGTCCATCGGTGCCAAGGCCAACTGGGACGCCCGCCTCCCACATCTCAGGAACAGGTGCTGTGCCTCCACTCGCTAGCTTCATGTTCGACACAGGGCAGTGGGCGACCCTCACACCTCTCTTGCCAAACAGCCTCACTTCACTCTTGGTCAACCAGACAGAATGGGCGGCTAGGACCCGGTTGTTGAGGAAGCCGATCTTGTCTAGGTACTCAGCGACACGACCCTTCCCGTCTTTCTCAAACTGGGCTTGCTCCCCCCGTGTCTCGGCGATGTGAATGTTGATCAACGCATCTTCTTTCTCTGCCACGTCTCTTGCCCAGAGAAGGGTCTCCTCGCCGCAGGTGTAGGGGGCATGCGGACCCGCCGCGAAACTGAGAAGAGGATTCTTGAGTCTACGAATGTGCTCTAGGAATTTGACCGTGTTCTTCCTCTCTGCCTCCGTGCCGGATTTGTCGGGTTTGTCTATCATACCCGCGGACAGGACTGCTCGGAGGCCCGATTCTCCGACCGCTCTCGCAACGTCCTCCATGTGAAAGTACATGTCGACGAAGCATGTCGTCCCTGTCCTTGTCATTTCCAGACTGCCCAACAGGGCGCCATGGTAGCACATTTCCCCGTCAAGGCGTGCCTCCAAGGGCCAGATCTTCTTCTCTAACCATTCGCGAAGCTCTAGGTCGTCCGCGTAGCCCCGGAAGAGACTCATTGAGAGATGCGTGTGGGTGTTGATGAGTCCTGGGATCAGGGCCTTTCTCTTGCAGTCAATGACGTTGTCTTTTGCGTTGGGTTGTAGTTTTCCAATCTCGTCGATCCTTCCTTCGATTATCCGGACGGATGAGTCTCTCAGGACTTGCCGCTGGGGATCCTGTGTGACTATCCAATCACAATCCTTCAAGAGGAGTCCGATGAATCATCACCCTATTCGATGGTCGCGTGACGTCGCTTGAGCTGGTCCTCAGTTATTCCCAGCCTATGCATAAGCTCGGGGACTAGGCTGTCGAGGAAGACCTGGCATGCGATCTCAAAGATTGTTCCGAGGGGAGCGAGGGGCTCGTGGATTCCAGCTATCTGGCGGGTGAAATAGTCGCGTTCTTCAGCAATCGCTGTCCGCCCTCGAACCTTCACTACATAGTCGGCCATCTGGCCCAGCTGGTTCTCGGGAAATGAGGTTATCGCGACGACCTTTGCGCCTACCTCTTCGCTGATCTCCGCGGCTGTGATGGCGAGCTTGGTCTTTCCTGAACCTGAGATGGCTATGACTAGGTCGCCTTTGCCGATGGCGGGTGTTATTGTCTCGCCCATTACGTAGACGCTGAAGCCAAGGTGCATCAGTCGCATGGCGAATGCTCGTCCGATTAGGCCGCTTCTGCCGACGCCGAGCACTAGGATTCTTCGGGACTTTTCCTTGACAAGGAGCTCGACGAAGCCTGAGACTTCTCTCTCACTTACATGGTCGATTGAGTCTTTGACTCGGTCCATGATCTCTTCATACGCTTCGCGGAAGTGTCGGAGGGAGGTGCGTTGCGCCGGCATGGTTTGTCACTCTTGGCTGAGGCTGGCTTGGGAGGGTACTGTTTTTGAACCCTTGTAGCCTGCGTCCAAGAGCCTGACGAGACTCAAGGCTCGGGCTTTGCCTAAGCCTGCGCCTACCGAGATTTCTGTGAGGGAGGCGGCGAAGACCCTTCTCAATGACCCAAAATGGCCCAGGAGCTCTTCTGACATCCTGGGACCTACGCCCGGGAGAGAACTGAGGACTGATAGTTGGACTCGCTTGAGATCATTTGTTCTCGGCTTCCGCACCATCAGAGGAGGGCCGCTGGATCCTCGTCTATGACGTCCACCTCGACCTAATGTGACCAAGAACTGTGCTGTCTGCTTTTCATCCGGGGCGAAGAACGTGTTGAGGCCAAAGTCGAGGACCGAGGATATGAGGGCACCCCAGAGGGAACGGGGATTCCGTGATCCTCGAATCTCTTCCCAGAGATCACCTTCAACTATCAGAAAAATTGTCTCATATGCTTCGCCGAGTCTGTGAGCCTGGTCGAAGAGTCGGCCGCTGTAGAGTGAGGAGACAAAGTCTCTGACGGACTTCCGTTCAATCGCGTATGCGCCTACCAGATAGTCGGCGACGTCAAGGAGGCGGTATTCTACTGACACTCCTAGGGACCGAAGTGCTTCTGGCACTCCCGAGGGCTTCTCCCTCTCATCGGCGATTATCCGCAGCATGGCTTCACCCGGCTACCTGAGAAGAATATGAGTTCGACGAAAACTGTTCCAGATAGGAAGCGTCACTGTGTGACTACGTGCCGTCTCCTAGCACCTGATCCTAAAGGCGACAAATCCCGTGCAAAAGGAGGAGAGTTATGAGCCGCAGAACACCAAAGCTTCGTCGTCCTAGCTCAATGGCCGACTCGGGGATTCGCCATATTGGGCTAAAGGTGCGTGATCTCGAAAAGTCTGTAGAGTTCTACCAAGAATTTCTTGGCCTCGATTGCAGCGAGCGCAGGAAGGGAGTAGCACGTATTGGTTCGGGCGGGGACACGCTCGTATTGCACGAGATGCCCCGTGGGAGGTCTGGCTTCCACTTTGGTTTCCACGTGGATTCACCTTCGAAGGTCGACGAGTGGCAAGCATGGCTTAGAGCCAGAAGGATGATTATTTACGATGACGTGACAGAGGAGAAGTATCGGAGTATCAAGTTTAGGGATCCGGACGGTTACTTGATAGAAATCGTCTGCGATGAAAGAGCTGTCGCAGAATGATGTGGTCATCTGTACGTCTCGCTCCCGTTAATGAGCCTGAAACGAGAACTGATTTGACGATATGGCCTAGGGTTAGAATGTAAATAGGTACGAAACTGTCCGCTAAAGCTGGCCGGAATGTCTGCGATAGAAGTCTCCTCTCTCGAAAAATCATACGGTCAACTGAAGGCCGTTGACGGCATCTCATTCTCTGTGCGCAAGGGCGAGGTCTTCTCGCTGCTCGGCCCGAATGGCGCGGGCAAGACCACAACCATAGAGATCCTTGAGGGGCTCCGGCAACGGGACGGAGGCCAGGTGAGCGTGTTAGCAGCGGACCCTTGGAAGAAGGGATACCAGCTTCACAGGAAACTCGGGATCATCCCTCAAGGGTTCACGTTCTTCCCAAAGGCGACCCCTCGAGAAGCGGTAACGTACTACTCGACTCTCTTCGGTGTGAAGAATGATCCTGACGCTATTCTCCGGAAGGTGATCCTGGAGGATGCTTCAAGTGTCTATTTCGAGAACCTGTCTGGGGGTCAGAAGCAGAAGCTCGGGCTCGCACTCGCCTTGGTGAACAACCCGGAACTACTATTCCTGGATGAGCCTACGACTGGCCTCGATCCCCAGGCGCGTCGCAACATGTGGGATGTGATAAGGGGATTGGAGAAGGAGGGGCATACTATCATGTTGACGACCCACTACTTGGAGGAGGCGGAAGTGTTGTCTGACAGGGTTGCGATCATGAACCATGGGAGGATAATCACGGACGGGACGCCGGCCGAGATCATCGAGAAGCACGGGTCTGGAGAAAGATTAGATGTCAGGGGCGACGAGAAACTGGCTGATTATGTGAGAGAGAAGACGGGCTTCGACGTCACCAATGATGCGGGAAATGTTAGCGTCCGGTTGAGGGATAAGCGTGACGCGGTCATCGCGCTCGCCAGCATCGACCAGTCGGGTCTGCCTTGGAAGGATCTCAGGACACGGCACGATAGCCTCGAGGACATTTTCGTCAAACTCGTCGGGGGATCGTTAGAGGAGGGTGGAACCATTAAGCGATCCTCAGACAAAATCGTACCTAGCCCGGGAGACAACAACTAGGCAGTACAGTCATGGCAAGTCCCCGTCGCGTCTTGGCTGATCTCAAGGTCTTCATTAGAGGCTACACCCGTAGCAAGATCGGACTATTCTTCAGCCTCGTCTTCCCTATCATCCTGATTCTATTATTCGGCGCCATCTTCTCAGGAGGAAACGGTGGACCCATCAACGTCTACGTCCAGAACCAAGACCCCGGTGGAGCTATCAGCGAGAGATTCGTTCAAGCGTTGAACAACAACAGCACAACTACTGTGACACTTGTCAATCAGGGTCAGAATCTTTCACAATATCTTCTCTCTCACTCGGCAAACCAGGGGGTGCTCATTCCGCTGAACTTCACACAGGACTATGGTCTAAACAAGACCATCTATGTCGTGATCTACTCAAACCCAGCCGACACCTCTAGTCCCATCGTTTCTCAGGTCGTGGGCGGCATCATAACTGGCCTCAATACCGAGGGATCGCCACATCGTAGCATTGAAATTCAACAACTCAGCATCAAGTCTCAATCGTACAAGTACATCGACTTTCTCATCCCTGGGCTCGTAGGGTTCTCGGTTCTGACGAGCCCGATGTTCAGCCTGGTCAATATCAGTAGCGAGTACAAGAAGACGAAGCTGTTCAAGCAGTTGTCTCTTACACCCCTTACCAAGACTGAATGGCTGACTTCGAAGGTAATCTGGTACGTCGTACTGGGGGTAATCTCCTTCTTTCTTATGACCCAAGTAGGAGCGGCGCTTTTTGGAGCGCATCTCGACTATGCTTTAATGATAATACCGTTCCTAGTAATCGGACCACTGTTCTTCGTGTCGCTGGGAATGCTGGTCGGGATGGTGAGCAAGAGCGTCGAGTCGGCGGCGGTGGTCGGAAACCTGATCACGTTCCCAATGATGTTCCTCTCCGGAACCTTCTTCCCTGTCAGTTTGATGCCAATGTATCTGCAGAACATTGCTCACGGGTTGCCGTTGTTCTACTTGATTGATGGTCTGAACCAGGTAATGATCTATAGCAATTTCTCACAAGCGCTGGTCGATCTTGAGCTGATGGTCGTTCTGTCCGCCGTCGCGTTCGTCCTCGCCGTCGCCTTCTTCAAGTGGCGAGAAGACTAGACGTGCCGAGAATCGTGTCAGAAGGGTCCAGTCGGTTCTTCTTCCTTACATCTTAAATCTGGACCCTGTTAGCGTCAGCTCGATCGTCCTTTGGCTGACCCGGTACTATTAGTGAATAATCTCTGGGTCATCATCTGTGGACTACTCGTTTTTACAATGACGATTTCTGTAGGGTTCTTGGAGATCGGAGAGTTGGGCTCCGACCTTGAGATTAGTCTGCTCAAGACTATGCTGATAACAGGCTCGGCCCTCTTCTTCATGGCCTTCCTCGGCTTCAACACAGCGTTCGCGCCGACCTTAGGTGGAATCATCGGCAATCCGCTCTACCACGGACTCTTCCTCGGCGGCTCTTCCACCAATACTCAAGGTCTACTTACGGGCATGTGGTGGTCCCAGCAGAGCACAGGCCTCACCATCGGGACCTACTTTCTCTTCGAGACCGCCTTCGCATCAGTCACACTCGCCCTTGTTGGTGTAATAGTGTTGAGGAAGGTCAAGATGCAAGCATTCTTTCTCTACTCGATCGTCTATTTCATCATCATCTGGAACCTGCCCGCGGCGTGGATCTGGAATCCCACGGGCTGGCTGGCACAGATGGGCATGGCCGACTTCGCCGGGGGGCTAGTCGTCCACGGAGCCGCTGGTGCAGCTGGTCTCGGAATCGTTCTCCAGGTCTGGAGGGAGGAGAAGAAGAGGGGAAATTCTACCAGTCCTCAAGTCTCTGTGAAGCTCAATCTTCCGTGGCTTACGCTCTCGATACTCCTCCTCTGGGTTGGATGGTTTGGCTTCAATCCTGGCAGCGTCCTAGCGTTTAACGACGAGGCGATGGTTGTCGTGCTGACAACCTTCCTAGCCGCGGCCTCAGCATTCCTCTCCATCATGTTCTTCAGATATCAGATGACCAAGCAGACGCCGAGCCTCATCTATGGAGCGAATGGCGTCTTGATGGGCCTGATCATCATTACGCCACTAGCTGGATTTGTCAGTCCGCTGAGTGCCGTAATACTCGGACTTCTCGGCGGACCACTCTTCCTCGTGGGGGAGAAGTGGTTTGGAAAATTCAAATGGTTCACAGACCCGGTCGGACTGTTTCCAGGACACCTTCTCGGTGGAGTATTCGGGGTGTTGATGATCGCCTTCTTTGCTCAGAAGGGCTTCGTAACTTCACTTGCCAGTTTGACTTTCGAGAACGGTGCCTTGGTTGCTACTTCATTGCCTGACGGACTATTCTATGGTGGAGGGCTCTCGGCGCTCAACCAGCTTGGGATTGAAGCCTATGGTGTGGCGGTCGTCATGCTTACGGTCTTCATACTGTCCTTTGTGACGGCTAGGTTGATCTCGGCTGCCATGAAGGGAATCACGACCAACCCACAAAACTAGCCACGATTCCCACATCACTTGGTACTTCGGGGGCCTAACAATCATAAGACCGACCCACGGTCCCTGCTCACAGACTTCGTAGAGCTGGTCTCAGTGAGCATGAATCTTTGTCCCAAGTGTCACAAACCCATCAGGATTCCACAGGATGAGGTCATCGTCATCAGGACAAAGGTAGGACGGAACAAGTTTGAGGATCACATGGCTCACAAAGTCTGCCCGACCGACCAGGCGGTTGCGAGCCAGATTGGGGGCCAAGAGTACTGCACGAACTGTGGGCACAATAGAACACTGCACAATCCAAAGTGCAGCTACTCGAGCTTTGGCTTCAAGTGCGACTGCAAAGAATTCCGCAAATGAGTTCAGAACGACAAGGATTCACGCGGAAGTCCTAGAGTTGCGACAGCCGAGCTGAAGGCTCGTCGAAACCGGTGACCTTCGAGAAGGATCTTTCCGAACTTTCTCCATGGTCGGAGAGACTGTTACCGTTATCTACGGGCACTGGTAGCAAGCGGGAATCACCAGACCATGCCCCTTATCATTCATGGTAGTCATGGGGGCTAGTGGAACGAAGGCGCTGATTTTCGGATTCCTGCAAGGAGTCGCCGGAGCCATCTCGGGACTACTTCCCGTGAGGCGTAGTGGAAAGAAGACTGCCCCGCATAAGACAGTCAGTTCTAGAAAGCGTCTAGCTAGCAGGCCCAGAGTCAGCAGGAAGCAGAACAAAACCCGAAGAGTCAGATCCAGAACGAGGCACGGACCACGCTTGAGGACAGAACCGGAACCGATTGAGACGGTCACTGACAATTCGAGTGTAGCCACGGTCTCTCAAACAGCTGTATACTCCTGTCCGGCATGCGGGCTGCAAGCTCCGAAAAGTTTGATGATTGAACATCTCCTGGGAAGCCCCAGTCACAAGCATGGCCCCGCTAAGCCAGAGCCGACAGCCGATCGCACGGTCGAGAATGACCCAGCCTCCGTCGAAAGCGATGAGGATTCAAGACAGTCGTTAAGAAACCTGTTGCAGATTCTTGTTCCACCGCGGGCGTTCGGCCGAAGACACGAACAGAAGACTGTCAACCCTATCTCCTATCTGGTCCAGACACCAGACTCCAAGGATACATCCAGCTAAGTGCCGCGTCAATGCCCTCTATCGTTGGATATCGTCACTAAGTCCTAGGCCCTGGGAGAGGGCTGGTCATCGTGTCGCAATGTAGATCGAGTCGTCGACACTAGGAGAATGTCTCGGCTTCAAAAGATCACTGATCACCTTTTCCCTTAACAGAGCGACTCGGTCTTTCAGAGAATCGTAGAAGCCGAAGCTAGGTCTGAGAGAATACTCCTCGTATAGTGATGCTACTGTCTTGTAGACTAGGACCCTCGCTGAGCTCCCAAAGCTGTGCGTGAGGATCTCCACGACTTCGTCGAATCTTGACGCAATGTCACGTGGTGGGATCCCGTTCCTTTCCAGTAGCCGGCGTACCTCGCTGGTGACAGCAGAGCCCAGCATGTCTCGGACGGTCCTGATGAAGCACTCGCTCATCGTGGACTGAAACGTCTCTACTAACGACGTGCGCACTGAAAAGTCCCCATTGGGAAAGACTTGCATTTCCTCGCCCGATTAGGCATGGTGTAACAATGTCCTGCCGAAAACGGGAACCACTACGAGCCCGAGTCTCCCCTGGTTAATAACTAGGCATCAGGGCTCGCACAGCCTACAAGAAATGAGACAATGCTCCCGGCCCTCAAGTTACAGTCAGCTAATCCGGAGGCACGCACGTCGGATGGCCATAAGGGTCTCTCTGGTGGTTGAGACGAGCTCCCCGAGCATTGCGCGGTCCCCCACTTACGAAATGCGACCTCAAAGCCTCATTAGAGAAAGCGCGAAGCTCGCTGACGAGAAGGCGTTCGCTTTCCTACTGACGGACAGCATCCGAGAGTCGATTGAAGACAGCCTAGGCAAGAACGTCCTCGCGCTCCTAGTCTCAAAGGGACTGCTGGACGACCCGGAAAATCCGAGAGAGCTGGAGAGACAACTCAACTCCACGTTCGGGAACGCGTCCTCAGTGCTAGAAAGGATCATCGTGAAAGGGCTCTACCAGAAACTCCGGATACCCTTCGATTCAAACCTCAGTTTCGATTACACTAAAGCCCTGGAAGTGGCAAGAAACGTCCACCTAGTGGAGAGCAGGCGGAAATGAGTGAAGCTCAGCAGATAATCGCCACACTATTATCGTCGGAAGTGAGAGGAGATCTTCTGGTCCTGTTCCATAGAAATTCGGGGCTGGTAGATACCATCGACGGCGTCGCTCGTCGAATAGGAAGAACAGGGTTCTCAATCGAGAATGACGTTCGGGACCTGGTGAAGCTCGGTGTCCTGAAGATGAAGAAGATCGGCAGTTCGGAGGTCATACTCCTCGACCGCGCTAGGGATAGAGAAGTTCTCGAAGCCGTTGCGGACCATATCAAGAGCGTCAACAGGAGCGAGCGAAGTTGACATCACCCGCTTCTAGGACACGAGGACCTGAGTTCGAACAGCAATTCGTCCGTAGAGCAGGACAGGGACAAGGCGCACGGGTCCAGACCGGAATAGCGGAGCTTGATGATATGCTCCGAGGGGGCTTCATGGAAGGAGACGCGGTTCTCGTGGCCGGTAGCGCGGGCTCGGGTAAGACCACCCTCGCACTCCAATACCTGGTCAACGGGATCGTCAAGTTCGGCGAACCCGGAATCTACTTGACCTTCGAACAGATGCCGGACCAGATCTACAGAGATGCGAAGAACTTCGGATGGGACCTCCGAAAGATGGAGGAAGAGAACAAGTTCCGGCTAATCTGCACCTCCCCAGATCTTCTCTTGGAATCGCAGGGCGAGAACCTGCTGGACGAGGTGATAAAAGAGCTCCACCCCAGACGGATAGCGATTGACTCGCTGAGTCATCTGGAAATGTTTGTGGCGAAAGGAGACTTGAGGAAGGAAGCCTACCGGCTTGTCAGCTTCCTGAAGACGAAGGGGATGAGCTCTCTCCTGATCTGGGAAGCTGGCCAGATGAGTGGAAACTCGTTCAGTGTAACTGAGGTCGGACTCAGCTTCCTCGTTGACTGTATAGTCGCGCTCAAACCCGTCGAGATCGAGTCCGCAGTGCGGAAAGCCTTGGTGATATTGAAAATGCGAGGGAGCGACCATGACAAGCAGCTCAGACAGTTCGAGATAACCCCCGCAGGCATCAAGATAGAATCGGCCTTCTCAAACTACGAAGGCGTGATGACAGGCTCGCCGAGAAGGGTTGCGTCAGAGAAGTTCACGGAACTGTTCCGCGGAGCCTCGGAGAAACGCAAGTGAGGCAATGAGAAGATGCTCGACCCTATCGTAGTTCCAACCCTCTACTTCATCGCAATCTTCCAGCTGATACTACAGGCCGCCGTCTTCTACTATGCGTACCGGGTAACAAAAATGACCGGGTCTTTCCGCGCCTGGACCCTCATCATTCTCGCCTTTGCTCTCCTAACCGTTAGAAACGTGGTGTCCCTCATCCTCACGCTCTCGCTCCCAGCCGATCAAGTATCCTCTCTGATAGAGTCTGTGGGAGTCACAACGACAATCCTCAGCTCCGCGATCAACGTTGCAGCTTCCATCGCACTGTTCCTCGGAATGTTCGGCCTTGTCAAGAGATTCCAAAGCCAACCCAAAGCTCCCTAAGAAGGAGACCCAAGCGTCTCCGGACAAGGGAGGAGTCGACCGGTTCATCGAACTATTCATGAACAGCGTCAAGACTCAGAAAGGGAAACAGATTGGGGAAGAAGCCAGAACAGACCCCGCTTGAGAAGACGGAAGAGACTCTGCTGGCTATCAAGGAGTTCAAGCGGTACTTGGATGGCATGGAGAAAGATCTCAGCCGTACGTCAAAGAAACTCTCGAATAAAGAGGTCGCTCAAAGTGTCGGATTCGTAGCAACCGGAATTCATGAAGCTCTAAACTATCTCGCCATAGTCAAGAAGGTGATCGAGAAGACCGAGCGCATAGTCTCCAAAAGAAATGTTGCCTCTGGCCGTGGAACGGACGGGTCTGCCGAGCCGCGGACTAATCTCTAGGTTGGTCTGAGACAGCTAATCGCATTACCCACCCGCGATGGGTTGACAATGTCTATAGGAAGTAACTCTTTTACACGGGTGCTAGAAAGTCAGCGCACTTTGAAAGTAGAATCTTACGATATCTTCCTCGACGTTGACCTCTCCAAGCTCCGTTTTGACGGTAAGGTGAAGATCAGGCTCGAATCCGAAGCTGATGTGAAGCTTGATGCCGTCGATCTGGAGGTCAGCCAGGTCAAGGCCAATGGGAGCCCTGTGAAGTACCAGATGAGCGGAGAGGATCTCAGCGTAAAGACTGGGAAGTTCTCGGGAACCCTCGACATAGATTATCGAGGAACGATCTCGGAGAAGCTCGTGGGTCTCTACAAGGCAGCTTATGATGGTGGATACATCGCGTCGACCCAGTTTGAAGCGGCTTCCGCGAGGAGGATGCTACCATCAATCGACCACCCGGCGCACAAGGCAGAATTCAAGCTGACGGTCAAGACCGACAAGGATCTCGATGTAATCTCGAACACGCCTTTGACTTCTTCGAAGATTGAAGGGTCCAAGAAGGTTGTAGAGTTTCAGAAGACCCCTCGCATGTCCACTTACCTCCTATACCTCGGAGTGGGCAAGTTTGAGGAGGTGAAAGAGAAACACGACGGTGTCGAGTACGCGGTTGCGACGGTCCCTGGGAAATCGTCCGGCGCGAAATTCCCGCTTGATGTGGCGAAAGAATCTGTCCAGTTCTTCGAGAAATATTTCGGGATAAAATATGCCCTTCCGAAACTTCACCTGGTCGCGGTGCCAGAGTTTGCGGCTGGCGCGATGGAGAACTGGGGAGCAATCACGTTCAGGGAGATCGCCCTGCTTATCGACAAGGACAGTAGTGTTAGGATCAAGAAGCTGGTGTCCGAGGTCATCGCTCACGAGGTGAGTCATCAGTGGTTCGGGAACTTGGTGACTATGAAG
>Ga0209156_10000668_pt1 | contig 29059 bp, 20 predicted proteins | sample GraSoiAngelo_124_FD_185881 | JGI IMG/M metagenome (GOLD analysis project Ga0209156, IMG submission 185881) | Grasslands soil microbial communities from the Angelo Coastal Reserve, California, USA - 14_0927_05_20cm (SPAdes) (version 2) | ecosystem: Environmental > Terrestrial > Soil > Grasslands... | reverse complement strand
CGCTCGGCTCCGCGACGACCGGCCGTTTGGGCCGGAGGACGCGGTATGTTCGTGACGCGATCGTCAAAACGCCAGCATTTCTCTCAACGCGACGCGACGAGTCTGAACGAATCGAGCTGGAATCTCGATCGAATTCCGCCCCGCTTGCAAGCGAGCCCGTTCCGCGGACTCCGGCCAGTTTGCAAGCAGGCTCCCGCACTAAACGGGAAACCCTTTAGTTGCTGAAGGATAAGTTGGCGGGGTCGACGGGACTCGAACCCGCGGCCTCCGGCGTGACAGCCGCAAATCCTAGCTCGAAGACGTTCGGTGATGTGCGCATTTCCTTAGCGTTTCGCGCGATCTCGCGTCATGGAGCGCCGCGGACCGACAGGGAACGACACCGTTCCGCGCCCGAAACTGGCACACCTACCGGCACAGTCCCCCAATGCGCGCCCAGCCCTAGGTTGACCGACTGCCTAGGCAGGTGCGATCATCAAATTCGATGCAAATTTGGTGAGGATCTATGCTGGACATTGCCAACGACATTCGATCGCTCAGCGATTTCAAGCGCAACACGTCAGAACTCCTCGACCGCATCAAGAAGACCGGTAATCCGCTGGTCCTCACGATTAACGGGAAGGCCGAAGTCGTCATCCAAGACGCGGAAGCCTACCAGGAGCTTCTCGAACGGGTCGAGACCATCGAAGGAATCCAACGAGGGCTCGCTGATGTGAAGGCTGGCCGAACGAAGCCAGCGCGGGAGGTGTTCAACCGGCTGCGCCGCAAGCATGGCATACCGCGTTGAGCTGACCAAGAACGCTGAAGCCGAGCTCGAAGAGCTGTATCTCTGGGTGGTCGAGCGGGCCCCAAGCCAGGGTGCAGCGTGGTTCAACGGTCTCGAACAGGCGATTCTCTCCCTCGACCGCCTCCCCAAGCGGTGCCGGATAGCACCCGAGAGCTTCGATCGGGACCAACGTGTTCGTGTGCTTAACTACGGTCGCAGCCCTCACGTCTACCGCGTGTTCTTCACGATTGACGAGACCGTCAAAGTCGTGCGCGTCGTGCACATTCGTCGAGGCGCACGGGAAAAGCCGGCGCCTGGCGAGTTGAAACGCGATTAGCGCCCCCGCCGCTTTCGTGCTCCGGGCTGTCGAGTCTTCAACAATAACGCTTTGACGCGTGGAGGAACGTCGATTGGGACGAAGCGATCAGCGGAGAACAAGTAATCGTCCCCACTTTCGTCGACGACGCGAATGTCGACATCGCTCTCAGCGATTTTGTCGCGCAGCACAACGTAGATCTTGTTGCGCTCGAGCGAGACCTCGTAGGACTCGTTGTCAACGCAGACTGCGAACCTCCAGCCCCTGACCCGCAGCCTACCTGGGATGTTCCCCGCTCGTGAATCCTTCATAAGCGCCGGCGCAAGACTCAGGGCCAACCTTGGCGCCTTGCCATCCACTCGCACACGAAAATCGCAAAGAGCAAGCCGAAGAAGATCCAAAGAGCATGCTCGAGAAACCAGCCCGGCCACTTGGCGAAATAGAGTGTTGTGCCACCTTTGAAGGTAATGGCATACGGATGCGTCGCATTGTACGTGTGCGACGCCCAGGTTCCGCGGGTGACGCCCATGACCCAAAACACGGCGAAGGGGACGAGAGCGACCACGGCGATCAAGCGTCCAACCCGACTCTTCACCTCCATCATTTCGCATCCGCCCCTCAGATTCATCAACTGCTTGATTTGTCCAACACCTGAGTCGTCATCAGCGTCAAACCTGCAATGCTTGTCGCCTTGCTCGCTGACGACGAGTTGAGTTGGAGCGCTTGCGTCGCGGCGCCTGAACGGGCGAAGCATATGTGGTGATGACGACCCGACCGCGAACTCTTGCCACGAGCTCGAGGGTGCGCTCCCGGAGAACAATCTCGTGAGTGGACGGTTGACGCCGCCTTGAATGCCGACGTTGAAGTCTCATGGCACGGGCCCGGTTCCAGAACTGGGCCGAGGCGCGGGACGGCGGTCTCTCAATTAGCCCGACGAGGCCGCGGATGATCGCGTCCGCGTCTTTGCCGTACGCGCTCGCAAGTGAAACATGATCGTTGGGCCGGAGATCCCACTGAGGCTCTCCAAGCGGCGCTCAAGGGCAATGAACAGGGTTTCGCCTCGCTGATGACGCTTGTCACGCCAGTCACGGATTCAAGCATCCGGTATCTGACCGGACTGAGCACAAGAAAACCGATGCAACTGGTGATTCGGGCCCATGGCCATGCCGCCCGCCATCCAGCCGCGAAGAATGCGACGGCGGATGCTATCGAAAGCAACAGTCGAAGGCTTGGATAGCTTGCACCGAAAACGGCTACTTCGGCGACCGCAACAGCGTATCGGAGCGCAAAAAGAATCACGCCGGTTCGAAACAGTCGGCCCTCGGACCGAACCAAGACGGCAACTGCACCGACCACGAAGAAGAGCGAATACCACCACGGCCGCTGCTGTCCGGCAGATATTCGTAGACCGTACTTGGTAGCAAAGACTACCTCGCCTGCCCAGAGCCCCAGAATGGCAGCCGATGCGATGACGAGGAAGGATGCGAAGCCAGGATCATCTGCAGGTCTGCGAACAGAATTGAACCCGAACATTCACAATGCTCCGAACCGATCGTGAACCGATTCCTTCAGCGACCCGAATCTCTTGCATTATGTTGGAAAGGGGGCCGACAGGGGGCCGAGGCCCCGAGCCTTAATCGGCCCCCTTCTCGATCCGCTCCCTTGGTAACGCGAGGCGCCGACGATCGCGAGTAAGAGTCGAGTATCGAGTTTTAACTCATTATCTGCGACGATCTTGGGGCTATGGCTGATGCGAGGTGGACGGCGTTCTGCGCCGTCCGTGTCGCTGCCTTTGCTGCTGCAGGGGAAGCAGCCGGGGCGTGAGCGACCCCCTCTTTGGCGCGCTGCCTGACCCCGCGCCCTGTACGCGGGGTCGCTCACGCCCCGATTGCTGGTCCCCAACGTCCAGGACGAACGGTCTCTTGAACGAGCACTTCGTCATCATCTCGACTTCCGGAAAATTGCAGCAGTCGCCGGAACATAGTCGAGAGCGGCCCGGCATCACGTCGCAATGACTCCGCCGAAGACAACACGGAAGACAATGTTAGATTTCGTGTGGCGACGGCGTTCGTACAGACGGAACGCGCGACGTTCTGCCGGTGGCGCTGTAACCAACTCGCTGAGACTCAACGCGCGGTGCGGTATTCAACCGCGCGCCTCGCTTCTGATCGCGCCGCAGCCCCACTCACCGCCGGCCGGCCGGGCCATCACGACGGACATTTTCGGGCTCGCCTCGCGTCCGTCAAGACTCTCGCTGCGCTCGACCCAGCTACGCTGGGCTGGCGGTCTTGACGGACCGCTCGGTCGAGCCCGATGAGAGCTCTTACGTGATGGCCCTGGGAATCACTGAACTGGATCACCGCGACGAGCGAGTTGAACGCAAGTGGACGAATCGCCGATCCCAGTAGCAGATCCGGGCGCCGTTGCGGCGAACGGCTCGCGCGGATCTTGGCGCGACCAAGACCGGAATCATCGCACCGGTAAGGACAGTGCGGCGGTCACCGAAGAGATCCTCACCTACGATGAAGCAGCGCGACTGTTGAAAATTTCGGCGAGAACGCTCGAGCGCTGGACGCGAGAGGGCCTCGTTCCGTATATTCGACTCCCGCAACGAGGTCGCTCGTCGGGAGTTCGTTTTTCGCGGAACGAGCTGCTTCGCTGGTTGCGACGCCGGACAGTCAGAGCGCGATGAGCAGATACAAGACCAAGGGCGTGTACTTTCGCGACGGCGTCGCGTACATCCGTTACCAGGATGAACGCGGCGTCGACGTTCGCGAGAGCACGAAGCAGCGATCCGCGAAAGTCGCGGAGGACATTCTCGCCAAGCGGAAAACCGAAGTCGCGACGCGCACGCACTTTCCGACGCGCGCATTCGATGCCGTGACGTTCGCCGAGCTCGCCGACTACTGGTGGCAGGCGCACGGCTCGAAGACGCGAAGCCAGTTCGACTATCTGTATCCGCGAGTGCTGGAACACTTCGGCGAGAAGCGAGCGCGCGAAGTCACACCCGACGTCGTCGACGCGTTCCTGGAGCACCTGGCCACCGAGCGAAAACTTTCGGCGTCGAGCGTAAATCATCACCGCACGATCGTGAACCGCATTTTCAATTTCGCCGTGAAGCGCGGACGGTTCGACAGGAATCCTGTCGCCGCGGTGAGGCAACGTCCCGAGCCGCCTGGCCGTGATCGGATCGTCTCGCCGGCGGAGTTCCGGATGCTCTGGGACAAGGCCGATGGCGATCGTGAGTGCGTCCGTTCCTGGCGCTCGCCGGAACGACGACGATGCGGAAGAGCGAGATCCTCTCGCTGCGGTGGGAACGCGTCCATCTCGAGAACGCGCCGTACGCGACGCTGGTCCGCACGAAGACCGGACATCAGCGCCACGTTCCGATTCCCCAGTCGATCGTGAAGACGCTGAAGGCGCTACCGTCGCACGGGAAACACGAATATCTCTTCCCGTCGCGCCCAACGGCGCGATGTCCAGAGCCGCAGCGTCCCTACCGGTGGGACTTCGGGAAGCAGTTCCGCGCGCTTGCGAAGGCGGCCGGCATCCAGAACGTCCGCATTCACGACTTGCGGCACGCAGGAGCGACGATCCTCATGACGCTCGGCGTGCCGGACCCGATCGTCGGCAAAGTCACAGGACACCGCTCACGCGAGCTCGAGCGCTATCAACACCTCACACCGGAGTTGCGTGCGCTGACCGTGAACTTGATTGCAACGGAGCTGTTCAGAGCGAAGCGAGCCAGGAAGGAGACTGGCACACCTACCGGCACAGTGCGCAGTAGGCGTGCTGCAGAAATTCTTGGGGAGCGCCAACACGTTGGATCTAAGCGAGATGTTGGCGGGGTCGACGGGACTCGAACCCGCGGCCTCCGGCGTGACAGGCAGGAGACATTCACGGTCAAATGCAGCCGACCCTGGCAAATCGGGGTCGGCTGTCACGCAGCATGGTCGTTGAAAGCCGATCGTGGACGCGTGTTTCGGAAAATCTTGCAAGTTCTTGCAAGCCCCGGCACGTTCGGGCGCGATCAGCCACGAACGGCCGTGACCAGTTGGGCGTCTCGACGGTTCAAATCGTGGGCATGCAACCAACAATATTGGCGTTCTCCTGGACCGCACCGTAGCCGCTCGAGCGGCCAGAAGTGATTGACGATCGGGAGGCGGCCTGACCGGTACCATCCCCCTCAATCGGCGCTGGCGTGGTCACGCCGGTCGCCAAGTAGTGCGCGATGTACTCGGCCCCGATCGCCTGCTCCTCGAGTCCGCGGGTCAACGCGCTCCGCACGGCGTCGTCGCCGTACGTCGCGAGCAAGGCATGGAGGCGATCGACATCGCGAATCCAGATCCGGGGCCGACGATGCGTGAGCTCGGTGAGGTACTCCAGCGCCGGTCGGCCGAGCGCGAGCACATGCTCCCGCTGCAGATAGCGCTTGGCGCGCTTCCCGGAGACCGCCGCGACGCGTTCGGCCCGATGCTCCGGCAGCGTCGACTTGGCCCCGCGCTCAAAGAGGCGCCGATGCACGGCGGTGAAGCGGCCGGCCACGATGCGGACCCGATCGCGATACAGAAACAGCGTTCCGGCAATCCCCATCGCATCAGCCGCCATCGAGTACGAATGCGTGTCATGCACGACCTCCGCCGTCGGCCCGACCACGACCGGCACCCGCAGCGCGAGATCGGCTGGCGCAATCTTCAGCGCCCGCAGTCGCGGGCGCTCGTCCTTAAGTCGGACCGCGGAATGACGCGCGTCGCGCGCGAGGGGCACTGGGTATTGACCTCGGTGTGCCACTCGGCGAGCTGCGCGAGCAGATCGGCGTCGTCGAGAAACCGTCGTTGTTTGAAGAACGACCCTTTTATCCAGCCGACCAGGTGTTCGATCGATCCTTTTTGTTCCGGACTCGCGGGCCAACAGAGCTCGATCCCCAGACCCAGATCCAGGGCCACGCCGGCAAATAGCGGATTCCATTCCGTGACCTCACCGCTCTTGGTCCACTTCAAGGCGACGGTTGTCGGTCGGTCGAACACTGCCAGCAAGGGAATCCCGTAATGTCCAACAACTCGATCGGCTTGCATCGGCTCGGCCTGCAACCGCGTCGACTCGCGAGGTCGTTCGAAATTCTGAGCCAGAACACACTCGGACGGTGGCCTGAGGCAGTTCGAGAGATCTGTGTTCGTGTGGGCACGGTTTTAAACGGAAGGATCATCCGAGGGTCACTCGGGCAGGGTCACGCGGCTGGCCGGTGGTAGTACTTCAACAGGCCACCCAGACGATCACGACACGCGATGGGTCCGTCCTGGCGATGTGCGACCGGGCGCGTGATGAGTTGATTCTGAAGGCCCTGATGGTTCCGTTCGCCGTGATAGTGCGCGACGAACTCGCGGATCGCCCGGCGTAACGAGGCTTCGCCCATGAGGATCACGCGATCGAGGCACGATTCCTTGATCGTCCGCACAAAGCGCTCGGCGAACGCGTTGAGATTCGGCGAGCGAGGTGGCAGGCGGACCGTCTGAACGCCGGCGGCCGCCAGCGTCTCCCGAAACGCATCGCCGAACAATGGATCGCGATCGTGCAGCAGGAAGTGCTTCCCGATGAGGAATCCATCGACGGCGTCGGTGACCTGACGTCCGCATTGCAGCACCCAGGCGCTATCCGGCTCTGACATCACGCCGGTAATCTCGACCCGTCGCGTCGCCAACTCGATCACGAATAACACGGCGAATCGCGTGAGCCCACTACAGGTCCACACCTCCACCGTGAAAAAATCCGCGGCGGCGAGAACGTCCCAGTGCGTTTCAAGAACTCCTGCCAGGTCGTCCGCCGCTGACGCTCCGGCGCCGGCTCGATCCCATGCTGCTTGAGGATGTTCGCGATGGTGCCCCGTGCGACGTGATGATCCAGGTTGGCGAGGACTCCCTGGATTCGTGTGTAGCCCCAGTCGCGATTCTCCGTTGCCATCCGCACCACCAATTGCCGAATCTCCGTCATGACCGGGGGCCGGCCCGGACCGCGCCGTCGGTGGCCGTCGTACTTCCGCGCGATCAACTGCCGATGCGGTCGCGTTCGACAAAACCCACGACGCCCAAGCGTCGCAGGGTTGGTGTCCGGCCGTGCTCGACACGAACGGCGACGGCAAGATCAGCGAGTGGACCGAGCCCAAGGAACCGATCGATCCGAAGAAGGACCACCGGATCGAGTTCGGATGTTACGGGAGATGCGATCCATCCAATCGTTGGGAGCCTGTGGTGCTCGGGAATCGGCGCCAGGGACACGAAGCTCGTGCGCATCGAGCTCGGCGCGAACCCGCCGCAAACGTGTAAAGCGGAAGTCTACGTACCGCCGCCTGACAAAATGCCGCTGCCCGGTTTCGGGGGGGCGTGGCGATCGACAGCAACGGGCTGGTCTGGCAGAACTGGCGCGGCGCTCATCGGATCCTGAGTTTCGATCGCCGGATCCTGAGTTTCGATCGCCGCAAGTGCAAAGTGCGGAATGGACCGGACGCCACCGGGCAGCAGTGCCCCGAAGGATGGGCGGTGTACAGGAAACCCGGCCCCACGTTCCACGGCGGCGCCGATTATTCCAGCACGGACATGCTGTACATGACCGAGACCGATCGCGACGGTCTCGGAAAGGACGTGGTGCTTGCCGGCGATGTCAACGCACACTCGTTCTTCGTAGTGATGCCGCAAGGCGGTCAGATGACGACGTTGACGTTGCGCGTTCCTTATCCGCTGGGATTGGCCGCTCGCGCGGGATCAGGACGGATCGATGACCCGAATGCAAGATGGAAGGGTCGTGGGTTCTGGTCGAGCTATTCGATGTACACGCCTTGGCACCAGGAAGGCGGCAAAGGTACAAAACCAAAAGTTGTGAAGTTCCAGGTCCGGCCGACTCCGCTCGCGAAATAGGGTTTGTAACGAAGCTTCGCCTCAGACTGCCGAGCAAAAGCTCGTGCGGACGAGCGAATCTTCGTTACTAGGATTCCTCTCCGTAGAAGCTTTCCAGGCTCGGCGTGGCCCGTACCGGCGCGGATCGCGTGAGCCGGACTCCGCCGGTCGGAGCGCGCATCGCTGCGAAAAACGCGATGGCCGCGCTCACGTTCTGCTGACGCACTTCCTCATTGGGTTCGAGCGACCAGTTTCCGCGTTCCTGCATGTTGCCAATGACGAGCCCGTCGCTTCGCGGATTTATGCTCGCGTTGATAGTGCTGTTCAGGAGACGGCCCGACGCCCGATAGTGCACTTCGGGCTGCGGGATGCACACGGTCAGCTGCCCTCTGATCGGCACGAGCTCGTCGTCGTTGAAGAGTGTTTTTGATCCCAAGCCTGTGCAATTGATGATGACCGGCTCGTTCAGCGACATGAGATCGCGCGGCGTGTCGAACTTGCGGATGACGATCTTGCCGCCGAAGAGCAGGAAGTCGCGCACCAGCGCGTCGAGATAGATCGACGGCTCGATCGCCAATGCCTGCGTGCGGATGGCGTACTTGGTTGGAAACGGATGTTCGCCCGGGCCCAGCACTTCCCGGTCGCGTCCAGTCCGCAGGTGCTCAGGAACCAGATCTCCGTCAGGACCTCCGCCCACAGGAAGAGTCGGATCGTCTGTGGCGTTGTAGTTGTCGATCCAGTAGACGCCGTAGCCGGGGGCGCCGGCGAGGAGCTGGAGCTGCCGGTATGAGATCTCTGCCGCCTGCCTGAACTGCGCGTCCCACGCCGGCGTGCGCTGCTCCGCGGACACCAGCCCCGCGGTTGGCGTGAAGCCGGCGGACGACATGTTTGACGTGGTGTACGGCGGCACAGCCAGCGTGTAGATCGTCACGGCGAAGCCGCGGCGTTGGAGCTGTCGCGCTGCGGTCAGGCCCGGCGAACCACAACCGAGCACCGCCGCACGCCGGTCTCCTTGTTCGAGCGCCATGTCGGCCGCCATCGCTCCGCAGCCCCAGGCCAGCGACATGCCGGCCCCACCGAAGCCGTAGTCGTGGATGACTGTCTTGTCATCGAACTTCATCCCCTTGAGGACGAAGCCAGAGTCGCGGTGAGGGCGCAAGCCGATGGTCGTCCGGATGACCCGATCCCACGTGATACGGGGAGGCGTCAAGTCAATCGCGGGCCGCGGCGCGAACGCGGGTACGGCCTGCCGTGTCGGCGCCGTCTGGATCACTTTCTTGGGGCCGCAGCCGGCGAGGCCGAATCCGGCGAGCGCCATGCCGCCGGTCTTGAAGAAATGTCGCCTATCCATGCTCATCCTCAGACTTCCAATTTCAGACTTCTGAACTTCAGACTTGAAACGTCAGACTTCGAACTTCGGTTCTACTGGGAGTGACCGCGCCCGGTAATCGGCCAGACCACTTCGACTTTGTCTTTGCGTGTGCCGTAGATCCAGTCGTACTCGTTGACGGCCGGGTCGCAGTGCGGAACGATGCACTCGAGTTTGTCGCCGATCTTGTAGGACTTGCTCGGCGTGCCTGTGATCTTGATCGACCCGAACTCGTCGGACCCGGCGTTGTAGTCCATGCCGGGTTCGCCGATCACGCCCGCGTTCGGTTTGTTCAGCGTGAACGCCTTCGAACCGCCGTCGGTCGTCAGAAGGCCGGGGAATCTGTTGTTGAGAACCGTCACGAGCACGGTCAAGGACGGCTGGAAATCGGTGTACGTATTCGGGTCGTCCTGACCGCCGATCGCGAGGTACTGCATGTCCATGAACAGGTAGCTGCCGACTTGGACGTCGGTGAAGCCGGACGTCTGGTGCATGATGTTGTAGGTCCCGCTTCCGCCGCCGCTGAAAATCTCCGTGTTCAGGCCGGCCTTCTTCAACATCGCGAACACTTCCGCATTTGGCTCGATGTTCTTCAGCGCGCGCTCCTTCCGTTCGGCGAACCCTTTGATATGCTGCGCGCCGCCGTCGTACGAAAGCACGCCGCGGAGCTTCAGATTCGGCAGCGTGTCGATCACTTTGGCCAGCGACAGGACGCCTTCTCCCGGGGGAATACCGCTGCGGGTCCCGACGGCGACATCGATGACGACGTCCGCGACGACGCCCGCTTCCTTGGCGGCGGCCGACAGATCCCGCGCGTTCTCTTCCAGATCCACCGCCTGAATGAAGCTGCTGCTGCGCTTTCTGATGGCCATCGCGCGGCGGATCTTGCTCCGCGATGGATTGCTGGTCGTCATGCACACCTTCTCGACGCCGTTCTCGAGCATCGCCTCAGCCTCGCTCACCTTCGCGCAGCAGATCCCGATGGAGCCGGTCGCGAGCTGATATTTCGCGATGGCGGCGCACTTGTGCGTCTTCGTGTGCGGCCGGCTGGCGATGCCGTTCGCCTTCACCGTCGCCTGCATTTTCGCGATGTTCCGCTCCATCTTGTCCAGGTCCACGCACAACGCGGGCGTGTCGAGTTCCCATTTCGAGATGCCGGGCTTCACCTTGTTGTCGACCGTGGTCATCGCGAGCATCTCGGCGGTCGAATAACCATTCACGGATTTCGGAATCCAGAAATACGCAGAGGCAGCCGCTGCACCCGACAGGAACGCACGTCGAGACGCCGTCGATGTTCGTAAGCTCATTGCCGTCCTCCACCTGTTACCGAATGGGGCTGGATCCTCGACGTCACCAAAACAGCCGCAACAGGAATTGGCCGGTCCGAGGGAAGCCGGCCTGCGACGTGATGGTGCCGAAGCTGGACCGACCAAATCGCGAGTCTCCGCCGCTCACGAACTTCGGGTTGTTGGTGGCGTTTAGCATCTCGATCCGGATCTGGGCCTTCAACCCGCTCCGCAGGCCGATTGTCTTGGCCAGCACCACGTCATAGTTCGTCCGGAAGGGGGTGCGAATCCGAGGGTCGGTCCGCGCGCCGGTCCCGAACGTGAAGGGAGCCGCCGCCTTGTACGCCGCCGGATTGATGTAGTTGTTCAGCCGGTCGACAGTGCTTCCAGCCGTCACCGGATCCACGCCGGTCCAATTAGGGCGTTGAACACCGCTGAAGGAGCCCGTGTTGTCGGCGTTCTGAACGATGTTCTCCGGGAAGCCGCTCTCGTACGTCGCGATGGCCGAGACGGTCCATCCGCCGGCGACTGCATTGGGCAACCCGTGTGTCGCCCACGGTTTCCCCTCGCCGAACGGCAGTTCCAGAATGGGGGACAGGATCACTCGGTGCGGCGAATCCAGTAAACTCCGGCTGTATTCCGCGGCCAAGTCGTAGTTGTTGAGCGGCCGCCCGCCCTGATTCTGAGATACGTAGTAAGTGGGCTCGCCGAACACGTCGTCGTCCAGCCGGCTCCACGTGTAGTGAAACCGCCCACCCCACCCATGGGACTGGCGCTTCTCCAGCTTCATGACTACAGCGTGGTAACGAGACCGGGCGCCGGAAGTCTGGCGATCCCGGACGTTGCCAAATTGTGGGAACGGGCGCAGCAGTTGCCCTCGTGCGATCGTCGGCGAGGTTGAGAATGCCCCGGCTTCGGGGATGCCAAAGAACGGGTTCGGGACTTGCTCTTGAAGCGCCGCCCCCAACGCCAACTGCTCGGGCCGAAGCTGATTGATGTTCACGAAGGCGGCCCCGGCGCCGCCGTAGCCCAAGTTGTCGCCGCGCGATCCGATGTAGCCGATCGAGACTGCTACATCCCCCCGAAGCTCCCGTTGCAGGTCAGCCGAGTACTGCTGCACGTAGGGCGATTTCCGATCCTGCGTGACAAAATCGATCTGTCCGCCGACGCCCGTGAGCAATCCCAATGTGTTGCCGACCGGATTGAGCAATCCGTTTGGAAACGGATTGTCCAGGGCGGCCGTCGGGATCAAACGGCTGGATTGGTCGACGAAAGTTTCGCGGGTGTAACCGATCTGTCCGTAGTTGACGGTGCCAGGGCTTATATAAATCCACGGCGACCAAAACAGCCCGTATCCGCCACGCACCGCCGTTTTCTCGTTCAGAGACCAGGCCAGGCCCACACGCGGTGAAAACTTCGTCTTGGATGGATCGCCCTGATAGTCCGGAAACCCGTCCTGCCCCGCATAGCGCAACCCGCCCCGCAGATCCAAGCCCGTCTTCGCTGCGAGCGGGCTGACTGCGTTGCGGTCGAAGGCGACCGTGAAGCGGTTCTCCTTCTCCCGTAGTCCCGCCTCATATTCGTAGCGAAGCCCGAAGTTCAGCGTGAGTTTGGAGTTCAGCCGGAAGTCATCCTGCGCGTAGGCGGCATAGTAGTGAATGAACGCGTCGAGCGGCGTGGAGACGGGCGCTGAGCTGACGTTACCGGGGTTGCCCGATGGCAGCCCGAGCAGAAAACTGGCGAACCCATTCCCTTCATTCGACCTTGCCAAGAATGGGTCGGACTGCGTCCACTCCTTGTCGAACCTGAAGTCGCCGCTCGCGTCGCCATAGGTGAGCGTGAACGCGCTGATCCGACGGAAGTCGGCGCCGAACTTGAACGTGTGGCGGCCGACGAACTTCGAGACGCTGCCGTTCACCGCCCACGAGTCATACGTCGTAGGACTGTACCCTCGGTTGCCGAATATGCGACTGCCATCGGTCGGGCCATAGCCGTCGATCGTTCCGGAGGGGAACTTCTGGTACGCCACGTCCTTCACGAAGCTGTTGGGGAAGCCCAAACTGGCGAGGTCGTAGCTGAATGGTAATTGGAAGTCTTCGAATCGGGTCCACCCGTAGCGGAAGGTCATCGTCGTCGTTGGATTCGGAATGAGGGTATTGTTCAGCGACACGATGTGGACTCGCCGCCTCTCGAGCCCCTGACCCGGATCCGCAAAAGGATTCTGCTCGGCCCAAGCATGCCTATCCTGCTCGTTGTCCGGTTGATAGAGGTACATTCCAGTCAACGACGCCTTGTCGGTCAACTTGTGCTCGATCTTCGTCGTCAATTGTCGGGCCCAGGTGAAGATCGGCGATGTGTACTGGTAGTTCGCCAACCCGTCCGCGCCGCTGCGTTGCGCATCCGGCTTCGGAATGAAGCTCGCGAGGTTTCGCGCGACCTTGCTGATGCGATTTGGGGGAATGACGTTCCCCGGGAACGGGTCGCGAACAAAACCCGAGCCGCTCGGGTTGGGTCGAGTCGTCAGCGGGTCGTAGATGATGATCGGGTTCCCGTTTCGATCGAAGGTCTGTGAGAAATCGCCCGCGCGCTCCCGGTCCGTCGGGAAGATCAGCAGGTTGGTGAGCGCGGAGTTCGTCTGATAGCCCTCATGCGATAGCCAGAAAAACGTCTTGTTCCTCGCAATCGGGCCCCCAAAGGATCCGCCCCAGTACCGATAGTACGGCAACGTCGACTTGCCGCGACCGGCTAGCGCGTCGAAGAAGTTCGACGCGAGCGCCCAGTTCGGCCGCGCCTGCGCGAACCCGCTGCCATGAAACGTATTGCTGCCGGACTTCCCCGTCGTGTTGAACACGCCGCCGCCCGACCGGCCCATCTCGGCGTCGTAGGTGTGGACTTGCACCTTGACTTCTTCAATCGCCTCTAGGGAGGGAAACGCCGAAGTCCGGTTCGTCAGATCCGTATATGACACCCCGTCGAGCAGGTAATTGTTGGCGCGCCGGGGGCCACCTCCCAGGGAGAGGAGCGACCCGTTGCTTTGGTCCTCCATCCGGCTGAAGTACGGGTTGCCCGTTGCGATGACCGTTGCGACCGTTACGACGGCCGTCATGTAGGCGTTGCGGTTCAGCGCGGGCAGTGCCTCGAGCGTTTTCTTCTGGAGCACCTCGCCGGTTGAGGCGTTCGAGGTCTCGACGAGCGGCGGAGCGGCCGTCACCGAGATCGACTCCTCGATCGTTCCCACCTCCATGACGAGGTCGACCGTGATGAACTGCTGCGTCCCGATCGTGAGCCCTCGTCGTTCGAATGTCTTGAACGCTTGGAGGACCGCGCGCACGGTGTAAGTGCCGGGCAGCACCGCGGCAAAGACGTACTCGCCGCGCTCGTTGCTGACGGTCATCCGCGACACGTTGGTGCCTTCGTTGATGAGGGTCACCATCACGCCGGGGATAACGCTGTTGGCGTCCTTCACAGCGCCCCGCAACCCGCCTTGAAACGATTGCGAAGCGCCGTCCCTCGCGATCGCGACGAGGAGAAGCGCCGCCGCGAAGATAGATGTCCAGGACAGAGTCGAGCGTCTCATGAAATTCCTCCTCCGAAACGCTGGACGTATTGAAGCTGACCGAAGACGGTGATGAAGGGAAACACTTTCGCTGCGGCTTGTCAACGCGCGAATGTGTTTTGCTGCACGGAGATTTCTGTTGCTTCAGCGGCGGCGGCGAATGACGCACACTTCGATGATAATCGTCCCAATTTGATGGGGCGCACAGCCTCCTTCGTCTCTGCGTATCGCGTCGGAGCGTTCCGAGCTAACTTCACGAACATTCCGGAATTTCGCGCGCGAGTTCTCGTCATTCGGGAGGCAAGGCGGCTGTGAGAGAGCGGCGCCGATCCTGGACACGGCTCTGCCCGTCTACGCAGTCGACGCGCTGGTTCCAGCAGTCGTCTCCAACGCACGGGCCCGCGGGTCACGGTGGTCGCTGTCAGTGATCATGCGGCCGCGTCGATTGATGATGGGCACGTCGTGCAGGTCGCCGATCGGTTGGTCTCAAGGCGGGCCAGGCGTACGGCGGCCGCGCGTGTCTTCAGGTCTGCTGGAACCGCATCGCCTCTGCCGAAGTACATTTCGTCAGGCGTCTCTCCGCGAAACGCCAGACGATGGGGCGACGTGTGCGGACAGGACGATCGATCGTCAAGCGCACACACGTCCTGCCGCCACCGCCACGCATGGAACCGACCCGGCGACAATCGCAGGAACCGCAGGAGTGCCCGTAACGGAACGACGTCACGAGCACGATCTACGGCTCGCAGGATCGTGACTTTGTCGCGTCCGTCGGGCAGACGTTTGTGCGGCAAGGTGAATCCCGAGGCCCGAAGCAGGGCGGAGAGCGAGGCGAAGTAGTGCCGTGAGCTTCTTCACGCGTCGCCGGAGCTCCAGAACTTCTTGCTGAAGTTCCGATGCCGTCCGGTTCGTCACGTCCACGCCGACCACGACCGTCGGTGCCTTGCCGAGCCAATCCCGGGCCGTCGAGCGAGGAACGCCAACACTCGTGGCGATGGTCACGTCCCCGGTGCTGTGGACGAGATCCCGAAGCCGGTGGTCATAGCACTGCTGCGGGCGCCGCGAAGTCGTCATGAGGATGATCATCGGCGGTTCGTTAACGCCGCTCAACCCTTGAGGACATGCGGACGCTCCGCCAACGTGAGACGGCTACCGCAGTGACGACAACTCGCGCCGGAAGCGGCAGAATGTCCGCGGAGACAGCTCGGCGAGCGCGCGCAGCCCATTCGTTTTGTCATTCGCGATCACGACCGGAAGTTCACGGACAGCTTCGATGCGGTGTTTGAGTCAGAAGGCGCTCGAATCGTTCGTACGCCGATTCAGGTTCCCGAAGCGAATGCGATCGCCGAACGTTTTGTTCGGACCGCGCGTTCCGAATGCCTCGACTGGCTGCTGATCATGAATGCCGGTCATTTGGAGCGCGCGCTACAGGTGTTCTTTGATCATTACAATGGGCATCGGGCTCACCGGCGCCTGGGTCTCGCACCGCCAAATCGGCGGCCGGCGCTCGAGCGGTCGTACGGCATGCACGCGATTGCGGTGAAACGCCGCGATCGGCTTGGCGGGCTCGTTCACGAATATCGAGCTGGCGGCGTGACCCAGTCTATTTGCGCACCCTACACGCTCGCTTTGAAGTAGCCCCGGCCGCCGGCGCGAAGTACGGCGTGATTCCTGTGCAACCGTGGCCGGCCGTTTTGCCCGACGGTCGGACGATTGCCTTCGTGGCGCAAACCGATCGTGTGCAGTTATGGGTGCGACCCATCGACGGGTTCGACGCGCGGCCGCTGCCCGACACCACGAACGCACAGTGGCCGTTCTGGTCGCCTGATGGCAGATATATCGGCTACATCGCCGACGGCCGCGTGAAAAAGGTCGCCGTATCGGGGGACCCTCGGAAACAATCTGCGAGACCGGCTCACGTGAGGTGCAGCAAGCACAGAGCGCAACGTGGAGTCCCACCGGCACGATCGTGTTCGGTGCGCAGGAAGGTCCGCTCCGGCAAGTGCCCGCCGCAGGAGGAACGCCGCAACCGCTCACCCAGCTCGACGCCTCGCGTCAGGAAACGTCGCATCGTCATCCTTATTTCCTGCCAGACGGTCGTCATTTCTTGTATCTGGCCCGTAGTGTGATCCCCGACCAACGCGGCGTGTACGTCGGCGGATTGGATGGGTCGACACCGAAAAAAGTGCTGAGCGACGACAGCAATGCGATTTATTTCGCGGGGCACCTTCTGTTTGTGCGGGGCACAACCCTGATAGCGCAGCCCTTCGAACCCGTCGGGCGGCAGGTATCCGGAGCCGCCGCAAGGGTCGCAACTGGCCTGTATATCGCGCCCACGATGAGGTATGCACCGTTCGCTGCGAATGGGAGAACCCTGGTCTTTCGTAAAACGCCGCGTGAATTGTCGGAAATCCGGATTGTCGACCGAGCCGGAATACTCGTCTCGACTGTCGCTGATCGCGGGAGCTACGACACGTTGGAGCTTGCCGGTGACGATCGCCATCTCATCATCGCGGTTCGTGTGCCGGATACGGATCGTGCGGCTCTGCGCCTGCTGGACATCGTCAGGCGCGTACCCGAGTCGGTCACGAGCGATGAATCGGATTACGCCAACCCCGTTTGGTCGCACGATGGACGTTGGCTTGCGTTCGCATCGCAACAGACCGGAGTCTGGGATCTGTACGCACGAGCTGTCGATCGATCCGGAGCCGCGCTACCTCCCGAGGGGTGAGATGTCCGATTAGAAGTAGTACTTCAATCCAAACTGCACGTTGCGCGGCCCTACTTTCGTTCCGTTGATGACGCCGAAGTTGCTGGCACCGTAAGCGGTTGATGGATCGCTGAACACTGGATGGTTGCGTGCATTCTGCGCTTCCATGCGGAACTCGACGCGCTGGCCCTGCTGCACTTGCCAGCTCTTGATCAGCGCCACGTCGAGCATGTTGACCCTCGGCCCGCGAATGTCGAGCGTGCGCGGCGCAGTACCAAACGTGTCCGGCGCCGGACGCGAGAACGCGGCTTGGTCGAAATAGTTGTTCAACCGGTCGTGAATATCCCCCGGCGTCGCCGGGTCGCCGATCAGGTTCGGACGCTGCGTGCCGTTCCAGAGCGTTCCGCCCGACTGAGTGACCTGCAGCGGGAAACCGGACTGTAGCGTGAAGAATGCGCTGATCTCCCACCCGCCGATCACCGCATCGACCGGACGGCTCACGCCGGAGCCGAAACGGCGGTCACGTCCGAACGGGAGCTGCCAGTCACCAGTGGCCACAAAGCGGTGCTCCACATCGTGCTGCGAGAGCGAATGCTCCATGGCGAGATCGAGCGGGTTTTGAAAGCTGGTGGTCCCGCCGAGCCAGGCCAGGTTACCATCCGTGATCGACGCATCGTCGATCATCCTCGACCACGTGTAGTGCGTGAGAAGGGTCAGCTCCCGGGAGAAGCGCTTCTCGTATTTCAACTGCAAACCGTGATAATTCGAATCGGCGGCATTTGGATCAGATCCGCTGACGAACTCATATTGGGGCATGTTACGCAGCAGCCGGTATTGCTGAATCGTCTTGCCATTCAGATTGACTGCCTTGGGATCGGTGATGATGCCGTAGAACGGATTCGGCACTGCGGCCTGTAACTGCGCCCGGGTGTACTGTGCGTGCGGGCCCAGCCAGTAGACCGGATCCAGCGGGCTCAGCGACGTATACGGCGAATAGAGGTGCACACCGCGGCTGCCGGTGTAGTTGACCTCCACGATGGAGCTCCAGCCGATGTCGCGTTGGATGGAGAGATTCCACGAATACATTTCGGGATTGCGAGTCTGCCGCGTAATGGTGCCGACGCCCAGTCCGATGTACGTCATATCACCGAGCGAACGCCCCGGAGGTGTCAGGATGCCCTGCGGATATGGGTCCGACAGCGTCGCATTTCGCGTCGCGCCGCTATCCAGCGACCACGGCACAGCGGAGTCGGTGTTGAAACCGGCGCCCGTGTGGCCCGAGACCGTGGCGCGCGAGAGCAGGAAGAACCTGCCGGCCCCAGCGCGAATCGCGGTCTTGTCATTGAGTGCGTATGCAAAACCCAGGCGCGGACCAAAGTTGTTGTGATTGATATCGAACGGCGAGGGGGTCTTGTCGTCGACGAACTTCACCACGCCTTTCAGGTCGTACCCGGACACGGAGATGGGCGACTTCGCGTTCAAATCCCAATAGCTGTACCGGTTCTGCAGTTCTGTCCGCGGCACTTCGTACTCGTAGCGCAGTCCCAGATTCACCGTCAGCTTGCGCGACGTCTTCCAGTCGTCCTGAACAAAAAATCCGCGGTATCCCGCGCGCGAAAAGGCTTTCGGATCGATATGGAAATTCGAACCGTTGCCCCACCCGAGGAGCACCGACGCGAAACCGTTCCCTTGATAGCTGTTGCCAGTATTCAAATCCTCGCTGGTCGTCTGAGCGCCGAAAACAAAGTGGCCCGAAGGATATCCGGGCTGCGCGTAGTCCAAAAAGTTCTGCCGGACTTCGGCGCCCGCTTTGATGTTGTGGCCTCGCAGGATCTTGGTCATCGAGCCCGAATACTGGTGCACACCCTCCTGCCGGTCCATCTTCCAGTAGCCTTGCGTGCCCATGTCCGAATAGCCGCCGGCGCTGAACATCGGGAAAACATGCAGCGTCGCCGTGTCCTGCATGTACTTGGGGAGCCCCAGCGTCGTTTCGTCGAACGCCGCGTTGAAGGGATCGCGGCCGTAGTTGGAGTAGATGAGGCCGTACGTGAAAGTCCAGAGGGTGGTGGCATTCTGGACGAACGTGAGATTGCTGGTTGCGGATTTGGTTTTCGTGAAACTCGGTCCGTTGTAAGGGTCCGCCGCGGAGAGGGCCGGGTCCGCCAACGCGTACAGGTTCGGCGGGGCGTTGTGATTCCGGTTCTCGCTGAACCGCGCAGTCACACGGAGCTGGTTGTTGAAGCTGTGGTCGACTTTGAGATCGTACTGCTTGGCAAAGCTCTGTCCGATCCCCTGCATGAACCAATTGTTGATATGCGTGATCGGATTCGGGTCCTGGTTCGGCTTCGGATAATACTGCAGCGCCTTCAGTGCGACTTTGTCCAGCAGCTCCGGCGGAATCACGTTGCCGGGAAACGGTCTTCGTTTTGTGATGCCCTGGGCATCCTTGTAGGTATCGAACGGGTTATAGATCGTGATTGGCTTGCCGTCGCTGAAAAACGTCTGCGAGAAATCGCCTCGTCGCTGTTCGAGTGTCGGGACCGTCGCGGTCGCGCTCGACGGGCTACTCGATCGCGTATATTCGAAGGTGGCAAAAAAGAAGGTCTTGTTTTTCCTGATAGGCCCGCCCAGCACGCCGCCGACTTGATCGCGATGGTAATACGGCTTCCGAGAACCATTACGATTCGCGGCCCAGGAGTTCGCATTGAAAGTGGAATCTCTCAAGAAGTCGTAGCCATCGCCATGGAACGCATTCGTGCCGGACTTGGTCACGACGTTGATGATGGCTCCGCCCGATTGCGCGTACTCGGCCCCGAAGAAGTTCGTCTGCATCTTGAATTCCTGCACCGCATCCACCGACGGGGTCCATTTCAGGTCTGTAGCCCCGGTGTTCTGCTCCGTGGTGTTGACGATCGCGCCGTCCACCAGCACGTCCGAGGTGGAATTTCGTGTGCCGTTCGCAACGAAGTTTGTGTTGCTCGGGCTGATGGTGCCTGCTGCGCCATTCACTCCCGGTGTCAGATTCAACAGACTGAGAGGGTTTCGGCCGATGTTCGGCAGCGCCGTCATGTACCGGTTTTCGATCACCTGTCCAAGCGTCGAGATGGTGATGTTCAGAAGCGGCGCCTGGCTCCGAACTTCGACCGTCTCGGCGACTTCGCCAACCTCCAATGAAACATCGAACGTGGCCTGCTGCTGGACGGCCAAGGGAATGTTGGTGTGAGTGTACGTCCTGAACCCGGTCAATTCGACGCTGAGCGTGTACTGACCGGGCGGTAGAGCGGTAACGACGTATCGACCCGCATCATCGGTCGTAACGTTGTGCGGCACGTTGCGATCCGATTCTGTGACAGTGACTGTCGCTCCGGGGATTGCGCCACCGCTGACGTCGGTGACGACGCCCCGTACCGCGGCCGTGTATGACGACTGCGCCCAGGCAACACCCGAAACCGCGAGTGCCATGCAGAGCAAGGAAATAGCTCGCAAACGGTTTTGGATTTGACTCATTGCCCCCTCCGATGCCGTCTCGAGGCCGCGAGAATTATTCGTAACTTTAATCTCCGATCTCGGTTGTGTGGCAGTTACTAAGGACTAAGCGACACCGAGCCGATAATGTGATGTCCTTTCATCCTGCCGACACGCATGCACGTCCGCTTCCTCGAGACTTGTCGGCCGCAATTATTACGCAGCTGACTTCGCTCGCGACAGAATAGGCGGCTAACTGATGCTCACTTGCGGCAGCTCAGCACAGCACACAGTGCTGAGTTGGATCGTTCATGTGACCGTCTGAGACTCTTCAGGAGTGCGCACAGGGCGCAGACGTGAAACCTGCGCCCTGTGCAGAGAACCCTAGAACGCCAACCGGAACCCGAAGCGAAACTGCCGTGAGCGCCCCATTGCCCAGTTCGGATCCGTCGATAGGATCTTCCCGAAGTTGGAGCTGTTGACGTTTCCGTTCGGATTGGAGAAATGAGGTGTGTCGGTGATGTTGAAGCCCTCCGCCCGGAACTGCAGATCCACCGTCCCCGGCAGTTTGAAGGTGCGGAAGAGGCTCAAATCCAGATTCCGTTGGCCGGGGCCGCGCATGCTGTTCCGGCCCACGTTTCCGAACCGGACTTCCGTGACCCGCTTGAACGCGGTCGTGTCGAAGTACGTGGCATCCCCGACGTTGCCGAAGATCTCGACCGTATCTTTAATCTGATCCGGGGTCTGCTGGTTGTGCGGCATGTTCAAAGAGGCGCCGGACCCGGTCAACGTAAACGGCCGCCCCGAGTAGGCGCTGAAGACGCCATTCAGTTGCCACCCTCCAAGGACGGCATTGGAGAGACCGGTTGTCGCCCACGGTTTTCCGGTGCCGAACGGGAGCTCCCACACAGCGGCCAGCTGGAAGTTGTGCGGCGTATCGAACGACGCGAGCGCGCGGTTGCGATCGAAGACGCTCGGAGCGTTCCATAGGAACTCCGTCCAGTCGCCGTAGTTCGCCATGTCCATGGCCCTTGAGAACGTGTACGCGCCCTTGAGTAGCAAGCCATCCGTCAAGTGTCGATTGATCGAGGTCTGCAATGCGTGGTAGGTGCTTTGCGTGCGGCCATCCCATTCTCTCGTCGCCGTCGTGCGCCCGAACTTCGCAAAGAGCGGGCGTCCGGCGTCACCTGCGCCGGGGATCTGTCCGGCGTTGATATCCAGAAACGCGAAGCCGCGCACCGATTGGGACCCGACGTATCCCAGAGTCCCGAGGATTTGAAATGGCAGCTTGCGCTCGAAGATCACGTTCCAGGACTGAATGTAACCGCGGTGCAGCATCGTGTTCGCACGCGGGTAGCCGGTCTCGGCGACAGCGGGCAGGGGCACCCTGCCCGTATTGATGTCGGGGCAGCAGATCGATGGGATGCCGACATTCGGCCCGAGCGGCTGGTTCGGAATTCCCGCCGCGATGTACCCCAGGTCGGTGGTCACTGGTTGATACCCGTTGACGCCGGTGAACTCGGCCACGAGCGTCAGGGGATACCAGCCGCGCAGCGCCTGCGCGCCCCACGGGTGCGAATGGTACGTGATGCCATAGCCGCTTCGAACGACCGTTGAATCGGTAACCTGATACGCGAAGCCGAGACGAGGCGCAAACAGCGTCTTGCTGTAGCCGACGCCGTTATCCCGGGGAATGCCACCCTTACCGCCAATCAAGGCTTCGTTGGTGTTCGGGTCATACGACTCGATCCCCAATCCTTGCGAGCGCCGCCGGTTCGGGTAGAGCTCCCATCTCAATCCGAGATCGAGCGTCAGCGTCGGCCCGGCGCGCCAACGATCGCGCATGTAGAGTGCGTACTGCTCCTCCATGCTGTCCATCTGGATGAACTGACTGCTCTTCCCGGATCCGTTTGGCGTGCCGATCAGAAATCCGGCGAGGGCATTCCAATCGTTCTCGAATGATGGAGTCCCTCCTTGAAATCCCACGGAGGAGGCGAGGGCCTGCGGATTCAACGCGGTCACACCGGAACCGAAAGTGAACGCGCCACGCGGCCCTTCCCCCAGCTCCGGCTGCCAGTGATTCATCAAGTGGTGAACGAAATCGAAGCCGAACCGGATGTCGTGCAGCCCCTTCATCCAGCTTGCGTTGGTATTGAATGTGTACGACTGGTCGTTGCGGAACAGGGGATTCCAGCCTTCCGGATTGCCCAAGGTTGAAAACCCCGCAATGTTCAAGGGCGGCATGCCACCTTCGCGCGGGTCCGGGCCGTTGGTTCCTGGAATTCCTAGAATGTCCGAACCGAAGTTGGATCCGAGATCGGGCGGGCGCACGTCCTGTCCGAATCGCGTCCAGCCGAGCGTGCCGTCGATCAGGAAAGTTCGCGAGACGGTGTAGGTCTGTCCGATTCCCCCGATCTGCACGAGCGTGTCGCCGGTGCCGAGCCCACCTCCAGCGCACAAGCAACTGCCTCCTGCCTGGCCAAGTCCGAACTCACCGTGAACGAGCGCTTTCATCGCGCTGTACTTGAACCACAGCAGATGCCGCTCGTTGCGGTTCCAGTTGACCTTCGCGTCGAAGTTGTTGCGGTTTAGGCGCTGAACGCCGGTGTTGAAGTAATTCGCGTTATCGCCAGGCTGGTTCGGAAGCGGCACCAGCGCCAGCATCTTCATCATCGGGACGTTCAACCGCGATGCGGGGATCACGTTCACGCGGCCGCCGCTGGAGAAAACCGCACGGCCGGTGCCGTTCGGATTGCCGGAAAACGGATCGAAGATCATCCCTTGCTGAAGTGGAACCAGACCCCCTTCTGTGGTCGGAACCATGATCGGGCTGCCGCTCCGATCCAGAATCTGCGCGCCCAGCTTTCTGTTGAAATCCCCCGTGCGGAAATCAGCGGTGGGAACGGAAAAGAGCACGGAGTTGCCCAGGCTTTCGAACGTGCCTTCGTAATTCGCAAAGAAGAACAGCTTGTTTTTCCTGATAGGGCCGCCGAAATTGCCGCCATCGATATTGCGATTGCTGATCGGCTTCTCCTTGATGCCGGCTCGCTTCTCATCCCATGTCAGCGTGCGCAGCGCCTTGTTGTCGTTCATGGCGAAGGCGGTCCCGCGGAAATTGTTCGTGCCCGCCTTCGTGATCACCGTGACGGCAGCGCCGCCCGCCATGCCCTGCTCGGCATCGAAGCTGTTCGTCGCGATGTTGACTTCCTGAATGCTTTCCACGGGAGGGACGTACACCGCATGATGCGGCATCGTCACCAGAGTGTCGGCCGACCCATCGACCCGCGTGTTGTTGGCGCCACGCTCCTGGCCGTTGACATTGGTCGTCAGGGAACGTCCCGGCGTATCGGTGACGGCGTTCTGAAACCGCGCGGGTACAGCGCCTGGCACGAGATTGAAGAGCGACTGGTAGTTGCGATAGCCGGAGAGAGGGAGATTCTCCATCGCAGGCGTATCGAAGCTGACGCTGACGTCGGACTTCGTCGTCTGGAGTAGCGCCGTTATGGCCTCCACGCGCACTTCTTCGGACAGGGCGCCGACCTGAATCGTCGCGTCAACGCGTGTCACGGCGTTGATGGAAACGCTGATGCCTTTCTGAACGTACGGTTTGAAGCCGCTTATGCTGACCGAAAGGTCGTAACCCCCCTCGGGCAGGTTGGGAATCGAATAGTAGCCGACCTCGTTCGTCGTCGTCTGGCGAGACAGGCCGGTGGACGTGTTCGACACGGTCACGGCGGCCGTGGGAACCATGGCGCCGCTCTGGTCGGTCACGGTTCCGACCATCGATCCGTAGAGAACCTGCCCCGACGCAGGACGGGCTGGATACACCGTCAGGAACATGCCGATGGCCAACCAGGACAGAATGACTGTAGCCCTTCGCACTCCTGTCAGTCTTTTCGCCACAGGACGCCTCCCTTCGACTGCGGTACGAGCCAGCAATGAACGACCGTCGCCCGCGTCGGCGGGCGCCGATCCATCGCGTCGGTCGGATGGCCGAAGAACACCGACGCAGGTCAGGCGTGGACAGAACGGAAGCGGAACGTGAACCGGCGCGCACAATGCACCTCGCGTGGTTCACCGGGCCTCCAGGAGGTCGGAGCCGGAATGTTTGCGTCCGCCGACCGGTTTGTCAAGTGGAATGAGGTACGTTTACCGTCGGCTCGCAGCACGTTCGAAGGGTCTGCGCGCGTCGCCGCGGAGATTGATGGACGCCGGTGTGACGGTGACTGCAACCCGGTACCTCGGCACCATCCACTCGCTCGTCATGCGAACTGCGGCGCCGCGGCGGCTATTTCGAGCATGATCGAGCGTCGCAGGCGCGTCCCCAGAGACAATGCCCATGCACATGCTGTGGCAGCGTCTGGCTCCAAGGTGTGCTGCGTCGCGAGTTCAGTGATCCCTACCCCTTGATTACCGACAGGTACATTGGATATTCTCTTGTTGGTAACCGAGGGGGAATCCGCTGAATGAGTAAGCCGACCGATCTCGTGCAGGGCACACTGGACCTGCTCATCCTCAAAGTGCTCGCGAACGGACCCGTGCACGGCTGGGCGATTGCGCAACGGATAAAGCAAATGTCAAACGAAGTGTTGCAGTTCAGCCAGGGTTCGCTGTACCCAGCCCTGCACAAGCTGGAGCAGCAGGGCTGGATCGAGGCCGAATGGGGTGAGAGCAAAAACAATCGCCGCGCCAAATACTATTCGCTTACGCGTGCAGGTAGAAAGATGATGGCCCGGGAGGCAGCACAGTGGGAACGGCTGTCGGCTGCTATTTCGCTTGTGGTCCGCCCGGCCTGACGAGCATCAAAGGCGAGCGTCAAACATGATGCGCTGGTCCAGAATCCTTCGTCTACGGCTTCGTTCGTTGCTGAGGCGGAGGCGCGTTGACGAGGAGATCGACGAGGAACTGTCCTATCACCTCCAGCGCCAGATCGATGAGTTCGCCGTCAGCGGCATGGATCCGAGGGAGGCTCGTTACGCGGCGCGGCGCGAGATGGGCGGCGTCGAGCTGCAAAGAGAAGAGTGCCGCGATTCTCTGGGTCTTAGGCTTGTCGACGAACTACGGCACGACGGGCGGTACGCGATTCGGACGCTCGTTAGGAATCCAGGCTTCACCGCCGTGGCGGTCCTCACGCTCGCCTTGGGCAGTGGAGCTAACGTGGCGATCTTCTCGATTTTCAACCAGGCGTTGCTTCGTCTCCTTCCGGTTCCCGCGCCCGACGAGTTAGTGAACTTTTCATCTCCCGGTCCCAAGACAGGCCGTACGTCGACCAGTAGCACCTTTGGTCCCGACGCGGTGTTCAGCTACCCGCTGTTTCGCGACATCGAACGCGATCAACGAGTGTTCACGGGAATCGCCGCACACCGTGATTTCGTCGCCCACGTTTCGTACCGCGGCCAGGCGTCGAGCGAGCAGGGGCATCTCGTGTCCGGAAGCTACTTCCCAGTGCTCGCGCTCCGGCCGGCACTCGGGCGATTGCTGGGTCCCGAGGACGACCGCACGTCTGGCGCACATCCCGTCGTTGTCTTGGGCTATCCGTACTGGCGGTCCCGCTTCAAAGGCGATCCGGCGGTGCTCAATGACAGCATCATGGTGAACGGCCACGCTCTGACGATTGTCGGTGTCGCAGCGCAGGACTTCGTCGGAACAACGCTTGAGAACAGACCTCAGATCTTTGTGCCACTGACGATGGCTGCGCTGACGATGCCGGGACTCAGAAACCCGCATAGTGGCGGCGTATGGAATGGTTTCGAGGATCGTCGTGATCATTGGCTGTATTTGTTCGCGCGGCTCAAGCCCGGGATCGCCCTGGAGAGCGCCGAACGAACGATCAATATTCCATTCGCCGCGATCATCAACGACGTCGAGTTTCCGGCCCAGCGCAGCGGACTAGGCAACACGGCTCGCGAACGCTTCAAGAATCGGCGGCTCTTGCTGGAGCCTGGCGCTCAGGGTGAACGACCGGAGCGCGCGGAATTACGAAGCATGTTCCTGCTGCTGTTTTGCGTGACCGGCCTCGTCGTTCTGATTGCGTGTGCGAACATCGCCAACCTGCTGCTGGCGCGTGCGGCGTCGCGCGAACGCGAGATCACCGTTCGACTCTTGCTCGGCGCTGGCCGGCGCCGTCTCGTGCGCCAGATGCTGACCGAGAGCTTCCTGATCGCGGCGGCCGGCGGTCTCGCTGGCCTGGTCGTGGCCCGCTGGACGCTCGACGCTGTGGCGGCTCTCGTCCCCGAACAGGGCAATGCGATGCTGCGCTTCGAGTTCGACGCGACGCTGTTGTTATTCACGATCCTGTTGTGCGCTGGGATGGCCTTACTGGTCGGCGCCTGTCCGGCGATGCTTGCCACGCGGCCCGATCTCGCGACGACGCTCAGGGGCGGTACGGCCGGCACTCGTTCGGCAACACGATTACGGACAGCATTGGCCACAGCACAAGTTGCGCTCTCGATGGCGCTCCTTGTGACAGCCGGCCTGTTCACGAAAAGCTTGCTGAATCTGAACCGCGTGGAACTCGGAATGCGTGTTGCCGGTGTCACGACATTCCGCGTCTCGCCGGAGCTGAACGGGTACTCGTCCGATCAATCGGCACTCTTCTTCGACCGTGTGCAACAACGGCTAACCGCGGTTCCGGGGGTCACATCCGTAGGTGTCTCCACAATTCCAGTACTCGCCGGCGTCGGTCATGGAAGCAACGTCACTGTGGAGGGCTTCAGTGCCGACCCCGACGCAAACACCAGCTCGTACTCATCGAGCATCGGTCCAGACTACTTCCGGACGTTGGGCATTCCGCTGCTGGCTGGGCGGGAGTTCACAACTGCAGATGTCGGCGGCGCGCCGAAGGTCGCCATCATCAACGAGGCGTTCGCCCGCAAATTCAATCTCGGGCGCGCGGCGATTGGCAAGCGGATGCGGCCAGGCGCGGGGCGGCAACCGGACATCGAGATCGTTGGTCTCATCAGGGACGCGCGCTACAGCCAACCGAAAGACGAACCGCCGCCACAGTTCTTCGTTCCCTATCGCCAGGACGAGAAGGCCGGCACGCTGAACTTCTATGTCAGATCGACCGAACGCGTGCCGCAGCTTCTGGCATCGCTGCATGGCGTTCTGAGCCAAATCGATCCGACGGTGCCGGTCGAGAACCTTCGTCCGCTGGCCGATCAGGTCGATGACACGATGGCGCTCGATCGCCTGATCGGCACGCTATCCTCTGGCTTCGCGCTTCTTGCAACGCTGCTTGCAGCGATCGGGCTTTATGGCGTCCTCACCTACAGCCTCGCACAGCGGACTCGGGAGCTTGGTCTGCGTATCGCCCTCGGCGCCACGATCGCCCGTGTGTGGCGGATGGTGTTCAGAGACGTGGGTCGGATCGCAATTGTTGGCTGCATCCTGGGAGCGATGGCGGCGCTCGTGCTGGGACGACTTGCCCAATCGCTGCTCTTCAATGTTCCTGGGTACGACGCCGGCGTCATGCTCGCGGCCGCTGTCGGTATTGCACTGATTGCGCTCGGCACTGGAGCGATTCCGGCGCGGCGCGCTTCGCGCATAGACCCGGTGCAGACCCTTCGCTGCGAATGAGCGCCCAGGTCAGCGTGAACTTAGGAAGTCTGGCCGATCGAAGAGATTGAACGCCTCGACGCGCAACTCGAGCAGGCGCGCGCCGCCAAATGCGTGCGCTTGAAGATCGAAAATGGTGTTGAAGAACGTAGGCCCGCGCACCTGTCCCACCTCGTAGTTCCCGAAGACGAAGTCCGCGGGGTTTCGCGAAGCAATTCGTCGAACCACTGATCCAACTCGCCAACCATCCGAACCCCACTGCACGTCATGTCGGCGAGATTGCCCGTGCCGGGGCACGGGCACGTAGTTCGAGAACTTGTATCGGAACAAGCTCTCTCTGAGCCAGGAGCCCTGACGCCGAGAACGATCGCCGGTACGGCGCGAATTGACTTCAACGCACTGTCAGCGTGCTCAGCTGTCGATAGCGAAGAACGCCGGAGCGCGAGGTACGGCCGGCCCGGCAGCGGCTACTCTGCCCATGCCGAGCACTCAGGATATACCGCGACACTCGGATGCGAATGGACCAATGCGCGCCACTGCAAGGCCGCCTTTGTCGCGTAGAATCTCTCGAGTTGTTCGCGAGTGCGTCGCGGGGTCGCGAACGTTTCGGTGGGCTCGTAACCGAAGGTTGACACATGAACCGCCGATTTCTCGCGTTGTTAGTGGCCCTCGCGGCCGTTGCGCCTCGCACAGCATTCATTGCGGGACAGGTGCCCGCGGCGTCGGCAGCACCAGGCCTGCCGCGTCCGACCGACCCATGGAAGCCTGTCCTCGGTCCTGACGGTCATCCCGATCTGCAAGGCGTCTGGCTGAACAACAGTGCAACCCCACTCGAACGCCCAAAGGGGCTCGAAGGCAGGCAGTTTCTGACCGACGACGAAGTCATCGAGCTGCGCAAGCGAGCAGATCGTCTGTTCAAGAACACGAACGCCGATTTCGCGGGGGGCGATGCGGTCTTCCTCGCCGCCCTCGCCAATGTCGATCATTTCAAGAGCGCGACGGCGACGGGCACGACGTTCGAGATGATCGAGCGGGAGTTTGACAATCGGACTTCGTTGATCGTCGATCCACCTGACGGCCGGATCCCTCCGTTGACAGCCGAAGCGCAGCAGAGAAGGGCGGCCGCCGATGCGAGGCGCCGCCGTCCACC
>Ga0209156_10000664_pt1 | contig 29121 bp, 26 predicted proteins | sample GraSoiAngelo_124_FD_185881 | JGI IMG/M metagenome (GOLD analysis project Ga0209156, IMG submission 185881) | Grasslands soil microbial communities from the Angelo Coastal Reserve, California, USA - 14_0927_05_20cm (SPAdes) (version 2) | ecosystem: Environmental > Terrestrial > Soil > Grasslands... | reverse complement strand
GAGGTTGGCGAAGTAGAACGGTCGCCAGACCATCCATTGGCTCTTGTCGCCGCGTTCCCAGCTGCTGCCGCCGTCGTGCGAGATCAGCAGCGCCGAGTCGGTCGACTCGACGAAGGCGTACACCCTCTTGGAATCACTCGGCGCAATGGCGAGCGCGATGCGCCCGTATGGCTTTGCGGGGAAGCCCTTGTTGGCTTGCGGAGTGATTTCGGTCCAGCTCCTGCCGCCATCCGCGCTGCGATACAGACCGCTACCGGAGAGCGCGGTCGGCCCGTCGCCGCCGGAGCGATAAGTCCACCCCTTGCGCCGGAAGTCCCACAGGCTTGCGAACAGCACGTCCGGAGCGTGTGGGTCGAGCGCGATGCTGCCGCAGCCGGTCGACAGATTGGCGCCCTTGAGGATCAGCTGCCAGGTGTGCCCGCCGTCGCTGGTCTTGTACAGACCGCGCTCGGCCGAGTCGCTCCACAGCTTGCCGGGCACGCAGGCATAGACGGTGTCGGCCGAGCGCGGGTCGACGATGATTTTGGAAATGCGCTCGGAGTCGGACAGGCCGACGTGCGTCCAGGTCTCACCGGCGTCCGTGGACTTGTAGATGCCGTCGCCGATCGACACGCTGTTGCGCGTCCAGCTCTCACCGCTACCCACCCAGACGTTCTTCGGATTGGAGGGATCGAGCGCGATCGCGCCGATCGACTGCACCGGCTGCTCGTCGAACACCGGTTTGAAGGTCGTGCCGCCATCGGTCGACTTCCATACCCCGCCGCTCGCCGCGCCGACGAACAGCGTCACCTTCCCGGAGGCATCGGTGTAGCCGGCGAGAGCGGAAATCCGGCCGCTCATGGCGGCCGAACCGATGTTGCGTGCGCCGAGGCCGGAGATCGTGCCGGAATCGGTTACGGTCGCGCCGCTCCCCGCGGCATCGGCGCCGACAGCGGAGCTGACCAGACCGGGCAGGAACACGCACGTCAATGCCGTGAGCTCGATACGCATCGTTCTTCTCCTTAAGAATCTAGCGGGCCGAGACGGCGCGCGCGCTCGCGGCGGGGAAGTGAGACTGGGCATCGTCGGCGCTGACGTTCGCTTCAGCCTTGTCGAACTGCACCTTCTGGCGATCGCTTGAGCCGCGCGGGCCCGATTCCCGGGCAAACGGGAAGTAGACACCATCCACCTTCTCGTAATCGCCGTAGTCGCTGACCGTCTCGTTGGGCACGCCGTGCTCGATGCGCCGGTTGATTGTGCGGATCTCGAGGAAGTAATCCGGATCGAGATACACGTAGGTGATGTCGCCGTTTGGCCGCGTCACGCGCAGCTTGTGCGCCTCGGTGCCATCGACGTCCTCGGTACCCAGATAGTCGAGTGTGTAGCCCTTGGCCTTGTAGTCCACGAGGGTGCCGGCGAAATCCGCCGCATCCTCGCCCAGGCCCTTGGCGTCGTCGGCCGACAGCTTCTCCGGATCCTTGCGGCCCTGGAAGGGGTTGATCCGCCACGCCTGCGTGCCGTCATAGGCCTCCACCTCGGTCAAGCCCTGGAGCGACGCGTCGCAGCGGATCGATTGTGGGCGCTTCAGCACGCACAGGTACCCGAGCTCGAGCGTGCCGCCATTGACCAGCACCTTGCCCGAGAGACGCAGCGACTGGATCGCGTGCAGTTTCTCGATCCCGCCCCGGGCTGCGACGTTCTTGGCGGCGAGCTCCTCGGCGGTAGAGCCCAGCGCGAGCGGTGCTGCGAGCACCATCAGCGTGGCTATGACTGGATGCATGAGACTCTCCCCTCCGGTATCCCTGGCATGATGCACCGCCGAGAGTGCCGTTGTCGGGACCGATGACTTCGTCGCGACGATTTCTTGATTCGGCTCGGCGCTTTTGCAGCGCGTATTTCACTGCGAACTGCCAGCGACTGCAATTTCCTAGACGCTCGACAGGAGCGCAGGGATCGCGCGCGCGGGGGCGACGTGCTCGAACCCGCAGGCTAGCCGCAGGAGCGTCGGTTCGCTGAATGCAGCGCCGAAAAAAGACAGTCCCATGGGCAGACCCCGGTGCAGACCCGCCGGTACGCTGATGTGCGGATAGCCCGCGATCGCGGCGGGCGAGGAACAGCCGCCGGTATCGAAGTCGCCGTTCACCGGATCGATCAGCCATGCAGGTCCGGAGGTCAGCGTTACGATGGCATCCAGACGATGGCGGGCGAGGACCGCGTCGATGCCCCTGGCGCGCGTCGCGCGCAGGCAGGCCGCACGGGCCTTGAGGTAGGGCGCGTCTTGCAGGCCCGCTTTGGCTTCGGCTTGACGCAGCAACTCCTGGTCGAAGAGCGGCAGTTCGCGAGGCGCCTGGGCAGTGTTGAAGCGAATCAAGTCAGCCAGGGTACGGACCGGGAAGCCGCTCGGGAGCCTCGCCAGGTAGCTATTCAAATCGCTCTTGAACTCGTACAGAAGAACTTCCAGCTCAGGCGCCACCCAGTCAGCGTGCGTCGGCAGATCCGCCGGATCGATGATCTGGGCGCCGGCCTGGGCCAGTGTCGCGACACACCGATCGAGGAAATCGTTCAGCGGCGCGTTGTCGGCGAAGAACCGGCGCGCGATGCCGAGCCTTGCGCCGCGTAAGCCATCCGGATCCAGAAAGCGCTGATAGTCGGCCACGAACCGACCTCCAACCGCCGCACTCGCCGCATCGGAGGCGTCCGGACCGGACATCGCGCCGAGCAGCAGCGCCGCATCGCGCACCGAGCGTGCGAGCGGGCCTGCGGTGTCCTGGCTGTGCGAGATCGGCACGATACCGCGGCGGCTGACGAGTCCGACGGTCGGCTTCAGCCCCACGATGCCGTTGATCGAGGCCGGGCTGACGATCGATCCGTCAGTCTCGGTACCGACGGCGGCGGCACACAAATCCGCCGCCACTGCGACCGCTGAGCCCGAACTCGAGCCCGATGGCGTGCGGTTCAGCGCATGGGGATTCAGCGTCTGGCCACCACGCGCGCTCCAGCCGCTGGAGGAATGCGTCGAGCGGAAGTTCGCCCACTCGCTGAGGTTCGTCTTGCCCAGAATCACCACGCCGGCGGCCCGCAGGCGTGCGATGAGCGGTGCGTCCTGCGGAGCATACCAGCCATCGAGGGCGAGGGAGCCTGCGGTCGTCATCATTCGATCGGACGTCTCGACGTTATCCTTGATCAGAATTGGCACGCCGTGCAGTGGCCCGCGCGGTCCGCGCGTGAGGCGCTCCTCGTCCAATGCGGCGGCGATGTCCAGCGCACGCGGATTTGTCTCGAGCACTGCACGCAGCTGTGGGCCGTGACGATCCAACGCCTCGATGCGATCGAGGTAGGTCTGCGTCAGGCCCCGCGCCGTCAGCCGCCCGTCGGTCATCGCCGCGGCGATGTTGGCGAGGTCCTGGGGTGAGCCCGCGGCTGTGCTCGGCTGCGCGCTCGGCGCACGCCCCGGAACGCCAAGCATGGCGGCAGTCGTCGCCATGAGAAACTCGCGGCGGTCCATCTCAAGGCCTCCTCGTATCGGGCATACGGGCCGCTGCGGCGGGCATAGACTCTGTGGACTATATAATAAGCACGGTGGTGAAAGACTTGCCCGCGAGCCTGAGCCCGTATAATGAATTGCCCCGGGCGCATTGGAGCCAGCTGAGATGTCGGTGCGAGCCACCATCACGTCGCTGTTCGAACAGGTTGCCCGCGAGCAGCAGAGGAAACTGTCGCCGCTGTCCGATGACCTGAAGCTTCTCGCGTCGGGCCTGGACTCGCTCAGTTTCGCTCTCATCGTCGCGCGGCTGGAGGACAAGCTCGGCTATGACCCGTTCGACACCGCCGAGAGCTTTCCGGTGACGTTCGGCGACTTCGTCAGACTGTACGAAAGCCACTCGCGCTAGCGGCCATGTGGCTGTGGGGGTCGTTGACAGCCTCCGGCACGCCGCCCTCGGGATGCCTGTATGGCGCGGGCGCACGCATCGAGCTTGCAACGCTGGCCGGGGCGTCGAGCCTCGGCGCTCGATTGGAAGCGCTGCGCGGGCGCACCGTCCTCGTTGCCGCCCGCGACCAATTGAGCGCCGCACTCGCGCTGATCGAGCTCGATGGGGTGGTGCGGCGCATGGTGCTCTGTCCGCCCGACCATGCGCCCGCCGTGGTGCGCGATTCGGGAGCGGATGCGTACCTCACCGATGCGGGCGCCGATGCGGGCGCCGATGCGGGCGCCACAGCCGTACGCGGCCTCGAGGGGCTGCACGTCAGCAGCGCCGCGGCGTTGCGACCGCTCGGCCTTGCACGGCGGCGCTCGCACGACACGGAGTGGATCCTGCTCACTTCCGGCACCAGCGGGGCACCGAAACTGGTGCAGCACACGCTCGCGAGCCTCACGAGCGCGTTCAGCGCTCAGGAGGCTCCCCCGGGCCCCCTCGTATGGGGCACGTTCTATGACATCCGCCGCTATGGCGGTCTGCAGATCTTCCTGCGCGCGCTGTACCATGGGTCGCTGGTGCTTTCGAGCGCTGCGGAATCGACCGCCGATTTCCTCGCACGCGCCGCCGCGGCGGGAGTCACACACATCTCTGGAACCCCCTCGCACTGGCGCCGGGCGCTCATGAGCGGCGCCACCGCACGGATTTCGCCGCGCTATGTGCGCTTGTCCGGGGAGATCGCCGATCAGGCGATCCTCGACAGTCTGCGCCATGCCTTTCCGCAGGCGACCGTCGCGCACGCGTTCGCGTCCACCGAGGCGGGGGTGGGATTTGAGGTGCGCGACGGGCTCGCCGGCTTCCCGGCGGGTCTGGTCGGAGCCCCGGGGGCCGCGGTCGACATCGACGTGGCAGGGGGTACGCTGCGGCTGCGGTCCGCCGGCAATGCGACGGGCTACCTCGGCGCGCACGCGCCTGCGCTCAAGGACAGCGACGGCTTCATCGACACGGGGGACCGCGTCGAGCTGCGCGACGGACGCTACGTTTTCATCGGCCGCAGCGGCGGAGTCATCAACGTCGGGGGACTCAAGGTATATCCTGAGGAGGTGGAGGCGATCATCAATGCCCATCCCGGGGTGCGCATCTCGCTCGTCAAGGCTCGCCGCAGCCCGATCACCGGGGCCGTCGTGACGGCGGAGGTCGTGCTCATCGAGGGCGCGGCGACCGGAGCGCAGGCCGAGGAGCTGGTGAAGGGCGAGATTCTGCAGGCGTGCCGTCGTGCCCTGGCGGCGCACAAGGTGCCGATGAGCATTCGGATCGTGCCGGCACTCGAGGTCTCCGGGTCCGGCAAGCTGGTGCGTCCAGATGCGTAACGTCGTGGTCACAGGAGGCAGCCGCGGGATCGGGCTGGCGATTGCCACGGCTCTTGCGGCGGGCGGCTATCGCGCGATTGCCATCGCCCGCACCGAGAGCGAGGAGCTGCGTTCCGCCATTGCGGCGGGAAATGCTCACGGGGGCGCGGTGAGCTTTCGCGCCTTCGATCTGGCCGACAGCGCCGCACTCGCGGGGCTCGCCGGCAGCCTGCGCGAGGAGTTCGGCCCTCTTTACGGGCTCGTCAACAATGCCGGCATCGGTACGAGCGGCATGCTCACGCTGATGCGCGATGAGCAGATCGAGGAGCTGGCGCGCCTCAACATGATCGCGCCGATCATCCTCACCAAGTACGTGCTGCGTGGGATGATGGTCGAGCGGGCGGGCCGCATCGTCAACATCGCCTCGATCGTCGGCGGCTCGACCGGCTATAGCGGGCTGTCGGTCTACGCGGCCACGAAGGCGTCCCTCATCGGATTCACCCGCTCGCTGGCGCGCGAGGTCGGGCAGCTCGGCATCACGGTCAATGCGGTCGCACCCGGCTTCGTTGACACGCAGATGACGCGCGATTTGGGCGCACAACAGCGCGAGCAGATCGTGCGCCGCAGCGCCCTGCGGCGGCTCCCCGGCGCCGATGACGTCGCTGGCAGCGTCGAGTTCCTGCTGAGCGAGCGCGCCCGGAACATCACCGGCATCACACTCACGGTGGACGCCGGCAACACGGTCTAGCCATGTGCGCGTGGGTGACTCGTAGCGCTGCGATCTCCTGCGTTGCAATCGGCGTTGCCGCCTGCTCGCACCGGAGCGTACCCGCGGACCCCTGGGATCCGCAGGCCGCCGCAGCGTACCTTGACCACAGAATCGAGTGGTGGATGGGATGGTCGAGCGCGGCCCGCGATCAAGGGACTTTCTGCTTCTCCTGCCATACCGCGGTGCCCTATGCGCTCGCGCGCCCGAGTCTTCGCACGGCGCTCGCCGAGGCCGCTCCCACCGCCGCCGAGCGCCGGCTCATGGAGGACGTCAGACAGCGCGTACGGCTGTGGAACGCGACTCGCCCCTTCTACACCGATCAGCGCAACGGGCCGGGCAAGAGCGCCCAATCCCGCGGCACCGAGGCCGTCCTGAGCGCGCTGATGCTGGCCTGGGATGACGCGCGCAGCGCTCGCCTCAGCGCCGAGACCCGCGCGGCGCTCGACCACATGTGGGCCGTGCAGCAGGCGAGCGGGCCCGACCGCGGAGCGTGGGCGTGGCTCGACTTCAATCTGGCGCCCTGGGAGGTACCGGACGCGCAGTACTATGGAGCCGCCCTCGCTGCCCTGGCGGTCGCAGTCGCCCCGCAGGACTATCGATCGATCCCGCAGGTCCAGGACCCTCTGCAGCTGTTGCGCGAATACCTGGCGCGCAATTACCCGGCGCAGTCCCTGCACCATCGCCTGGTGCTGCTGTGGGCCTCGACGAGACTCGCCGGGCTCCTGAGCTCCGAGCAACGTCAGGCGCTCATCGAAGCGGCGCTACGCGGACAGAACCCGGATGGCGGCTGGAGTCTGTCCGCGCTGGTTTCGCCCTCGAGCAGGCGCGGTGAACTGCTGCGCGATGCGGCGAGCGACGGCTATGCGACCGGCCTCGCCACGCTCGTGCTGGAGCAGGCGGCCATGCCCCGCGCGCTCGAGGCAGTACGACACGGCCGGTCCTGGCTGGTGCGCAACCAGCGCGGGCACGGAGGGCTCTGGATCCGTGGGCAGGAGGGCTTCTGGGTCACGCATTCCCTGAACAAGCGCCGCAATCCCTCGAGCAACGTCGGCCTGTTCATGAGTGATGCGGCGACGGCCTACGCGGTCCTCGCGCTGACCCGATCGCCTGGCGTTGAAAGACCCAACCCTGTCCCAACTCCGCGAGGGCGCGCGGCGCGCCCGCTACAGACGCAGGCTCCCCGCCCGCAGGCGCTCGTACAGGGCCCCATCGACTCTCACGTAAGCCTCGAGCGCCCGGTCGTCGAAATACACCGGGTCGCTGACCCGCGCCGGATCGTATCCCTGCAGTGCCAGCTCGCTTTTCTTGAGCCTGAATGTGCCCGTGAGCTCGATCGAGGGCACGATCCGAATGAACAGCGGACGCGCGTACGCCGGTAGAGCCTGCAGGTGGTGCCGCAAGGCCGCCAGCTCGAACTGCGCTGCCACCACGACGGCCGCCATGCCTGCACGCCCCTCGGTCCCCGGCACGCTGACTCCGTAGACCACGGCATCGCTCACGCCCGGGCAGGCGGTAATGACGGCGGTGACCTCGCCGGTGGAAACGTTCTCGCCCTTCCAGCGGAAGGTGTCGCCAACGCGATCGACGAAATAGAAAAACCCCTGTTCGTCCTGGCGCATCAGATCGCCGGTGCGGTACCAGGCATCGCCCTCGGCGAAGACATCGCGGAGGATCTTCTGCTTCGACGCCTCAGGATCGGCGTAGCCTTCGAAGCGCCCGCCGTCCTGCCCGCCCGGTCTCGACAGCGCGCCGATGGCCTCGCCGACTTCATCGGGTGCGCACCGCAGGCAGCGCCCGGCCTCGTCCCGCACGGGAGCGCCCGCTTCGGTGTCGAATCTGACCAGGGCGACGGGCACGCGATGCGCCAGGAACGCCGGGATCCTGCCGATCGCGCCGGCGCGCCCTTCGCAGTTGTACAAGGAGAAGCTGCCTTCGGTCGCAGCGTAATATTCCAGGATCTGCGGAATGCGGAAGCGTCGCTGGAACTCCTCCCAGACCTCCGCCCGCAGGCCGTTGCCGCAGCAGAGCCTGAGCGCGTGCCGCGTCTCCTGCGCCTGCGGAGGGCTCGCCAGCAGATAACGGCACAGCTCACCGATGTACTGAAAGAGTGTGCAGCGCTCCTGCACGATGTCCTGCCAGAACTCGCGCGCCGAGAACCGCTCGCGCAGCACCACGGCGCCGCCACCCACGAGCGGCGCGCCGCTCGCCACCACGCCGCCGATGCTGTGGTACATCGGCAGGCAGTTGTACATGCGATCGGAGGGTGCGGTGTCCATCAGGCCGGCAAACCAGTGAGTCCACTGCATGAGGCGAAAATGGCTGACGTTGGCCGCCTTGGGGAGCCCGGTCGTGCCCGAGGTGTAGATAAAGAGTGCGCGGTCCTCGAGCGACGGCGCCGGCGCCTCCGAGTCGCTCAACCGATCTGCCGGCATGCGCGCGGCCTCGAGGTCAAGCCGCGGCAGATCCGCATCGCCCGCGCCGTGTGCCCAGCACCCGAGCGTGCTCGGCAGGCGCGCACGCGCTGCCTCGAGCGCGGCGCTCAGAGCGGCCCCGACGAGCACGCAGCGAGGGGCCACGACCCGGATAGCGTGGGCCAGCAGCTCGCCGGTCAGGTTCGTGTTGAGCAGCGACACGGTGACGCCGATGCGGGACAGGCCGAGCCAGATGGCCATGTAGTCGGGGCAGTTCTCCATCAGCAGGCACACGACGTCCCCGGCTTTCAGGCCGTGCGCGAGGCCCCAGCGCGCGTAACGACTCACCGCCTGCGCGAGCGCGCGATAGCTGAGAGAGACGTCGCGCGCGAGCAGCGCCGGCGCCGCGTCGAATCGCTCGGCCAGAGTGTCGATGAGCAGCGGCAGGATCGGCGCCTGGCCGCGCTCGATCGGCGCGGTCGCCTCGAGTGCGTGCAGCCACGCCTTCAGAGGTGATCGCATGTTTTCAGGACGGGGAGCGCTCATAATGCGCAGACGGTGCCGATGGCGTCAGCGCATTTGATACGCAGGCGCGGTCTTGGCAGCGGATGTCAGACCAACAGGTGATGCGAGGCAATGAGACCAGAGACTATCGCTTTGCACAGCGGCTTCGACTGCGACCCGGCCACCAAGTCCGTTGCCGTGCCGATCTACCAGACGGTTGCCTACTCCTTCGACAGCGCCGCGCATGGCGCGGCTCTGTTCGACCTCGAGGTCGAGGGCTATCGCTATTCGCGCATCGCCAACCCGACCAACGCAGTGCTCGAGCGGCGCGTCGCCGATCTCGAGGGGGGTGCGGATGCCCTGAGCGTGAGTACCGGGCAGGCGGCGGTGCACTTCGCGGTGCTGGCCGTGACGGAAGCGGGCCGCACCATCGTCTCGGTGCCGCAGCTCTACGGGACCACGCACACGCTGCTCGCGCACATTCTGCCCAGGTTCGGAGTCAAGACGAGGTTCGCCAGGTCCGACAAGCCCGCGGATCTCGCGGCCCTCATCGATGAGAGCACCAGTGCCGTGTTCTGCGAGACGGTCGGCAATCCCGCCGGCAATGTCTGCGACCTGGAGGCGATGGCCGAAGTGGCGCATCGCTCGGGGGTGCCGCTGATCGTCGACAACACGGTTCCCACCCCGATACTGATTCGCCCCATCGACTACGGCGCGGACGTTGTCGTGCACTCGCTCACCAAGTTCCTCGGCGGTCACGGTACCACCCTCGGCGGCATCATCGTGGACGCCGGCAAGTTTCCCTGGCAGAAGCACGCCGTACGATTCCCGATGCTGACGCAGCCGGACGATTCCTACCATGGACTCGTCTACACAGAGCACTACGGGCCGCAAGCCTACATCGGCCGCTGTCGCAGCGTCTATCAAAGGACCATGGGCGCGGTGTTGCCGCCGCTCAGCGCCTTTCTGCTGCTGCAAGGCATCGAGACGGTGGCTCTGCGCGTGGAGCGTCACGTCGAGAATGCGCGGCGGGTCGCGGAATTCCTGCGTGCCGACCGGCGCGTCGCCTCGGTCAGCTATGCCGGCTTCCCGGACAGCCCGTACTACGCACTGGTGCAGAAATATCTCGGCGGGCGCGCCTGCTCGCTGCTCACCTTCGCGATTCGCGGCGGCTACGATGCCGGCACCCGCTTCTACGACGCCTTGCGCCTGTTCAAGCGGCTGGTGAATCTCGGGGATGCGAAGTCCCTGGCGTGTCATCCCGCATCGACCACACACCGGCAGATGTCGGCGGAGGAGCAGCGCCTCGCGGGCATAGGGCCCGAGACCCTGCGCCTGAGTGTCGGCATCGAGCACATCGATGACATCATCGCCGACCTCGACCAGGCACTTGGTGCCGCCACGCGCGGCTGACGGGCTCGAAGGCGCGTGAGCGAGGAACTGCCACCGCCGGTCGCGGCGCTGTTTCCGGCTCGCGGGCTGCGCGAGCGCCTGGATGATCGGCTGACGCGCGAGCTTGCGCTCGCCGGCGAGCGCATCGCCGGCGGCTCCGTCATGCCTACCCTGGACATGGCGGGATTTCGCCGCGAGCTCGCCGGCTTTGATTTCGAGAGCCCCCGTCCCATCGAGCCGCTGCTCGAATGGACCATCGCGCAACTCGAGCACGGCGTCACTCACATGACGCACCCGCGCTACTTCGGTCTGTTCAATCCGGCCGCCAACTTCCCCGCGCAGTGCGCCGATCGCATCGCGGGCGCCTTCAATCCGCAGCTGGCGAGCTCGGGCTCCTCGCCCGCGCCGGTGGAGATCGAGGCACACGTCATCCGTGCCTTCGCACGGCGCGCCGGCTTGCCGGCGGACGCGTCGGGCCATTTCACCACCAGCGGCTCGGAGGCGAACTACACCGCGCTCGTGTGCGCGCTGACGCGCGCGGAACCGCGATTTGGCGAGGACGGGGTGCGGGCATTTGCCGCTCCGCTCGCCATGTACACCTCATGCGAATGTCATCCCGCCTGGTTCAAGATCGCGCACCAGGCGGGTGTCGGGCGCGCCGCGCTGCGGCTCATTGCCACCGACGGCCATGGCCGCATGGACGCGCGCTCGCTCGCCGAGCGTGTGGCTCAGGATCGCAAGCAAGGGCTGGTACCGGTGCTCATTGCAGCCACGGCCGGCACGACCGGCGGCGGCATGGTTGATCCGCTGGCGGCCTGTGCGCAGATCGCGCGCCAGCACGGCCTGTGGTGCCACGTCGATGCCGCATGGGGTGGGGCAGCGCTGTGCTCGGATCGGCTGCGCGGGCTCCTCGCAGGCATCGAGCTGGCGGACTCGCTCACCATCGATGCGCACAAGTGGCTGGCGACGACCATGGGCTGCGGCATGTTCATCACCAGACACCCGGCGCTGTTGAGCGAGGCATTTCGCGTCAGAGCCGACTTCATGCCCTCCACTGCGCACAGCCTCGATCCCTACCTGAACAGCGTGCAGTGGTCGCGGCGCTTCATGGGCCTGCGCCTTTTTCTGGCGCTCGCCGCGGCCGGCTGGCAGGGCTATGCCGCACACGTGGAGCGGGCCGTGGAGGTGATCGAGCACGTCAAGGCGCGGCTGCTCGCGCACGGTTGGACCGCGGCCAATGACTCGCCGCTCGCGGTGCTGTGCGCCGTGCCGCCGCCCGGGAACCCTGGGGTCGGGGAGATCGTGCGCCGGGTGCGCGCCTCAGGGCGCGCCTGGGCCGCGTGCGCGACTTTCGAGGGGCGCGAGGTCGTGAGGGTCTGTGCCACGCACGGCGAGACGAGTCTCGCCGACGTCGATGAGCTCGTCGCCGCGCTAACCGCCGCCGCTTGAGGCGCGAAGCCGCCGCACCAGCTGCTCGACCGAGACAATGGACTCGAAATTCTCCGGGGTAATCTCGGCCTGCGGGATCGTGAGCTTGAACTCGACCTCGATGGCGAGCATGAGGTTCACCATCTTGATGGAGCTCATCCCGAGTTCGCTCAGGCGCGCATCGATCGGCAGAGGTCGGGAGGCGGCCGGGGGGCCGAGAATCTGCCTGATCAGACCGATCAGGCGCTCCCGCGGCGTGCTGTCGGAGACCTGGGTTCCAAGCTCGCTCATGTCCCACACCATCATACCTGCGCCCGGACGACCGTGCCTGCGGCGGCCTTCGCATTCGCCAGCAGCGACAGCCAGTTGCGGTACATCGTCAGGGCCGCGGGCCGCCAGCTGCTGTGCGCGCCGGCTGCGGCGGCGGAAGGGAAGTCGGTGAGCAACTCCGGCGTGCGCTGCGACAGCGCGCGATCCTGGAACTCGCGCAGCGCCGCCGCCGCCTCGGCGGAAAAGTAGCGGCAGGGGAGCGGCGGGTAACCCGACTGCTCCCCGCTCAGGAACCGGCCGACATCGCGCCGGTACTCCTTGAACAGCGTGGTGCGCTCGTACTCCGGATGACCCTGGAAGAACAGGTGCAGGCTGCGGCGCTGCTTGACGAACAAGTCCGCACCCGACTCGGGTGAGCAGCTGAGGATCGCATATCCGGCGGCGCGCAGCTGCGCCACCGGCAGCTCGTTCCATCGGGAATGCGGCATGCGCAGCGGGGCCGAGACGCCACGCACGAGCGGGTGGCCAGCGAGAACGGAGTGCTCAAAGACGCCGAAGCGCTTCTGCCCGAGGCGCTGGCGGCGAACGCCGTCGAGCACCTCGACGGCGGCGTGAGCGGCGAGGCACGACCAGATGCTCGAGACGGTGTGGGCCTCGGCCCAGTGGAGCACCTCCACGAACTGTGCCCAATACGGCTCATCGCTCAACGCGGCCGCGCGCGGCTCCGTTCCGGTGACGATGAGCGCATCCGGCGCCTGCCGCAGCAGCTCCTCGAGGCTCCAATAGGTGCGCTCAATGCGCTCGCGGGCGGCCGGTCCGCGCGGCACTCCCGGGAGGCAGGAGAAGCGCAGCCGCACCGGCTGGGAGCCCCCCGCCGCATCCAGCAAGGCTGCGAACTGGCCCTCGGTTGCCTCGAGGGCTGCGTCCGGCATATTGTTGAGGACGCCGATGACGATGCCGTGCGAGGCGGCGCGGCGATCGCAGCCGCCATGCGCTGGCGTTGCGGATCGCGCCGGCTCGACGTGCAGCGGCATCAGACCTCGCCTCTTAACTGTGACCCGGTCAAGCAGCGGCTAGGGTACTTGTCAGGGCCTGTTAACACTACGGGCGCACAGCTTCGGTGATATGCGCCAAGTAGACTACGCGATGAACACCAGCTTGAGCGAGTCGAAGCGGCTAAATAAGGCGCGAGAGTCCTCAAGTCTTCCGGAGAGCCGCTCGAATTCATTGCGGCGTCGATAGAATGAACAGAGCGCCATCCGCCACCGCGGCCCGCACGCCGGCCGACTTCAAGACACGCGTGCAGGCGGTCACCGCGGTCGCCGCGCAGCACGCCGCATCCGTCGACAGCGCCGCCCGCTTCCCCGAGGAAGCGTTCGCGGCCGTCAAGTCGCAGCGCCTGCTCGGTATCCTGGTGCCGGAGAGGCTCGGGGGCGAGGGCGCAGACCTCGCGCAGGTTGCCGACGTGTGCTACCAGCTGGCTCAGGCGTGCGCCTCGACCGGCATGATCTACGCGATGCACCAGATCAAGACGGCCTGCATCCTGCGGCACATGCGCGACAGCCAGGCGCTCGGGCGTTTGCTGCGTCGTTTGTGTGCGGAACAGCTGCTGCTGGCGTCCTCGACCACCGAGGGCCAGGGCGGCGGAAACGTCCGCGCCAGCGAGGCACCGGTCGAGTACCGCGACCGCCGCATCAGCCTGGAGCGGCGCGCGAGCGTCATCTCCTACGGCGCGTACGCCGACGGCATCGTGACGACCGCACGGCGCTCCTCCGATGCGGCGGCGTCGGATCAGGTGCTGGTCGCCTTCCTGAAGGACGACTACACCCTCACGCGGCTGCAGGGCTGGAACACGTTAGGGATGCGCGGAACCTGCAGCGAGGGCTACACACTCAAGGCGTCGGGTGCGGCGGATCAGATCGTGCCGGAGCCGTACGAGATCATCCATCCGCAGACCATGGTTCCGTGCGCCCATCTGCTGTGGGGCTCGGTATGGGCGGGTATCGCTGCGGATGCGACCGCGCGCGCCCAGGGGTTCATCCGCCTGGTGGTGCGCCAGAGTGGCGGGCAGACCCCTCCGGGGGCGCCCCAGTACACCCGCGCGCTCGCATCGCTGCGGACCTTGCGCGGGATGTTGGCGAGCTCGCTGCGCGCCTACCAGCGCTCGATGGACGACCCCAAGGCGCTGGCGTCGCTCGAATTCCAGACCATGATCACCCTGACCAAGGTGGAGGCCTCCGAGCTCGCGGTGTCGATCGTGCTGTCAGCGATGCGCGCCTGCGGGTTGTCGGGATACCGCTGCGACAGTGAGTTCAGCATCGAGCGGCATCTGCGCGACGTACTCTCCGCGCCGATCATGATCAACAACGATCGGATACTGACCAACCTCGGGAGCTCCTCGCTGCTCACGCCGATTGCGGCCTCGATCGGCGATTGACGACGCCCCTGCTCACATGAGTTCCGAGGCGCCCGATCCCCTGCAGCACATCGGCGCTGCGCTGTTCAGGCCGCTCGGGGTCGACGGCGTGTACGCGCGCACGGCTTTGTACGAGGACCTGGTGGAGCGGCTCACCGCCTTCATCTCGCGCCAGCGCGACCGGAGCGCGGAAATCCTGCGTTTCCCGCCGCTCATGAGCCGTGAGCAGCTGGAGAAGTCCGGGTATCTCAAGAGCTTTCCCAATCTGCTCGGGTGCGTGTGCGCGCTGCATGGCACGGAGGCCGAGATCCGCGCGGCGGCCGAGCGGTACGAGGAGGGCGGAGACTGGACCCGAGCGCTCGCGCCCGCGGACCTGGTGCTGTCGCCCGCGGCGTGCTACCCGGTCTATCCCCTCATCGCGCGCCGCGGAGCCGTTCCGTCCGCTGGACTGCTGTTCGACGTGGCGGCCGACTGCTTTCGCCGCGAGCCGTCGCGCTCCCTGGACCGCCTGCAGTCATTTCGCATGCGCGAGTTCGTGCGCATCGGCCCGCCCGAGGAGATCCTGGCGTTTCGGCAGCATTGGATGGAGCGCGCGCAACGCCTTGCCGCGCAGCTCGCCCTGCCATGCAGGCTCGATGCGGCCAGCGACCCGTTCTTCGGGCGCGTCGGGCAGGTGATGGCGGTGAGTCAGCTGCAGCAGTCACTGAAGTTCGAGCTGTTGATCCCGTACTACGCTGGCGCGAAGCCTACCGCCTGCATGAGCTTCAACTACCATCGCGACCAGTTCGGCGTGATCTGGGGCCTGAAGGACGAAGCCGGTGCCACCGCGCACACCGGCTGCGTCGCCTTTGGCATGGACCGGCTGGCCATCGCGCTGTTCTGCGTCCACGGTCTGGAGCCCGCGCGCTGGCCGGGCTCGGTGCGCGCCGCGCTCGCGCTGTGATCGAGCGCTTGCGGGCGCGCGCTGCGGGCCGCCTTCCTTCAGCAACATGCCACTCGACCCCCACGCCAAGCGCCTGTTGGAGCGGCTCGCCGCCACCAATCCCCCGAGCGCTCGCAGCCTTACGATCAGCGAGCGCCGCAGCGCGCTGCAGGATCTGCTCGCTTTTTCCGGCCTGCGGGAGGAAGTGGAGTGCGTGGAGAATCGTACCCTGCCCGCGGCGGAGGCCCCGCTGGCGGTGCGCGTGTACACGCCCAGCGGCGCGCCGCGCACCCCGCTGCCCGCGCTCATCTACTTCCACGGCGGTGGGCTCGTCGCCGGCAGTCTCGATTCGCACGACGCGATCTGCCGCTCCCTCACCAACGCCAGCGGCTGTCGGCTGATTTCCGTCGACTACCGCCTGGCTCCCGAGCATCTTTTTCCGGCCGCCCTCGCGGACGGCTACGCGGCGGTGGCGTGGGTGGCTGCTCACCCGCGCGAGTTCGGCATCGACGCCGATCGGATCGTGCTGGGCGGAGACTCCGCGGGCGCCACGCTCGCCGCCGTCGTATGCCAGATGGCCGCCACGGCCGGCCACCCGCGCCTCGCGCTGCAGCTGCTGATCTGTCCGATCCTGGACGCCCGCGCCGTCACTGAGTCGCGCCGCGCCTTTGCCCAGGGCCACCTGCTCGATCAGGCGACCCTGGATCACGATCTCGCGCACTATCTCGGGCCGGATGTCGATCCCACGGATGCGCGGGTGTCACCGCTGCGCGCGGCACACGTGCAGAGGCTGCCACCGACTTGCATTCACACCGCGGAGTTCGATCCTCTGCGCGATGAGGGTGCGGCCTACGCCGAGCGGCTGCGGCTTGCCGGCGTGAACACGACCTACCGATGTCACTCCGGTATGATCCATCTTTTCTATGGCATGGGGAGACTGATTCCATATGCGGCCACGGCCTACAGGCTCATCGGCGCGGACATCCGCTCGATGCTCGCTGACACCTGACGCGAGCGACAGCCGATGGTGGATCGCCTTCAGGTAGAGCGGCTGCTGCAACAGCTGTATGCGGCGCGCGTCGGCGGGCGGCTGGACGAGCTGTGCGCGCTGTTTGCCGACGACGCGCACTTCAGGATCGCCGGCACCAGCGACGGCAAGCCGATCGCGGTGGCGGCCCGCGGGAGCGGCGAAATACGGTCCTGGCTCGCGATGATGGTGAAGACGTTCAAGCTCAACCGCCGCGAAGAGCTCTGCACCATGATCGACGGTGCCCGCAGCGCCGTGCATTGGCGCGCCGACATTCATTCCCGGATCACCGGCGCCGTCGTGTCCACCGAGCTCATCGATCTGATCGAAGTGCGTGCCGGGCGCATCGTCTCCTATATCGAGTACTTCGTGCCGTGTTGATCCTGAGCCGGTGAAACACGGGCGATGGAGGTTGCGAGGTTCGAGTGTGCATCGATCGGGCGACTGCCTGCAGCTCAGGCCGAGCCGTCCGGATGCTCCGGCGGGCGCTGCGTGCGTCGTACGACGGGGGTTTCTAGGTAGAGTTCGCTGTGGCGCTGCGCGCGATATGCTGCGACTTCATGGCGGCCCCGATGGGTAAGGAACCATGAGCGCTGAGCCGACCGATCTACCCCGCCTCGCGACTGGCGCGGGGTCGGCCGTGCCGCTGTACTTCGACTCGGCAGCGCACCGGCTGTTCGGCTGGTTGCATCGGCCCGCCGTGCCGGCAGCGCCGGGCCTGGGGGTGGTGATCTGCAAGCCCTTCGGCTACGAGGCGCTGTGTGCGCACCGCAGCGTGCGTGCGTTCGCCGAGGCGGCGGTGGAGCTCGGCGTGCCCGCGCTGCGCTTCGACTACCGGGGCACCGGCGATTCCGCGGACATAGAGCCCGCGGCCGATCAGATCGATGTCTGGCGGCAGGACGTGGCGGCCGCGGTCGGCGAGCTGCGCCGCCAGACGGGCGTGGAGCGCGTGTGCCTGCTCGGATTTCGGCTGGGCGCGCTGCTTGCCATACTGGCCGGCGCAGGATCTGCGGCTGTGAATGCGCTGATGGTCGTCGCACCCGTGCTCAGCGGCCGCCGCTACCTGCGCGAACTGCGCACTACACAGCTTGCCGCGGCCGAGCCGGGCACCCTCATCCGCAATGACCCCCAGGCGCCTGGCGCCGGCTCGATGGAAGTCAGCGGCTTCTCCCTGTCGGCAGCCAGCGCTGCACACCTGTCGCAGCTGGATCTGTCGGCGCCGGTGCAACCACCGGCTTCCGACGTGCTCATCATCGATCGCGATGATCTGCCGGGTGCCCGCGGCTGGAGCGAGTTGCTGCCCGGGCTTGGGGTTCGCACGCGCTATGTCGCGCTGCCCGGCTTCGTCGATATGATCATGACGGCGCCCCATGCGGCGGTCACTCCGCAATCCATGCTCGCGGCGATGCGGGAGTGGCTGGGCTCGCTCCCGGGCGCCCTGTCTGCGCCGTCGGCAGGCGCTGACGCGTCGCAGCTCGGGCGAGGGGAACCGCGGTCGGTTGCGCCCGTCCTGGCGCTCGTGAGCAACGAATGTCCCTCCGAGGCAGCCCCGAGTGAGTACCCCGTTCTGCTCGGCGCGCAGCGGACCCTGTTCGGCATCATCACCAGGCCGGCAGCGGACGAACCGCGGCGCCGCGCAGTGATTCTGCTCAACGCCGGGGCCACCTATCACATCGGCTCGGGCCGCGTCTATGTGTCGCTTGCGCGACGCTGGGCCCACCGCGGGTATGTCGTGTTGCGCATGGATCTGGCCGGCCTGGGTGACAGCGCGACGCGGCCCGGACAGCCGGATAACGAAGTCTTTCCGCCGGCCGCGCTCGAGGACGTGCGCATCGCGCTCGACTTCGTGCGCCAGCACTACCAGGTTCGCGAAGTCGCGCTGGGTGGGCTGTGCTCGGCCGCCTACCATGCTCTGCGCGCGGCGGTAGCGGGGCTGCCGGTGAACCGCCTGTTGATGGTGAATCCGCAGAATTTCGTCTCGGACGAGGGCCAGATGGGCACCGACCTGCAACTGGCAGAGGTGGTGCGCGACGTCGGCGGATATCGTGAGCGCGTCCTCTCCGCAGCGGCCTGGAAGCGGTTGCTGAGGGGTCAGGTGAACGTCTGGCACATAGTGCGTGTCTACCTGCACCGCGTGCGTATCGCTGTGCAATCCGCCGCGCGCGATGCCGCGCGAGCCCTGCACATTCGGCTGCCGCACGATCTGGGCTCGGAGCTGGAGGAGATCGCCGCGCGCGGTATCAGAGTGGTATTTGTGTTCGCACGCGGTGATCCGGGCATCGAGCTGCTCAGGATCCAGGGCGGATCGGCGGTCCGGCGGCTCGGCGATCGCTGCCACGTGCACATCGTCGACAGCGCCGATCACACATTCACCCAGAGTCGCGCGCGGGCGGTCCTCGAGCAGACCCTCAGCGCTGAGTTGTTTGTGCGTCACGACGAGGTCGCCGACACCGCCGGGGCTCGCCCGGTTGCGCGGGCCGGCGGTTAACCACGAGCACTCGGCGGCAGGCGCTGAAGCACGGCGCCGCCCCGTCCCGCGCGGGTAGCTCCCGTAAGCAGCGCGCCTTTTTCCCGGACCTTGAGTATCCATTGTGCGAGCCCAGTCCGGGTCGAGGGCGCTGGTAACTGCTAGCATCACCTGTGTCCGGCGTACGCCGATGAGTGCTGCGGACTGAAAGTCTCACGGGGAGCTGATGAGCGAAGCCACCGATGACGGAGTCGCCGTGACCTTATCGGCGTCCACTGAGTGGAAAGTGCGGGTCGGCTTCGGGTTTGCGCTTACCTGTCTGGGTGCGATCGGGATAGTCTCTTATCTCAGTGTCGTGCGCCTGAGCGAGAACGCGGCGCGGGTTGAGCACACCCACGAGGTGCTCAGCAGCCTCGAATTGCTACTGGCGGCTGCAACCGACTGCGAGACCGCTGAGCGCGGGTACGTCATCACGGGCGATGAGAGCTATCTGGAGCCTTACCGAGAGGCTGCCGCGGTGATTGACAGCCGCACGCGGCGCCTGCGCGAGCTGACGGCGGACAATCGTGCTCAACAGCGCCGGCTCGACTCGGTGGCGGCGCTCGTGACCGAGCGGCTTGCCGTTTTACGCGCCGTCATCGAATTGCGGAAAGACCAAGGCTTCGCAGCGGCGCAAGGCGAGATTCTCACAGGAAAAGGTAGACAGTTTCACGATCGGATTCGCCGCCTCATCGGTCAGATGGAGGATACCGAGACGTCCTTGCTCCAGGAGCGTGAACAGCGGGCCAACCACAGTTCGATCCTTGCTCAAGCGGTTATTATCGGAGGCGGGCTTCTCGCCTGCGGACTCGTTGGCCTCGCCCTGTTTGCGATCCGCCGGGACTTTGCGGGCCGAACCCGAGCCGAGCGAGCATTACGCGATGCGAGAGATCGGCTCGAATTGCGCGTGCGTCAGCGCACCGCGGAGCTAGAGAAAGCCGGAGAGACGAAGGCACGGCTGGCGTCCATCATCGAATCCTCCGACGATGCGATCGCCAGCAAGAATCTGGATGGCATCATCACCAGCTGGAACCGGGGCGCAGAAAGGCTGTTCGGCTACTCCGCCCAGGAGGCCGTGGGCCAGCCGATGGCCATGCTGATCCCGCCGGAGCGTGCGAGCGAGGAGCCGACTATCCTGGCAGGAATTGCGCGCGGTGAAACGACTGACCATTTCGAGACGGTGCGGGTTGGAAAGGACGGACACAAGATCGATGTTTCCGTCTCCATCTCCCCCCTCCGCGACAGCCAAGGCCGCATCACCGGCGCATCCAAGATTGCTCGGGACATCACCGACCGCAAGCTCGCGCAAGTCAAGGTGCAGGCCCAACTCGCGCGCCTGCACCTGCTGCACCAGATAACCCGAGCGATCGGCGAGCGGCAGGACATCCAGAGCATCTTCCAGGTCGTCATCCGCACGCTCGAGGAGCAGCTGCCGGTGGACTTCTGCTGCATCTGTCTCTATGACCCGGCCGAGAAGTGCCTGATCGTCACGAGCGTCGGCTTGCACAGCGAAGCACTGTCGCTCGAGCTTGCGATGACGGCGCAGGCTCGCGTCGAGATCGATCACAACGGATTGTCGCATTGCGTGAACGGCCGGCTCGTTTACGAACCGGATATCACTCAGGTCCCATTCCCGTTTCCCCAGCGCCTGGCGAGGGGGGCCTTGAGCTCGATGGTCGCGGCTCCCCTGCTGGTCGAAAGCAAGGTGTTCGGCGTCCTGATCGCCGCCCGCCAGCAGGCGCACAGCTTCAGCAGCGGCGAATGCGAATTCCTGAAGCAAGCGAGCGAGCACGTCGCATTGGCGGCCCACCAGGCCCAGCTCTATAGCGCGCTACAACAGGCGTACGACGACTTGCGGCAGACGCAGAAGGCGGTGATGCAGCAGGAGCGTCTGCTTGCTCTGGGTCAGATGGCGAGCGGCATCGCGCACGATATCAACAATGCCATTTCCCCAGTGGCGCTCTATACCGAATCGCTGCTGGAGCGGGAGCCGGGCTTAAGTCCGGGCGCCCGCGGCCAGCTCGAAACCATCCGGCGCGCCATTGATGACGTCGCGCAAACCGTCGCGCGGATGCGCGAGTTCTATCGCCCACGTGAACCGCAGTTGGCGCTGGCTCCGGTTGACATGAACGCCATAGTGCAGCAGGTCGTAGACCTGACGCGTGCCCGCTGGAGCGACATGGCACAGCAGCGCGGCATTGCCATCGCGATGCGGACCGAGCTGGCCCCGGACCTGCCGGCGATCATGGGCGCCGACAATGAGATTCGGGAAGCGCTCACCAACCTGATCTTCAATGCTGTCGATGCCATGCCCAACGGCGGCCCGCTGACGTTGCGAACCCGAGTCGCACAGCAGAAAGGACCCCATGCGGAGGAGGGGGTGGACCGCCGATTCGTTCAGGTCGAGGTGATCGATAGCGGCATCGGGATGGATGAGGACACGCGACGCCGATGTCTGGAGCCATTCTTCAGCACCAAGGGCGAGCGTGGCACGGGGCTTGGACTTGCGATGGTCTATGGCGCTGTGCAACGCCACAGCGCGGATATTGACATCGAGAGTGCAGTCGGCCAAGGCACCACCATGCGCCTGACTTTTGCGATACCGGCCACACCCGCGGTTGGTGCAGCGCTCTCCACCGCCGTCGGTGCGGTGCCGCCGCTGCGTATCCTGGTCGTGGATGATGATCCACTGGTGCTCAAATCGCTGCGCGATGCCCTGGAGGGGGATGGCCACAGCGTGGCAACGGCCGATGGTGGCCAGGCCGGCATCGATGCTTTCCTTGCGGCACGCGCACAAGGCGATCCGTTCCCTGTCGTGATTACCGATCTCGGTATGCCCTACGTCGATGGGCGCAAAGTGTCCAACGCCGTGAAGACTGCCGCTCCGCGGACGAGCGTCTTATTGTTGACCGGGTGGGGACAGCGACTGGTCGCCGATGGGGATATCCCGCCGCATGTGGACCGTGTCCTCAGCAAGCCACCGAAGCTGCGCGAGCTGCGTGAGGCGTTGGCGCGATGCCTGGATGCGCAGGTTGCGTGATACGAGAACGTCCGTTCGAGTTTCAAAACTTGTACACGGCCTCGAGGCCTATGGAAATCTGATTGTCGGTCATGCCGGCGCCGGGCGCGCCTGTAAAGAACGCGGCGTCTTTGACGAAGACGTTGGAGTCCGATTTGTCACCGCGCACCTCAGCGCGCAGTTCGATGAATTTTGTAGGCAGGTACGCGAGCGTCAGCGTTGCCTCCTTCCATTTTTGAATGACGCCGGTGCGGTAGCCGTCCTTGTCGTCGAAGTACTCGGCGCGCACCGAGAGCCGCCATTGATCGTTGACCTGATAATTGACGTAGCCCGCCGCGCCATCCCACTTCGCCTTGACAGAGGTTCCGTCGACGAGAGAGGTGAAATTCTCCTGTTGGCCCCAATCGACGTTCAGAATGAACGTGAGCTGGCTGTTCGGGTTGTAGGTGCCCACCGCATCGACCAGGCTGCGAACTCCGTGTGTGCCGGCGCCGATGAACCTGCCCCCGGAGAGCTGCTCAACGCCGCTGTAGCCTTGGACTGCCAGGGAGAACGCCTTGTTGGGCGTGAACGATACGCCGAGCTCGGCAGTCTTCTGTTTATTCGCATCCTGCAACTGATCCCAGCCGTTGTTGACGCCGACGATAACGGTTACTTGATCGGATGTGGCATAGGTGAGCCGCGCTCCCGTGTGTGAGAAGGGAATCGCGTAGCCGAACAGAATGGAGCGGGAGTAGTTGACGTCCAGCGTGGAGTTGATGACTTCCGCCCCGGGGAGCGTCACGAACTTGCCGCCGATGATCGTCAGTGGACCGTGGGCGTACTGCACGAAAGCCTGGGTGACGTCGAAATTGCTCATCGATTCGCCCACAGCGGCGATGACGCGGGCGTCACGGCCTGCCGTGAGGTTAACGAGCCCGCCGAATCCTTCCTTCGGCTGATAGTCGATGATGAGCACTGCCTGATGCAGGTTGAACGAGTTGGGCTCGGTGTCGAACACACGGTCCGCAACTCCACTCGTGAAAATGCCCGTGCCCGAAAGATAGGAGTAAGCCGTATCCAGGTAGCCGTGAATGGCTACACCGGATGCCGTCAGCACCTCGGTTAGCGACGGCGCGGTGGATGTGGCGGGCTCTGCAGGCTTGGCAGCGTCGTCCGCATGCGCCCCGCGGGTACCCAGGGCCAAAAGACATAGCAGTGCGCCCCCCGGAGCGAGGCGAAAACGGTTCATGTCGAAGACCTCCTGGAAGCGGAGGGACAAATCTCGAGTGACCGGCATGTGCATGAGGCAGAATTCCGTAAAAGAGGGTTGGCAGGGGTCTCCGCCATGGTGGCCGCAGCGGCGGTGGCGATCTGCGTGGCCGCCATCGTCATACCGGCGCGGCCATCGGCGACCGCAATTTCGATCCTTGTCTTTGGCACGAACTCGACGACGTACTCGGCCCCCCGATAGACCTCGGTGTGGCCGCGTTGCCGCCCGAAGCCACGGACCTCGGTAACCGTCACACCCTGGACGCCCACATCGGCGACTGCTTGGCGAACGTCTTCGAGCTTGTGTGGCCTGACGATCACAGTGATCAGTTTCATGAATCTGACTCCCCCCGTGAGATGCGCTGACTCGCCGCCCAATGTTGGGCCGTACGGAGCTGCAGCAAGCACGCGCCGTGCCAGGAAAGGGCATTCGAGTTTGATCAAGCAGTTGCAGCCGGAACCGGCTAGCTTTCTTGGAAGTCTCGCACTCTCATGGTGCGCTGACTTCCTTCATTGCTCCATCGTGTCGCGGCACGAGTTGACTGTTGGTCGCCAGGCGCCGGGGCAACAGGGTCGCGACTCAACTTGAGACCAATCAGGCTCGACCGCAGCAAACTCGGCGGCGCCCGCCTCAGGCGAAGTCCCGTCTCGCGCAAAGCCCGCGCCGGCGGCACTCCGGTGGAGCGCCGTCGGCGCCAGCGAGCAGTGCCGCGATGGGACGTACTCTCATGATCATCGGCCCAACGCGCGTCCCTGCGTTGATCACGGTGGTGTTCGGGTGCGGCTGCAAGGGCGCGAGCAGGCTTTGCTGCGTTAACTTGCCGATGACGCCCGACTCCTTTGACCGGCCACCTTCTCCCTACGCCGTACCCAGAGAAACGGAGCCAGAATCGGGACGAGGGTAAGCAATACTCGAAACCCCATGGCCGGATCCATGTCCGGAAATCGAAATCCGATACCCGCTGAGATCGCCCCTTTCGGGAGCGCGGGCGACCAATCGAAACCGGCATTGGTCATGGCGCCCAAGCAGGCGATGAGAATGCTGCCGACAATTGGCCAGAGCACCGGGGCACGGTAGCGCGCCGCGAGGAAGCAAGCGGCTCCGGCCGCAAGCATGGGTGCAATCCACAGCGCGTAGGCCTGAAGGGCTTCACAGATCCACGGAACCGGGCCGGGATGAAGTGGAGTCATCCCCAGGGTGTGAACCGAAAAGGCGAACACTCCGACAGCCGCGAGCATCGATAGAACAAACTGGACCGGCAGGCTCAACAGGGGGAGCACAGCAAACGCCAGCCAAGGCCACCGCCGCGCCCAGGAGCGCAGCTCCGGACGCGCGATGATACTTGCCGCCAGAACGTCCTCCGTCCCGAGCCGAGCAGCGGCTTGAGACTCGCTCTCGGTCTGTGACAGGCCTGTCGAGTGAAACTCCGCTACCAGGTCGTCGAAGTGGGCTTCAAGTTCGGAGATCAAGCGTCTCACCCGCCGCGGGCTGATTCCCGCCCGCCGCAGCCGCTCCGAAAGGCCTGCAAATCGCCCTCCAGGCATATCAGGTACCCGCCAGCACCGATTCGACGCCGCCGGCGATTCGGCGCCACTCCTGACTCAATTCATTGAGGCGGCGATGGCCCTTGGGCGTGATCGTGTAGTACACCCGCGTGCGCCCGGAAACCGTTCGCCGACGCGTCCTCAAGAATCCCCGGCTCTCCATGGCGTGCAGCGCCGGATAGAGCACGCCTTCTCCAAGGGAGATGGCTTCCCGAGTTGTCTCGCGGATTGCGCGAGCAAGCTCGTAGCCGTACATCTCCCGAGCGCTCAGCAGGCGCAGCACCAACAGCTCGGGGACACCGGACATCAATGACGGGCTCTGCGTCACGGGAAACCCCTATACCTTGCCTAGCGAGGTATGATACGAGAAATTCTGTGCTTGGCAAGTGGTCAGCGCGCGCTCGCGATGCGGCGCAATTGTCGAGCCGACGCCGGAGTTGTCCCATGCGTCTTCCGTCATCTGTCCGAACCCAAAGCGGACACATCGTTACAGCGAGGCCTCGGCTTTGATTGAAGCAAGGCGATTTTTTTATCTCACCCTGACGACAACCTTGCCTTTTGCACTTCCTCTTTCGACGTAAGCCATAGCCTCGTTGGTCGACTCGAATGGAAAGACCCGAGCCACAACTGGCCGAATAATCCCAGAATCGATGAGGCGACCGATCTCGCATGAACTGTCTCAAGATCCAGGACGATCCCATGTCTTTTGCGAAATCGGGATCCGGTGGGCTTTTCCATAGCGCTCGACGATGAATGCTTTCATGATGTTTTCGCTACCGGCACCGCGTCGAGTCGCAGATCTCTTCGAATCCCAGCGTCCACCAGGCCAGCAGGCGCAAATCTTCGTAGCAATCGCAGGCGGCTCGCGAGCCCGCCGGCGGTGTATCGGAGTTTGGGGCGAGCCGCACTGGCAGCTTTCAGCACGACGTCAGCCACGACGCCCGGCTGTTCCGCAGTTGCCATCACTTCCTTCACCCTCTTGTTCACGGCCGCACGAACCTCGCGATACTCATCGAGCTTGGCGTCGGGTTCCAGGAAGTTCGCCTCGAACGGCGTGTTCGTGTATGCGGGTTCGATGACCGAGACCCGGATGCCCCTCGTGCGTAGCTCATGGTCGAGCGACTCGGAATAACCTTCGATCGCGTGCTTGGTCGCGGCATAGAGTGCCCCGTACGGCATGGGCAAGAAACCAAGCACGGAGCCGATGTTGATGATGCGACCACCCCCCTGCTTTCGCATGTAAGGCACGACCGCGCGCGTCATCCGGACGATCCCGAAGAAGTTCGTCTCGAAGATCGACCGGGCCTGTTCGATCGAGCTCTCTTCCGCTCCGGCGGGGGCGACACCAAAGCCGGCGTTGTTCACGAGCAGGTCGATTCGACCTTCCAATCGCATTAACTCGTTTACAGCCACCTCGACTGATTCATCGCTGGTCACGTCGAGGGGCAGCATCCCGAACGATCGCTGGCCCGTTTGCGCTCCGCGTCTGCTGGTGCCGTAGACCGTGTAGCCAGCCGTCGCGAGGCGCTCGGCCGTCGCTTTGCCGATGCCTGACGAGGCGCCCGTAACGAGCGCGATGGATTTCCTGAGCTTCATGGGAATGCCTTTCAGTGTGCGTCACGAATTCGGTTGCGGCGATGACGGAGCAGGGGCCACGGGATCTGGGTGGTGTCGTCATCGTGCATGATCAGTATATGAGACATATCATATTTTCGCTTGAAGAAGAGCCGGCACGGGTGCAGGTGCACTCAGGTGCCAGCGGGGGCAAAATGCTTCAACACCGCCTTCAGCAGTGCGTCGGAAAGCTTGGGGTCGTCGACGGCGCGCGCCAGCAGCAATGCGCCGACCATCGTGGCCACGGTAACGAGCGCGTGTTCGTGCGCGCCCGGTTGCCCCCAGTCGGGCGACTGGCGAGCAACGACATCGATCATCTCCTTGATGCGGCGCGTGGCCGCGCGCCGTACTTCGGAGCCCTGGCGTGGCATCTCCGAACCGAGCGCCGCAACCGGACAGCCCATTTCCACGCTTTTTACGTGCTCCTTCGAGAGATAGGCGTGCAGCAGCCGCTGCAACGCCTGCTCCGGCGGAGCGGTGGCCGCGACGCGTGCCGCTGCGGCGACGGCCTCGGCACCGGCGCGGTCCGCCGCTTCGGCGAGCATCGCCTCGCGCGAAGCGAAGTGGGCGTAGAAGCCGCCGTGCGTGAGGCCAGCCTCCTTCATGATGTCGGCGACGCTGGTGCCGTCGTAGCCACTGCGCCGGATGGCGCGCGCGGCGGCCTCGACGATACGTTCGTGCGTGACTTCCTTGGCTCTGAGGGCGGTTCGCTGCATATGATGTCTATCATACAGAATCCGGTGCAGAGTGCAAGGCGACCTCCCTGCCAATGTAGGGAACTCTCGAACGCCGCTCGGGCGGTACTTTTGTAGGGAATGCCAACGTCCGCTGCTGTTGGCCGAAAGCGCTTAGCTCGATATGGCCGCGTGACAGCGCGGGAGTGACGCGCGACGCGCGCTTGTACCGATGCGACCTCCATCACGTTCAGTCCCTTCTCGAAATCGGCTCGTGGCCTCGTGCCGCAGGTACGAGTTGCAGCTGTAAGGCTATAAAAACAAGAACATGCGGCAACGTGACTCCTTGACTGACAGGCGACCGCAGGGGAGAATTCGCTATGCAGGAAAGCATATAGGCATATTTATGCGTACGACGTTCGATCTTCCTGATGAGCTTGTGAAGCGCGCCAAGATCACGGCCGTAAAACGCGGCTCCACGCTGCGTGATCTGGTCGCCGAGGCGTTGCGCCGGCTTTTGGCGGACCAGGCTGCGCCGCAGCGCAAGAGGATGACTGAGGCACCCGTGAAACTGCCGCCCGGGCACACGATTCCGCTCCTGTCCAACACCGAAATCGCGCGGATGTTCGCGCAGGAAGACATCACGCATCTCAATGACGTGTATCGCGGACGCTAACGTCCTCTTTTCGCTGCTGGTTGAGGGTCACGTCGCGCATGAAGTGGCTCGAGGTTGGTGGGATGAGCAGCCGGACGGAGCTGTAGGCACGTGCCTGCTGACGCGCCTCGCGGTCCTGCGTTTGTTGACCAACCGAGTCGCCATGAATGGCACCCCGGTCACGCCGACTGAAGCCCTCGGGGCTTGGGGCCGGCTTGGGAACGATCCGCGCTCGGTTCACGTTGAAGCCGAGCCGGCCATACACGAGAGCCGCTTTATCTCGCTCGTATCCGGCCGGGAGTCCACGCCGAATCTCTGGACCGACGCATGGCTCGCCGCGTTGGCAATGTCGCTCGACTACGAGATCACCACGTTCGATCGAGGGTTCAAGTCCTTTCGGGGGCTGCGGCTGCGGTTGCTTAGCATGGCGGATAAGTAACCGACTTGAAATGGTGGCTCGGGATGGATTGGCCTTGGCCACCACGCTGCGGCACACGATCCGATGCAATGGGTCATGCCCTTCGGAAAATTTGATCGGGAGCGCTGGAGATCTTCATGGCAAGCGCTGCCATTCCATTGGAAGCGACGCGCTCCCAGCCGCGCGTGGACCACGGTTCAAACAGGGCGCGATCTGACGTGGGCAAACTTCTCTTTCGTTCGCAAGAAAGGCGCCTCAAGGAGATGATATGACAGAATGGCGACCGCGATCGTAGAGAGCAACGCCGCTGCGGTGCGGGTCAAGCGGGCGATCGGACTGTGCGCCAACGGCACAGCGAAGGTTTCGATGAAAAGCAAGTGATAAACGTATAGACCGTAGCTGATACGGCCCAAATATGCGAGCGCTCGAACGAGCCCACGCCGGCGAGTTGAGAGCTGAAAACCCAGCGTACCTAGGATCAAGGCGATACAACCGATCGTGACAGCAGGGTACGTGAGCAGAGCTATTTTCCCAACGACGTCGCCATATCGTCCAGCGGCAGTGAGTACAGCAAACCCGAAGAGCAGAAGGGCGACGCGCAGACTTCGGGAAGGGGCCAGTCCAACCCGCTCAGTGCGCAAAGCAAGGAGCGCGCCGCAGGCAATTGGGTCAAGGCGCGCCAACGTGTTGCACCAAATCTGCGGGTGTATCGCGCCATGAAGCACCAACAATAGCCTGGTGAGGAACGACACCGCCAGCAGCGCAAACGCGACGATCGCCAGATGATGCGCCCAACGTCGCATGAGGAGTGGCCAGCTCAGGTAGAATTGCTCCTCAATCGAGACTGACCATAGGGGCGTGCTAACGCTGTGCGGATAGCCCCAGACTACGAAGGCCCAATTGCCTGACAGGAGCACAAAGGACACGAGGTATTTCAGGGGAAAGCTTTCATCGGCAACTACCTCGTGTCCTTTGTGCTCCTGTCAGGCAATTGGGCCTTCGTAGTCTGGGGCTATCCGCACAGCGTTAGCACGCCCCTATGGTCAGTCTCGATTGAG
>Ga0209156_10000662_pt1 | contig 29155 bp, 28 predicted proteins | sample GraSoiAngelo_124_FD_185881 | JGI IMG/M metagenome (GOLD analysis project Ga0209156, IMG submission 185881) | Grasslands soil microbial communities from the Angelo Coastal Reserve, California, USA - 14_0927_05_20cm (SPAdes) (version 2) | ecosystem: Environmental > Terrestrial > Soil > Grasslands... | reverse complement strand
ACTGAAGCGGTTCGCGGCCGAAGCGGACCAGGCGAAGCAAGCGGGCGACGCCGGCGCCGAGCTGGCCGCGTGGCGCCAGGCCCTCGAGCTCCTGCCACCCGACACTGCCCAACACCAAACGGTCACGGCCAGGGTCGCCGAGTTGAGTCGCGCGGTCGATCGACAACCGGCTGGCGCGAAACACGGCTCCCGTCTGGGCAAAGGGGCGGCGGGAGGGGTCGGCGCCCTCGGCTTGTTGCTTGCGAAGTTCAAGTTTGCTTTGGTCTTCGTGATCACGAAGGCCAAGCTGCTCGTGCTCGGGCTCACCAAGGCAAGCACGCTGCTCTCGATGCTCCTATCGATGGGCGTCTACTGGACGCTGTGGGGCTGGAAGTTCGCGGCGGGCTTCGTCGTGTCCATCTACATCCACGAGATGGGGCACGTCCAGGCACTGACCCGCTACGGCATCAAGGCCACCGCGCCGATGTTCATCCCCGGCGTGGGCGCCTTCATCCGGCTCAAGCAGTATCCGACCGACCGCCGCGAAGACGCGCGCGTCGGACTCGCGGGTCCGATCTGGGGCGCCGGCGCCGCAGTGGCTGCGTACGGGGCTTACCTCGCGACCGGCGCCGGGATCTGGGGCGCGATCGCCCATGTGGGCGCGTACATCAACCTTTTCAACCTGTTGCCGGTGTGGCAGCTGGACGGCGGGCGCGGATTCCGAGCGCTCACTCGCCCGCAGCGCTGGATCGCCGTCGTGGTGGTCGGGCTGGCCTGGCTCTTGACCGGGGAGGGCCTGCTGCTCCTTCTGGGGGTCGCCGGGGCCGCCGCGGCGTGGTTCGGCGACGCCGCTCCGGAGCCCGATCAGACGGCCCTGCTGCAATACACGTGGCTCATCGCGCTGCTGTCGCTCATGACCAAGATCACCGTGCCGGGCGCCACCCCGCGGTGAATGTCGCCCGCGACGCGGGCGCCCCGCTCGCCTCGTCCAACTGAGTGTGTCGGCCGGACTTGTGACCGGGGTGGGTCCCCGCCTATGTTTGCGATTCGGCCCGGTCCTCCAGGCCGTCGTGACGTGAGCTCTCAGGAGCCTGGATGACGTACATCATCGCTGAGCCGTGCATCAACCTGAAGGATCGCTCCTGCGTGGATGTCTGTCCGGTGGACTGCATCTACGAGGGCGAGGATCAGCTCTACATCCACCCCGACGAGTGTATCGATTGCGGTGCCTGCGAGCCCGAGTGTCCGGTCACCGCGATCTTCCCGGAGGAAGACACGCCGCCGCAGTGGAAGTCGTACATTGCGAAGAACCGCGACGTCTTTCAGGGCGCGACTCCGCCGGGCAAGCCGCAGCGTAAGGGGAGCTAGCTCACCCTCACCGCAGTGTTTCCAGGAAGTCCGCGATCACGCGGGTCGTCGCGAGCGGCTGCTCGAGGGGGGCCAGGTGCCCCGCCGCCGGGACCACGTGGAATTGCGCGTTCGGGATCAGCGCCGCCATCGCGCGCGCTCCCGCGGCCGGCGCGATCCGGTCCTCGCTCCCCGCCAGCACCAAGGTCGGCACGCGGATCTGCCGCAGCGTCTCGGTCGAGTCGGGCCGGTCGCGCAGCGCCCGCAGCGCACCCACGAGTCCCGGCACGGACCAGCGGCGCGCCATCGCTCGCACCTGCTCGACCACCTCGGGTTGGGTCTCCGGCGCCAGCAACTTGGGCAGCAGCCGGCTCACGAGGGCGTCCGGACCGTCGCGTTCGGTCAGTGCGGCGAGCTCGTCGCGCTCGCGCTTCGCGGCCGCCGCGTCGGGCTCGTGTTTGGTATCGACCAGCAGCACGGCGCTCACCCGATCGGCATGGCGCCGCAACAGCTCGAACGTCACGTATCCGCCCAGCGAGAGGCCGCACACCGCCGCCGCCCCGACCCCCAGGGCATCGAGGATCGCCACGAGGTCGTCGGCGTAGCGGGTGACCGAGGCGCCGTCCCCCACGGCCGCGGCGCTCGACACCCCGGCGCCGCGGAGGTCGGGGGCGATGCGCTTCCAGCGCGCCAGCGCCGCGAGCTGGTGCCGCCACATGGTGCGGTCGAACGGGAAGCCGTGCACCAACAGGAGCGGCGGGCCGTCGCCCCGGACCTCGACCCCCAGCTCTGCCCCGCCGACCGGGACGCGCAGCGGCTGATGTGAGCTGGAGGTCCGCGGACCGAGGAAGCGCGCGATTTCTTCCGGCAGGGGCGTCGCGCGGCCCAGGCGGTCGACGCAGACGAACACGATCTCCGCCTCCGCGATGAGGGCGTCATCCGCGACGCGCCGCACCACGTGGCGCAGCGTCACGCTGGTGGTCCCGCGATGGGCGACCGTCATCTCGATCCGCAGCACGTCGCGGGGGTACGCCCCCGCCTTGTATTCGATCACCGCTTTGCGCGCGGCGGGCCACACCCCGTTGCGGTCGAACAGATCCATCCCCGGGCCGCGGGCGAGCGCCTCCCAGCGCGCGCGCTCCAGCAGCGTCAACAGCGCCGCCTGGTTCAGATGACCGAACGCGTCGCAATCGTACGGATACACCGTCAGCTCGACGGTGGGGAACGCGGTCATCGCACGGACTCCGGCAGAGGCGCGGGCATGGCAAACGTATGCCAGAAGACCGCGCGTTGCACGTTCCGCGTTCCGCGTTGCAGGAAAAAGGCGAAGGCCTTGGCGCCGTACGTGGGATCGAGGATGAGGCTGTGCGGGGCAGCGAGCCGGCGCGCCGACTCGCCCTCGACCGTCGGCCACCCATAGCCGCGGCCCAGTGCGTTGACCACCTCGGGGGAGCGGGGAGCGGGGAGCGCTACATCCACCCGTGCGAGGAGACGTCGCGCCCGCCGGGCGAGCCTCACGCTCCGCCACCGATTGGCGACGAGGCGCGGCGCGACGCGCACCGCGATCACGCGCGTCGGCCAGCCGAGCCAGGCGATGCCGAGCAGCAGACCGGCGACCGTGCCGCCGCTGCCCAGCGGCGCCACGATGGCCTCGGGTGGCTCGGAGACCTGGTGGCCGAGCTCCAGCGCCGCGAGGAGATGGCCGACGACCGCGCGGGGGTGCGCGCCGCCTCCGGGGATCCAGCGCCGGGGGCCGAGCCGGGCGCCGCCGCGCCACGCGGCGAGGATCGCGAGCGGCAGCCCGGCCCGGGTCGCGGCGCGCACCACGAGCGCCGCGCGCGCGTCACAGGCCGCGGCGACGGCGCGGCTCGTCTCGGTCTCGGGCTGCGGGAACTGCGCGAGCGCGGCGCGGCAGGAGAGCGCCGCCGCATGCACCGCAGTGGCGAGGCAGTGGGTCGAGCCGGTGCCGCCCACCGTCACGAACACGCTCCCCGGCGGCGCGCCGGCGAGCAGAAACTCGAGACCGCGCACCTTGTTCCCCCCGTAGCGCGGCGAGGAGCGGTCCTCGCGCTTGATCCACAGCGCCTCCAGGCCGAGCGCGCGCGCGAGCGCGGGCGGGACGGGCTCGAGGGGCGTGGGCCACTGCCCCAGACTACAGGGCGCGAGCGCCGCGCGTATCTTTCGGGTCAGTCGCTCCGGATCGGACACTGCCAACCTTCAGCCGGAGGGTCGCGATGCAGGTCTCCACCGACTACATCCGCCACGCCGCGCGGGCGGCCCGCAAGTGTGCGGGTGACCCGCTGGGGGGCGCTCCCCAGCCGCCGGACGCCGAGTTCTACAAGACGCTGGCGAAGGCCCTCGAGGAGATCGCAGCCGGCATGGAGCGGTTGGGCAAGCAGGAAGAGTGAGCCGCGCCGGACACCCTCGTGCATAGCTACATCCGGACGCCCGAGGCGCTGGCGGAGAGCGTCGCCGCGTTCCGGCGCCAGCCGCTGGTCGGGGCCGACACCGAGGCGGCGAGCTTCCACCGTTATCGGGACCGCATCTTCCTCGTCCAGCTCTCCAGTCGCGACGGCCGCACGGCCATCATCGATCCGCTCACCCTGCCCGACCTCGCACCGCTGGGCGAGCTGCTCGCAGACCCGGCCGTCGAGAAGGTGTTCCACGATGCGGACTACGACCTGCGGATTCTGGACCGCGACTACGGATTCCGCGCGGCGCGGATCTTCGACAGCCGCATCGCCGCACAGCTCGCCGGCGAGCCGGCGGTCGGGCTGGCCGCGCTGCTCGAGAAGTACGTGGGGGTGAAGCTCGCGAAGGAGCATCAGAAGGCGGACTGGTCGCGGCGGCCGCTGCCGCCCGCGATGCTCGAGTATGCCGCGGCCGACACCCAACACCTCCCCGCGCTGCGGGACGCCCTGCGAGACCGTCTGACCCAGCTCGGCCGTCTCGCCTGGGCGGAAGAAGAGTTCACACCGCTCGAATCGCTGCGCTGGACCGGCGCGCCGGACTCGGGCGAAGCATTCCAGCGGGTGAAGGGGGCGCGCGCGCTGGCGCCGCGCTCGCTCGCGGCGCTGCGCGAGCTGTACGGCTGGCGCGAGGGGCTCGCGGCGGAGCAGGACAAGGCCACGTTCCGCATCATCGGGAACGACGCCCTCCTGGCAATCGCGAAGGCGCTCCCCCGATCGCCCGCAGAACTCGCGCAGGTGCCGCAGCTGCCCGCCACGCTCGCGCGCCGGCACGGCCCCGCGCTGCTCGAGAGCGTGCGGCGGGCGCTCGCGCTCCCCGAAACCGAGCTGCCGCGCGTGGAGCGCAGCGCGCGTCCGCCGAAGGATGCGGCCCTCGAGGGCCGCATCGAACGGCTCAAGGCGGCGCGCAACCGCGTGGCAGCCGAGCTCGGTCTCGACCCCGGCGTGTTGTGCGGCCGCTCCACGCTCGAGGCGGTCGCGCGGACGACCCCGACCCCAAACGATCGCGCCGGGCTCTCGCGGGTGGCGGAGCTCCGGCGCTGGCAGATCGACGTGCTGGGAACCGCGCTGCTCGGGGCGCTCGCCTAGAGCCCCATTAACGCGCGTACCTTGGGGTCCATCTTTTCCGGCGTCCAGTACGGCTCCCACACGATCTCGATGTTCACGTCGGTCACGCCGTCGAGCGCGCGGATCACCTTGTAAGCGTCGTTCGTGATCATCGGACCGGCCGGGCAGCCGGGTGATGTCAGCGTCATGCGGACCTCCACCTCGCCGTCCGCGATCGCCACGTCGTACACGAGACCCAGGTCGATGATGTTCATGTCGAGCTCGGGGTCCTTCACCTGGCGCAAGGCGTTGCGCACCACCTCGGCCGTGAGCTGTGCCGCTGCCGTCATGCGTCGCTCCTTCTTCATCTGCCTTCGCTGCCCCTCGAGGTGCGAAGCTAGCGGACCGCGTAGCCGCGCACCAGGCAGCGCCGCTGCCGCGCGATCCAGCCGTACATCCGTCGCGCCACGGGCCGCACGCCCGGCACCCGGAAGACGCCCGCCAGCCACCGCCAGCGCGGCAGCAACCGGAGGATTTCGGGTGCCGCGTCCGCGCCGGCGAGCACGCGGCCGTCGGGAGGGGGAAGCACGAGATGCATGGCCGCGGCGAGCGCGGGAAGCGGGATGCCGAACCGCGCGACCCGCTCCTGGTCCTGGAACGGGACCACGTCGAGCCGGTGTTCCCGATCCGCGCGCTGCACCAGCGCGACGCAGCGCCGGCAAAAGCCGCACTCGCCGTCGTAAATCAGGGTAGGCCGCTCAACGCGCATCGGACGCCTGCGCCGCCCCATCGGCGATCCGGCCGCGCACTTCGTGGAGAATCGTGAATGGACGGCGCGCGCGCGGCGCGAACGCCCGGTTGGTGAGCAGCACGACGAACAGGTCGCGGTCCGGATCGACCCACAGCGACGTCCCGGTCCAGCCGGTGTGGCCGTAGCTCCTGGAACCGAACCGCGTCCCGGCGCTCGACACCTGCTCGCCCGTGGGCAACGCCTGCCAACCGAGGGCGCGCGCCTCCGTCCCGTGCCCGAAATCCGCGGTCCTGGTCGTGAACCGTCGCACCGTTTCCGGACGCACCAGCGCCCGGCCGTCAGGGCCCGTCCCGGCGCGCAGCGTGAACTGCGCGAACCGCGCCACGTCCCGCGCCGTGGAAAAGAGCCCCGCGTTCCCGGAAACCCCACGCAGCTTGAACGCGCTGCCGTCGTTCACGACGCCCGCTACGGGGTGCCCGCGCCAGACCCCGGTCGGGGCGATCCGTCCCTTGAGCCGGGCCGGCGGGCGGAACATGGTCTGCCGCAGGCCGAGCGGCGTGAATACTTCCCGGGCGGCGAACCGGTCGAGCGGCTCGCCCGCCGCGCGCCGTACGACTTCCCCCAGGAGAATCGCGTTCAGGTCGCTGTAGATCACGCGCGTACCGGGTGGGACGCGAGGCGTCTCCGCGAACACGCGTCGCATCAGCGCGGCGCTGTCGGGCAGCGCCTTGAGCTCGGCGTCCGGGATATCGGCGCGCAATCCGGACGTATGGGCGAGGAGCTGCTGCACGGTCACACCCCCAGTCCCCGTCCCGGCGAGCTCGGGGAGGTAGGTCGCGATGGGGGCGTCGAGCGTCACCCGGCCGCGGTCCAGCAGGATCATCACCGACGTCGTCGTCGCAATCACCTTGGTGACCGAGGCGAGGTCGTAGAGGGTGCTCTCGGGATCGACGGCCGGGCTCGCCCGAGACCAGGTGAGGTGGCCGTAGCCCTTGGCGAAGAGGATCGTGTCGCGCCGGCCGATCACGAGCGCCGCGCCGGGATACGCACCGCGGCGCACGCCGCTTTCGACGATCGGGTCGAAGGTCTCGGCATCGAACCCAGCCGGGGCCACTGCGACGGCGGCTTGGAGCAGACAGACTGCTAGCACCAGATGCCCGGAATCCGCCGGCTGCACGAGGGGCAGCGCCCGTCCGCGCCCACACGCTGTTGTTTGATCATGTACCCGACGCGCTCGATGAGCAGATCGCCGCAATCGGGGCAGTAGGTGTTCTCCCAGCGGCCGACCCGGCCCGGGAGGTTCCCGGCGTAGATGAACTTGAGGCCGGCGCGGGCCCCGATGTCACACGCGCGGAGCAGCGCGTCCGCCGAGGTATCGTCGGGGTCGGTCATCTTGTAGTCCTTGTGGAACGCGGTGACGTGCCACGGGATCTCCGGCGAGATTCGCGCGATGTAGTCGGCGGCGCGCGCGAGCTGCGACGGGTCGTCGTTGAAGCCGGGCACGATCAAGGTGACGAGCTCGAGCCACAGGCCGCGCTCGTACACCATGCGGATCGCGTCGAGGACGTGCTGCAACACGCCGCCGAGCTCGCGGTAGCGTTTGTCGTCCATCGCCTTGAAATCGATCTTGTAGCAGTCGGTCCACGGCCGGATGTAATCGAGCACTTCGGACGTGGCGTTGCCGTTGGAGATGAAGACCGTCTTGAGCCCGTTGGCGCGGGCGACCTTGAAGACATCCACGGCCCATTCCGCGGTAATCAACGGCTCGTTGTACGAGGAGCCGACCAGCCGGGCGCCCTGGCGCAGGGCGAGCCGCACCAGACCCTCGGGGGTCGCGTCGCTCGGCAGCACGCCCGCCGCGTCGTCGCGCAGCGCCTGGCTCGTGATCCAGTTCTGGCAATAGCCGCAATGGAAGTCGCACCCCAGCATGCCGAACGTGAGCGTGTCGGAGCCGGGGAGGGCGTGGAAGAACGGCTTCTTCTCGGTCGGGTCGCACTGCAGGGCCGCGACGTAGCCGGCCGGGACATAGAGCGTGCCGTCCTTGTTGAAGCGGACCTTGCAGATGCCGCGCCGCCCCGGCCGCACCAAGCAGCGGTGGCCGCAGGCGAAGCAGCGCACGGCTCCCCCCTCGGCCCGCTCGACCAACTCGCCTTCCCGCACGCGCGCGTCCAGCACCTGGGCGAGCGTGGCGGCGCCACCGTCGGGAGCGTCGTGCGTCAGGAAGGAGGTGATGCTGCGGTGCGTCATGGGTGGACCTCACCCGGAATATACGCGGGACCGGCCTTACCGCAGGGTCCCCGGCGGGAGTTGATAGAGCAGCAGCGCGGAGGCGATGTCCCGGGGCGACAGGTCCCGCACCTTCGTCGTCGCGAACATGACGTCGGTCGAGTCCGACGAGTGATCGAGACCGATCAGGTGCCCGATCTCATGAAGCGCGACGACCCGGATGTCGTCCGCCGCAAGCGGGCGGCCGGCGGGGTCGAACGTGGCGAGCGTGACGACGCCGCTCACGAGGTGGCCATCCTGGTCCCAGGAGAGGTCGGTTTGCCCCGTCCGCTGAATCTCGAATTGCAGCCGCCAGCGGAAGCGCACTTCGGCCGATGCGGAATCCGCGTCGAAGTTGAAGCGGACCGGGACGCCGGCCTCCTGCCAGCGCTGGAACGCGCCGCGCACCGCGTCGAGGAAGCCCGGCTGGAAGTTGGCGGCCGTCCCGGGCCCCAAGAACACCCGCACCGGAGTGAGGATGCGGTTGTCCCAGCGATGCAGCATCGAGTCCTCGCTCTGGGCGACGACCTCGTTCAGATAGGTGTAGCCCATGCTGGCGCGGATACGGCGCCGCGTCTCGGAGCGAGCGAGCAGCTCCATGTAGCTCGGGCCCGACGTACCGGCCGAGACCGGCGGCGCGAGGGGGGCGGGGGACTGGCCGCCCCGCGAGACGGTCGTATCGAGCGTGCCGCGCGCCGGCGCGACGGCCGTGTCCGCTCGCACGACGACCATGCTGGTCGAGTCGACCCGAGCGGCGCGCGGCGGCCGGTGTGTGGAGGGCGTGAACAGGTTCCACAGCACGGCGGATACGAAGAACACCGTGAGCCCGGCGATGATGAAGGCCAAGCGACGCTCGATCATGTGCGCAATATGTCGGAATGCCGTCGCGGGACGCTAGCTTTGGCCTGCGGGCGTCTCTATGATTGTGACCTCCCTATGCCGGCACAGTAGGTGTTCGCGTTACCCGCGGCCCCCCTCGTCCGCTGGCGCGGGTGGGTCATCGCGGCGTGGGCGGCGCTCGCGCTGTTGTTCGCGCCGCGGGCCAGTCACGTGCAGCAGGTGCTCGCGCTGCGCGGGGGCGCGAGCGAGACCACCGAATCCGCCCGCGCCTCCGAGCTCCTCAAGCAGGCCTTCCCCAGTCCGTTCGCCGATTATGTCGCCATCGTGGTACACGGGCCCGTGCGCTGGACGAACCAGCGCTTCGAAGCGGTGCTCGACACCCTGAAGGCGGCCACCGAGCGCCGGCCATACGTCAGCCAGGTGATCTCGGTCCGCTCGATCGGCGAATCCAGCTTCGTCAGCAAGGACCGGCGCACCACCTTCCTGATCGCGGCGCTGACGCCGGAATTCACGAGCGACATCAACAAGAGCGTCGTCCCGGACCTGCGCGACAAGATCCAGGACGCCCTGGCGCGGGCGCCCCGCTCCGACGGCTTCGACGTCAAGGTCACCGGCTTCCCGGCGCTCGATCACGACGTGCGCACCATCAGCGCCGAAGACACCGAGCGCAGCGAGGCCCGCGTGCTGCCGCTGACCCTCGTCGTGCTCGTGGTGGCGTTCGGCGCGCTGGTGGCGGCGATGCTTCCGGTGATCGTGGGGCTGCTCGCCATCACCATCGCGCTCGGCCTCGTGACCATCGCCGCCCGCTACCTGCCCATGTCCGTGTTCGTGCTGAACATCACCACCATGGTGGGACTGGGCGTAGGCATCGACTACTCGCTGCTCATCGTGACGCGGTTTCGCGAGGAGCTGAATCGCGGGCTGTCGCCGGTCGACGCGGCGGTGCGGACGATCGAGACCGCCGGATCGGCCGTGATCACGTCAGGGATCACGGTGGTGGTGGGCTTCGCCGCGCTGGTGTGGACGCCGCTGTCCGACACGCGGTCCGTCGGAGTGGGCGGGCTGCTCGTGGTGCTCACGGCCGTGCTGCTCGCGACGACGTTTCTGCCGGCCCTGCTGGCGGTCCTGGGCCGCAACATCGACCGCCCGCGCTGGCTGGCTCGTCCGCTCGCCCGGTTTCACGCACCGACCGGCTGGGAACGCTGGGCGCGCTGGCTCGGACACCGCCCCTGGCGCGCGGTCGCCTTGGGAGGCGTCGCGATCATCCTCCTCACCCTCCCGCTCACCCAGATCCGTCTCGGTCTCCCCGCCACGAACTGGTTTCCGCCCGAGTCGGAATCAGGGCAGGGCCTCGCGACCCTGCGGGCGATGGGTGCGAGCGGCGCGATCCAGCCGATCCGCGTCGTGGTGCAGCTCCCAGAAGGAGAGTCGGCGCTGGGCGGACGCCGGCTCCCGGGCCTCAAAGCGCTCACCGACTCGCTGCGCAAGGACCCTCGGGTGCACGAGGTGCGTGGCGTGGCGAGCATCCGGCCGGGCATGTCGACGCTGCAGCTGGCGATTTATTACAGCGATCCCGACGCGGTGCGCGCCAAGAATGTCAAGTTCATCGACGCCTATCTGAGCGCCGACCGGCGCATCACGCTGCTGGACGTGATCCCCGCGGACACCGTATCGCTGGCGGGGATGATGGACCTGGCCCGGCACGTCCGCGGCGTCGTCGCGCGGGGCGTGCGGGGGCTGGCGGGCGCGGAAGTCGTGGTCGGCGGCTTCGCCGCTTCCAACGTCGATACCCAGCACGAGATGCTGCGGCGCTTCCCCGAGACGGTCGGGCTCGTGCTCGGCATCACGGCCGCCATGCTGTTCATCGCGTTCCGCTCGCTGCTGGTTCCGCTCAAGGCCGTGCTGTTGAACTGCCTGTCGGTGGGTGCGTCGTTCGGGCTCACCGTGCTCGTGTTCCAGGAGGGGTATGCGGGAAGGCTGTTCGGCCTGGAAGGCCCGACGGAAGCGATCTGGGTGGTCGTCCCCATCCTGGTGTTCGCCATCGTGTTCGGGTTGTCGATGGACTACGAGGTGTTCCTGCTGACGCGCGTGAAGGAAGTGTTCGACAAGACCGGCCGCAACGATCACGCCACCATGGAGGGCCTCTCCGCCACCGCGTCGACGATCACCAGCGCCGCGCTCATCATGATCTTGGTGTTCGGGACCTTCGCCTTCGCCCGGGTGCTCGCGGTGCAGCTCGTGGGATTCGGTCTCGCGGCCGCCGTGCTGCTGGACGCCACGCTCATCCGCATGGTGCTGGTGCCGGCGATCATGCACATCGCGGGGAGATGGAACTGGTGGCCAGGAGTGAGGGCACCCAAGTTGGAAAGAGAGAACAGTGCATAGGGAACAGGAGCGGCAACAGCTAGACGCACAGACGCACAGTGGAGAACAGTGGAGCGGGGTCAGGAGATGCCTTCCTGGCCCCCTCGTACAGTTCACCGCGGTGCGTCTGTGCGTCTAGCCGTGGCATTTCCTGCCTCCAACCGTCTGAGATGCGCCCCCCATACGTCCCAATGCCACGCCGGTACCCTGATCCCTGTCCTGGGATCTTTGAGGGGCTTGTACTGCAACCACTCCGCCCGCACGCCGAGCGTGGGAGCCAGCGCCAGCAGGCGCTGCTTGTCGGCGCTCACGAGGTGCACCATGCGCTCGCCGTTGTGGACGTGCCGATGAAGCCAAACGCCGCCGTCGAGGGCGAAGCACATCCCCTCGCGGCGGCGCGTGAATTCCCGATAGGGTGGGTCTAGGAGCAGGAAATGCGACCCTCGGTCGTGGCGCTGCCGACCGGCGTCGCAGCGCCCGAGAAGAGGTAGCATAGGCGGGGCGTGTTGGCGCTCGACGCCGTCGCCGACCACCCCTGGGCGGTAGCCTCATTGACCGTGAGGGTGACGCCGGTCGACGCCCTGAAGTTGTTCATGGCGTTGAGATTCTGCGTATAGGTCGAGCTGTCGTAGAAGAAGGCCTCTTCCGCCGTCGCGAGGTTCCGGAGGTCGGACTTCATCGCGCCGATGTACGCCTTCTCCTTCGTGTTGGCGAACTTCGGGATCGCGATCGCCGCGAGAATCCCGATGATCACCACCACGATCAACAGCTCGATCAACGTAAACCCGCGTCGACCCGTCACCTGCCTACCCTCCGGGCGCCTAAGGGCGCCGAACCCGAAACGCACGCACGTGGGCCCACGCGCCACCTATAGTGGCAACCGGACGACAATCCTGCAAGAGCCATGCTTAACTCTTCGCATCGACCCAATTCCTTCCCACACCGATACTTACAACGAGCGGCACCCGCAGTTTCGCGGCCCCTTCCATATGGCTTTTTACCAGGTCTGTGGCGCTCCCCTGCTGCCCTTCCGGCACCTCGAACACGAGCTCGTCGTGCACCTGCAGCAGCATCCGCGCGGCAAGACCGCGCTCTCGCACCGCCCGCTCGATCGAGATCATGGCGATCTTGATCAAGTCGGCGGCGGATCCCTGGAGCGGCGAGTTGGTCGCAGTGCGCTCGCCGAACGCGCGGATATTGAAGTTCCGGTCCTTCAGCTCCGGGATGTAGCGGCGTCGCCCGAACAGCGTCTCCACGTACCCCCGCTGGCGCGCCTCGGCGACGGTCCGGTCGAGCCAGGCCCGCACGCCGGCGAACCGCGCAAAATACTCCGCGATGAACTGTTTCGCCTCCTCCTGGGTGATGCCGAGCTGGCGGGCGAGGGCGAACGGTCCCTGTCCGTAGATCGTGGCGAAATTGATCGTCTTCGCCCGGCCGCGCATCTCCGGCGTCACCTGCTCCTGGGGCACGTCAAAGATGATCGCCGCCGTCTGGCGATGGATGTCCCCACCCTGCTCGAAGGCCCGCACGAACGCCGGGTCGCCGGACAGGTGGGCGAGCAGCCGCAGCTCGACCTGCGAGTAGTCGGCCGTGAGGAGCAACCACCCCGGGGCGGCCACGAAGGCTCGCCGGATCGCCTCGCCGCGCGGCGTCCGCACGGGGATGTTCTGGAGGTTCGGGTCGGAGGACGACAGGCGGCCGGTGGCGGCGCCGGCCTGGTTGTAGCTGGTATGGATCCGCCCGGTCCGAGGATTGATGAACCCCGGGAGCGCGTCCACGTAGGTCGACTTGAGCTTGGCGAGCTCGCGGTATTCGATCAGCAGGCGCGGCACCTCGTGCCCCATCGCGGCGAGCTGCTCGAGCACGTCGTAATCGGTGGACGGCCCGGTCTTCGTCTTTTTGAGGACGGGGAGCTGGTGCTTCTCGAACAGCACGTGGCGTAGCTGCGGGGTGGAGTTGATGTTGAACTCGGCGCCCGCCGTCCGGTAGATCGCCCGCTCCAGCTCGGCCAGCTCCCGGGCAAACTGACGCGAGATGTCCGCCAGGCGCTCAAGATCGACCAACACGCCGCGCCACTCCATTTCGACGAGCACGGAGATGAGCGGCACTTCGACGGTCTCGAGCAACCCGAGCAACCGGTGGTCCTCGAGCTCGGGCTGGAACACCTCACGCAGGCGCAGCACCACGTCACTGTCGCCGCAGGAGTACCGCGCCGCGTCCACCACGGAGACCGCCTCGAACGGACGCTCGGCCCGCCCGCGCCCCGCCACATCCCCGTACGTGCGCAGCTCGAGCGACAGCCGTTCCCGCGCCAGCTCGTCGATTGCGTGCGAGCGGCGGCCGGGGTCGAGCACGAAGCTCGCGAGCATCGAGTCGTACGCCACGCCCGCGAGCGCGACGCCGGCGCGGCGCAAGACCAGCCAATCAGCCTTGATGTTGTGTCCCGCCTTGGGCACGCGATCGTCCGCCAGCAGCTCGTGCAGGGGGGCGAGCGCGGCGCTCGCCGGGGGCGGGAGATTACGCGGTGGCGTGCCGCCGGCAAGCGCGCCGTCGGGAGGGACGTGCGCGAACGGGAGATACCACGAGCGGCCCGGGGCGACGGCGAGCGACATGCCGACGAGCTGCGCACGCATCGGGTCGAGCGACGAGGTCTCCGTGTGGAGCGCCACGAGCGGGGCGCGGCGACACTCCGCGACCACCGCGGCGAGCGCGCCGGGATCGTCGACGATCGTCGGCTCCACCACCACGGCCGTGGCCACGGCAGGCCCCGCGCCGCGGGACACCGGCTGGGCCGCCGGAGCGGGGGGTCGCGTGCCCACGGCGTCGAGCGAGCCCAGTTTCGGGATGAGCGAGCGAAACTCGAGTTCGGTGAACAGCTCGCTCAAGCGCGCCAGGTCGGGGGGGCGGACCTGCAACGCGTCGAGGTCGAGCGTGAGAGGTACGTCGCGGCGGATGGTGACGAGATCCCGCGACAGGCGTGCCAGCTCGACGTCGCGCACGATCGCTTCCCGCGCGCGCTTGCCGGCGATCCGGTCCGGGGTCGCGAGGATCGCGTCGAGATCGCCGAACGTGCGCAGCAGCTCCAGCGCGGTCTTCTCCCCCACGCCTTTGACGCCGGGCACGTTGTCGGACGTGTCCCCCACGAGCGCCAGATAGTCGGTGACGCGCTCGGGCGGCACGCCGAGCCGTTCGCTCGCGTTGGTCTCGTCGACCCAGTGCTCCTCGACGGCGGCCGGGCCCCCCCGGCCCGGGTTCAAGAGCGCGATGCGGGGTCCGATCAGCTGGTAGAAGTCCTTGTCCCCCGACACGATGACCACCTGGTGGCCGCGGGCCGCGGCCTGCGTCGCGAGCGTGCCGATGACGTCGTCCGCCTCGTACCCCTCGACGCCGACGATCGGCACGCGGAAGGCAGCGAGGATCTGCGCGATCCGCTCGAGGGAGCGGTCGAACTCCTGTTGCAGCTCGGCGGTGAGTTTTTCGCGCGTCGCCTTGTACGCCGGGTAGGCCTGGTGCCGAAACGACTCGCCCACGTCGTGCACCCAGGCGAGGTAGTCGGGCCGGCGCCGGTCCAGCAGGCGGATCAGGAAGTTGGTGACCCCCCAGGCGGCCGACGTGTTTTCGCCGCGCCGCGTCGTGAGGGGACGGGCGATCATCGCGAAGAACGCCCGGTAGATCAGGGCGTAGCCGTCGACGAGGTAGAGGGTCGGCTGCGGCTCGGTCATGGCGGCACAAACATACAAAAACCCCGCCCGGTGGTTCTCGGGCGGGGGCGACGCGAATGGCGTGGGGTCGCTACACGCGAACGACGTTCATGGCGTGCAGCCCCTTGTCCCCGGTCTTCACTTCGAACTCCACGGCCTGGCCTTCGGCGAGCGTCTTGAACCCGTCCATCTGGATCGCCGAGAAGTGGACGAACACGTCCTCGCCCGCGTCCTGCTCAATGAAGCCGTACCCCTTGGCGTCATTGAACCACTTCACCTTTCCCCTGGACATTCGATCTGCCTCCTGCAAGGTCACACGATGGGGCGTGGCGCCCGCTCGACCCCCTAGTCGAGCGGAATAGAAATGACGCAGCCCCGCCGGGCTTGTCAAGCAGGCGCTCAATTGCCGGTGACGCCGTACAGAGCGCGGTAGACCTCGCGATTGCGCAACACCGAGCGCACGTACCCCCGGGTTTCCTGATACGGGATCAGCTCGACGAATTGGTCGACGTCGGTGGTGCCTCCCCCCCGCGCCAGCCAGCGCAGCACGGGCGTGACGCCGGCGTTGTACGCCGCCACGGCGGCATCGACCCGCCCCCCGAAGCGCCGCAGCAGCTCGTCCAGGTGGGCCGCCCCGAGGTGGAGGTTCAGGTCGGGGACGGTGATCCAGTCGGGATAGAAGGTGACATCGAGCCCGCGGGCGGTGAGGGCGGCGGTCTCGGGCGTGAGCTGCGCCAAGCCGCGCGCGCCGGCGGGCGAGAGGGCCTCGGCGTCGAACACGCTCTCCTGGCGGACGATCGCGACGAAGAGGAAGGGGTCGACGCCGAACTCCGCCGCCTCCGCTTCGACCGCCGGGCGGTTCGGCCACGGGAAGATGGCGCGCAGCACCCGCGGGTCCGCGGGGGCCTTGAGGGCGGCCTGCCAGCCGACCCGCACCGCCGCCGGGCCGAACCCGCGCAGGGCGAGCCCGTCGCTCAACGCGAGCAGTGCGTCGATGTCCTGCTGCGGCGCCCGGCCCAGCATGGCCCGCACTTCGACGTCGGCCGCGGTGTCGAGCCCGGCGAGCACGAGGGTGTCGAGGCGGGCGAGCGACGCCGCTACCGCCGGGGACGGCGCGGGCAGCGGCGGCGCAGCCAGGCGGAGCGGCGGCAGCGGCCCCTCCCGTCGCGCGCGCAGTCCGTAGTAGCCGATCGAGTCCTCGTGGGCGAGCGCCACCCACGCAGCCTCTGCGGCGGCCGTGTCACCCCGCAGCAGCGCGAGCCTGCCGAGCCAGAACCGGGCCGCGGTGCGTTGCGGCGCCGCGGTCGCCACCTCCGCCTGGTACAGCGCCGCCGCGCTGTCGAGCACGCCATGACGCTGCATCTCCGCCGCGAGCCGGAAGCGCGCCAGCGACGCCCGGAGGTCGGCGGGATAGCGCGCCACGAGCTCCCCGAACCACTGCGCTGCGCCCGCCCAGTCGCCGCGGTCGGCGAACATGTCCCCGAGGACGTAGAGCGCGGTGGGCGCGGCCGAGTCGGCCGAATACGATTGGGCGAATCCCCCGAGCGCTTCGCGGGCGCCCGGATCGCCCAGCCGGACCAGGATGCGGGCGCGCCGATAGATCGCGAGCGGCCCCAGCGCGGCGTCCTTCGCCACCGCGCGGTAGGCGCGCTCGGCGTCGCGCAACCGCCCCGCTCCGGCGAGCAGCTCCCCCAGCAGCAGCAGCGTGGCCGCGCTCGAGTCGCCCTGGCGCACGGCCCGTTCCACCTCCAGGCGGGCATCCGCGGCGGCGCCGTGGGGCTTCATCGCCCGCGCCAGCGCCACGCGCTCGGGCGGGGTGCGGGGCGGGAGCGACGCGAGCACCACGCCGACGGCCGCGGCGGCATCGTCCGTCTCGGGCGCCCGCGCCATCAAGCCATACAAGGCGTCGCGGGCGCGACCCGAGTCGCCGCGCGCCAGCGCGAGCCGGCCGACGTCGAGGGCGCGCCCGGCCTGCGCGAAGGCCTCGAGCGCGGCGAGGCTATCGCCGGCGACGAGCAAGGCCCGGGCGCGAGCCGCCGGCACTTCGCGCGCGGCCGGCGGCGCCACGTCGGCGAGCAGGTGGAACGCGACGGCCGTGTCACGCGTGACGCGCGCCTGGCGCACCCGCAGCCACCCGTCGATCGCGGCCAGACCCGCGGCGCGCGCCGCTGCGTACGCCGCGGCGGCGCTGTCCGGCTGCGCCGCCGCCTCCCAGGCGACGCCGGCCCGCACGCCGAGCAGCGCCGCCCGAGGCCCGTGGCCCCGGGTCCGGGCGGCGGCGTAGTCGGCGGCCGCCGGCGCCGCAAGCCCGAGCCGAGCTTCCGCCTCCGCCAGCACCGCCAGCCCCTCGCCATCGGCGTACTCCGCGAGCCACGGCTGGCCGGCGAGCAACCCCCGGGCCCGGTCGTAGCGGCGGGCATGGAGCTCGGCTTTCGCGCCGGCCAGGACGAAGGCCGGTTCCAGGTGCAGCTCGCGCGCCGCGGCCGCGAGCAGGGTTTCCGCGGCGTGCCAGGGGCGGCCGGCGAGCCGCAGCGACTCGGCCTGTTGGGCCGCCAGCAGCGACGAGGTCTGCTGTGCCGGGACCGCGAGCGGCGTCACCACGCCGACCGCGAGCAGGGCCGCGACTCGCCTCACTGCGCGCGACGCACCCGGGAGAGGACGCGCTGGTATTCCGCGCGCGAGTTGGGCGTGAGCCGGAACCGGCCGAACCCGGTCTGATCCTGGAAAAACAGGGTCAGCCGCAACTCGGTAAACGTCCAGCGGATCAAGCGCACGCCGCTGCGCGACACGTCGTTCGACGCGTCGAATACGTCGTCGGGCTCGCCCAGGGTGATGAACACCTCGCCGCGGTCGGTGAGCCAGCCCGCATCACCGCTTTCCCGGAAGCGTTCATTCGCCAGCTGGACGCGCCGAAAGTACCGGTCGAGCGCTTCGTTCTCGGGCGTCAGCGCCGCGGGATCGGTGGCCTTGTAAAACCGTCGCCACACGTGCCCGCGCTCCTCGGGCGGGGCTTTGCGCAGACTGTCGACCCAGTCCTGGCGGTCGAAGTAGCGCAGCAGGTTGATCATCTCGTCGAAGTTCGTGATCGCCCACTGATCGGAGAAGCTCACGACGAAGGGGGCCCGCACCGCGGGCGGGGCGCCGCCCTCAGGCACGAGCGCCGCGATCTCGACACTGCCCTCGCCCACAGAGAGTTCGCCGGGTCGAAAGGCGAATTGCGTCGCGCCGAAGCGACCGTCGCCCCCCAGCGCGACCGTGTCGTGGGCCACCTCGGCGCCGCTCTGGTCGAAGCCCCGCGCGGCGAGTCGGATGCCTGGAGCCAGCCCGTAGGCTTCGATATAGAAGCGCAGCGTGTCGGCGCCGTACGGCAGCGTGGCCCGCGGGTTGACCAAGAACTGCGGCAGATCGGCCACGCGGCTGCGCCCCGCCCCCTGGTAGACGGGGATCGGCGCGCTGAGGGCGCGTCCCGCGAAGCGCGGCACGGTGTCGAGGTGCTCCTGGCGGGTGGTGGCGGGGTTGTTTCGATCCCGCACCGTGACGCTCACCGTGTATACGCCCGGCCGCAGGCCGACGAACTGCTGGTAGATCACGCTCTCGTCACCGCGGAGCGTTTCCTGAAACGTGCGAACCCGCACCGTTTCGTCGCTCGCGATCTGCCGCGCGGCGGCGGTGTCGGCGCGGAACGCCACTTCCACGTGGTACTGGGCGACGAACGTGTTGCCGTCGCGCTGGAAGGTCAGGGAGTGGTTCGCGAGCGACAACGCGAACACGGCGAGCGTCGAGTCGGGGGTGGCGTCGGCGACGTACCGCACGGCGGCGACGAAGGGGAGCGGCGGACCGGCGACGAGGAATCCCATGCGGCGGTACAGCGACCCGGCATCGGCCAGGGACGGCAGCGCCGCACCGGGCTGGGGCCGCGGCGTGGTACCGACCCGCTGCCACGAACCGCAGCCGGTCGCGGCCAGGCTCGCCAAGAGCGCCACTTCGCCGAATCGTCTCACTTGCCCAACCTCAAATGCGGACGTTAGTTTCGCGCGTTCCCATGTCCAGCGAGAACCTCGCCGGCCGGACCGTCGGCGGCTACCGCCTCCTCGAGCGCGTCGGCGAGGGCGGCACGGCCGAAGTCTATCGGGCCGAGCACCCGGAGCGCGGCCCCTGCGCGTTCAAAGTATTGCGGCAGCGTCTGCGGGGCGACCCCACGGCGGTGAAGCGCTTCCTGCGGGAGGCCGGCTATGGCTCGCGCGTCCGGCATCCTGGCGTGGTGCGCACGTACGACTACGGCGAGGCCGACGGTCTGTACTACCTCGCGCTGGAGTGGGCGGACGGGAAATCCCTCGCCGACTACGTACACCGCGCCGGGCGACTCGCTCCGGACCGCGTGGCACGCCTAGTCCGCCAGCTGGCGGACGCCCTGGGGGCGGCGCACCAGGCGGGCATCATCCACCGCGACCTGAAACCGGAAAACATCATCTATGAGCCGGCGACCGAGCAGGTCAAACTGCTCGACTTCGGGATCGCGCGCGACGCGGAGCTGCCCGCCGAGGAGCGGCTCACCCGCACCGGCTTCTTCGTGGGAACGCTCAAGTACGTGGCGCCCGAGGCGCTCTCGGGGGAGCTGGTCGATGGCCGGGCCGACATCTTCAGCCTGGCGACGATCACGTATTGGCTCCTCGCCGGCGTGCATCCCTTCAGCGGGCGCACGCCGCGCGAGCTGTTCCAACAGCTGCTCAGCGGGACGCCGGTGCCGCTCAACCAGGCGGTGCGCGGCGTCCAGTTCCCGGCGGCGCTCGAGGGCGCCGTGATGCGCGGTCTGGCGCGCGACCCGGCGAAGCGCCAGCCCACCGTTGCAGCCTTCGCCGCTGAGGTCGAGGCCGGGATTGCCGCAGGGCCGGGGCCCGGAAGTGGGGGCCTGCTCGCTGGGTTGAAACGCGCCCTCGGCTGGCGCGGCTGATGGGTGTTAGTAGTAGTATCTGCTACTACTCATAATCTCATGAGCACGACATCGAACCTCGAGCAGCGACTGCGCGAGCTCCTGCGCGAGCGCTCGATCACGCGGGGCGAGTTCGTGCTGGCGTCCGGAGGTCGCTCGACCTTCTACATCGACGCGCGCCGCACCACCATGGCGGCGGAAGGGCTGGCGGTCATCGGGGCCCTCGCGCTGGAGCGCCTGGCGGCCCTCGGGTGGCGGCCCGATGTGGTGGGCGGGCTCACGCTGGGCGCGGACCCCGTAGCGTTCGCGATCGCCGGCGCCAGTCGGGGGCCAGGGCGCGGCCGCACGATCGACGCCTTCTCCGTGCGCAAGGAGGCCAAGACCCACGGCACCGGGAAGCGGATCGAGGGGTGTTTCGCTCCCGGGGCCGCGGCGGTGATCGTGGAGGACGTGATCACCACCGGTCGGTCTGCGCTCGACGCGATCGGTGCGGTCGAAACCGCCGGCGGCCGAGTGCTGGGGGTGCTGGCGGTGGTGGACCGGGAGGAGGGGGGTCGGGCCGCGCTGGAGCACGCCGGCTACAACGTGGCCGCGTTGGTCACCGCCACGGAGCTCGGGCTCCGGTGACGGCGGCCGATGAGGTCGTGCTGCTCGTCGTGCGGCTGAGCGATTCGTTCGCGGACTTCTGGCCCGCCCTCGCGCGCGAACTCGGCGTATCGCTCACCGAGTGGACGCCCGGGGCGGAGGCGGCCGCGCCCCCCCGCGCCGGTGTCGTGCTCGTGGCGGCGGGCGGACACGAGACGGAAGTCAGCTCGGTCCTGCCGCTCGTTGCCGCGCCGGCGGACGTCCCGGTCGTCGCGGTCGGGGCGTCCACCTCACATCGCGTGGCGGCGCAGGCCGTCGCGGCCGGCGCGTCGGACTACTTCGCCCTCCCGGACGACCGGGACGGGCTGCGCGACGCGCTCGCCGTCGCCGTGCAACGGCGCCGCGCCGCCCTGGGACGCGCCGCCCTGGCGCACCTGGAAGCCCAGGCGCACGCTTTTCGCGAGATCGTGGGGGAAAGCCCCGCCTTGCGTGCCGCGCTCGAGCGCGCCGCCCGGGTCGTACCCCACGCGGAAGCCACCGTCCTGATCACGGGCGAGACCGGCACGGGGAAAGAGCTGCTGGCTCGGGCATTGCATTACGGCGGGCCACGCGCCGCGGCGCCGTTCGTAGAGCTGAACTGCGCCGCGCTCCCCCCGCCGCTGCTCGAGAGCGAGTTATTCGGCCACGAGCGGGGCGCGTTCACCGACGCCAGAACCGCCAAACCGGGCCTGTTCGAAGTCGCCGAAGGCGGCACGTTGTTCCTCGACGAGATCGACCACCTCGCCCCCGAGCTGCAAGGCAAGCTGCTGCGCGCGCTCGATCAAAAGAGCATGCGACGCCTCGGCGCGACGGTCAGTCGGACCGTCGACGTGCGCATCGTCGCCGCGACCAACGCCGACCTCGCGGCCGCGGTACAGCAGCGGCTGTTCCGCGAAGACCTGTATTACCGGCTCAATGTCGTGACGCTCGAGCTGCCGCCGTTGCGGGCGCGGGGCCAGGACGTGATCCTGCTCGCCGAGTTCTTCCTGAGCCAATTCAGCGCTCGCTACGGACTGCCCCAGCCGCCGCTCGAGCCCGAGGCACGTCGCGCCTTGTTGGCACACTCCTGGCCCGGGAATATCCGGGAGCTCCGCAACACGATCGAGCGTGCCATCCTGCTCTCGCCGGCCGGTACCTTCGCCGTCGCCGAGCTCCAGCCCGCCCGGGTGGCCGGCAATTCCGCAGCCCTCGTCCCCTTCCCCGCGACGCTGGCGGAAATACAGCGGGCCGCGGCGCGCGCGATGCTCACCGCCACCGGCGGCAACCGCTCCGAGGCTGCCCGCCGGCTCGACATATCACGCTCCCGGTTGCAGCGGCTGTTGGGGGGCGGTGATGCGAATTGAGCCAGCTGAGCCGAGGTGACTCAGGTGGAAGCGCCCATCGCACTGCCTGACAACGATTTACGCTGGCCTGACGCTTGCCCCAGTGAGCGGCCAACCCCGGCGTTGGGAAGGATCGGTATGCGACGACTGTTCGTTGGATTCGTGGTGTTGGCGATCGCGCTCGCGTGCAGCGACACGAGCGGCCCCGTGACGACCCCGGTTCCGACCTCCCAGCTCCACATTGTGGCGCAGGGGCCGAGCGCACCGCCCCTGTACGCCGACAGCGTGAGTTTCTACGCCGTTATGGGGCAGGACCGGGAAGTGCGGATGTATTACCAGGGGGCGATCCCTGGCGACCGGGGCGAGGAGGTGCTCCGGTTCAAGGTGCCAAGCGACGGCTTGCTGCGCCGACCCGATGGTACCGGGTTCCAACCAGGCGACTCCATCCTGATCATCGTCAAAGCGATCGATCCCGCCAAGTTTTTGTTCGACTTCCAACCCACCGGGCTCGAGTTCAGCCCCGATCGCCCCGCCGAGTTGACGCTGCAATACCACAACGACGATCACGACTACAGCGGGGATGGCAAGGTCGACACGACCGATGCCCGGATCCAGGGCCAGCTCGACGTCTGGCAGCGCCGGCCGCCGGACACGTTGTGGCGTCGCCTCGGGGCGTCGAACTATGAGTCGTACGAGGAGCTCGACGTCAAGATTCCGCACTTCACCGACCATGCGATCGCCTGGTAGGGACCTGACGGGAGCCGTATGGTAAACTCGCTCGCGGACGAATCGGCGCTCTTGGCAGAGCTGCGCGAGCTCGCAGACCAGGGCCGGTACCACCAAGTCCTGGACCGGCTGCGCGGTTTGCCGGTCGCGGCGCTCGAAGGCCGCACGGCGTTCGCGCTGCTCGCTGCCGAGGCCCACGGCCGGCAGGGCGATCACCTGGAAGCGCGGCGCTGGGCGGAGCTCGCGCTGGTGGTTGCGCGGGCGCGGGGCGAGCGCCCGACGGAGCTGCGTGCCCTCAACTACCGCGGCGCCATCGCGCTGCGGCACGGCGACGTGGACGAGGCCGAGCAGCGCTTCGGGGAAGCGCTGGACCTGGCGCGCGCGGTGGGGGACCATGCCGCGCAGGCCCGCTGCCTCAACAATCTCGGCATCATCGCCACGCTCACGGGCGACCCCGAGGCCGCGCTCGCGAGCTACCAGCTCTCCCTCGCCGCCTATCAGCAGGCGGGGTTGGTGCGGGGAATGGCGGAGACTCACCACAACATCGGGATCAGCTGGCGGGAACGAGGAGACTACCCGCGGGCGCTCGAGGCCGCGGAGCAAGCCGTGCGGCTCGCCACGGTCGCACGCGATGACAGCCTGCTAGGGCTGGCGTTCACCGGGCGTGCAGAGATCCACTTGCTGATGGGCGACGAGGATCTCGCCCGCGTGGAGCTCGAACGGGCAGCTGAGGTGTACGGACGGGTGAACTTCGCCGCCGGGCTGCCGGAGGTCTGGCGGCTCCAGGCGGCCGTGGCCCGCACGCGGGGCGACCTCCCCGAAACGCTCCGCCTGCTGCGTCAGGCGGCGGAGCTCGCTACGACGCAGGGCAGCGCGGAGAGCCTGGCAGCCATCGAACGCGACTTCGGTGCGGCATTACAGCTCGCCGGTGACCGGGCCGGCGCGGAGGCCGCACGCCGGCGGGCGCTCGCCCTGTACGAGCGGCTCGGGGCGACGCGCGCCGCCCGGGACATCGCGGCGCTGATCGCCCAGAGCTCGTAGAAAAAAGGGCGGCCCCGCTGGCGCCGCCCCCGACCATCGAACCTGGTTAAGCCCTCAGTGGTGATCGCCGTCCCCACCCTCGTGCTCGTCATCCCGGCCGTCTTCGTCGTTGTCCTTGAAGGTGTGGAACGACCGGATGATGTTGTCGCGCACCAGGCGTTCGTTCGTGCCGTCCTTGGCGGCCGTGGCGGGATCGACGAGCGTGCCGTCGCTCCGGAACCAGCCGCTCAGATCCAGGCTCACCGTCAGCTTGGCCGGCGTTCCGGCCGTCACCGTGACGGGGGGGGCGAACCTGAGCTCCTGCTCCACGTTCAGGTCGCTCGTGTAGGTGAAGTCGGCGCCGTTGAACGTCCCTTTCACACGGACGCTGATCCCGGCGAAGTCGGGATTCGCCGCGAGAAAGGCTTGATCCGCCGCGTCGCCGTCGGCCGACGGCTTGTGAATCTGAAACTTCAGCTCGTCGAACGTCCCGGCGGGCACGGTAGCCTCGAACATGCGCTCGACGCCGCCGAGGGGGAGGTCGACGAGGATCGGCCCGGCCTCCAACTCGTCGCAGTCTTCGTCTGCGTCGTTCATTTCATGCTCGTCGTTCCCGTCGTGTCCGTCGCTGGCTGCGGTCGCCACAGTGGCCTGGCTCGACTCGTCGCAGGCAGCGCGCTCGACGGGCTTCAGCTCCACTTTGCGCAGCACCAGCTCGACGCTGGAGACGGCGAGGGTGTTGTTGCTGGCGTCGGTGAAGGTCTCGGGACCGCCGGCCTGGAGTGAGGCGGACAGGCCTGGAGCGGCGACAGTCGACGGGCTGGTCGATGGCTGCAGCGTCGACAAGGCCAGACTGACCTTGCCCGCACCGCGGGGGCCGGCCCCGTCGGTGCACGCGACTAAAGCGAACGTGGCCAGGATCACGAACGGTAGGGCCCGGTAATCTCGCATGGGTTCCTCCGAAACAGGGTGGACGGCTCGTTTCTATCCCCGAAGAGGCAGAACCTGTGCCTCGTCGCTGAGGGCGCCGGCCTCAGGGAATTGCGTTGCGGCGAGGCCCGAGGTGGCTCAAAACGAGCCATGCTGCAGCAGCATGTGTCATGGCCGCCCGTCGCAACTTGTGTCCGACGGGTGGGCGTGTATGATGCTGGTCCGATGATGGCGCAAGCGGCAACAGTCCAGTCAGGCGCGGCCGACCAGCGGTCGCTCGCTTCCCGAATGCGCGGTTGGAAAGACGACGCCGCCGGGCTCGAGCAGCGGCTCAAGGACCTCGAGACGATCGCGCGCAGCCTGCGGCGTCGCTGGTGGCTCGTGGGGCTCGGCATGGCGGTCGGGATGGCCGGGTGGGCGGTCGGGGTCGTACGTACCCGCCCCGGGACGATGGTGCTCGTAGGCGGGGGCGGGCTCGTCCTCAACGCCCTGCTCGGCATCATCAACGAGCGCGGCTGGTACCGCTGGTGGCTCATCTACGGGCTGGCCCTGTTGGACGTGCTGCTCGTGGGCGTGCTCGTCGTCTGGTTCGGCCACGGCGGCTTCGCGGTGGCGTTCCTCATCGCCGTCCTCCCCTACGCGTTCGATCAAGGTCACACGGTCGGCAATTTTCTCGTGCTCACGGCGGCGCTGGCCTACCTGGGAGCGAGCTACCTGCATGACGCGCTGTACGGCGGCGCCGCCGGGGGGCAGACCGCGGCGGGCCTGGAGACCGTGGGGCTCATCACGGTGGCGTGGGCGTTGAAGCAGATCCCGGCGACACTGATCCGGCGGATCCGGGACGCGCGCGACGTGATGGGTGAAGCGGAGCAGGGCCACCTCGCCGTGCGGGCGCCGGCGGAGGAGTCGGACGAGCTGGGGTTCCTCGAGAAGAGCTTCAACCGCATGCTGGGGGAGATCGGCGGGACGATCTCGACGGTGCAGCGCGAAGCGGACGAGGTCGCGGCTTTCGCCGAGCAGCTCGCGGCGTCCGCCGAGGAGCTGCACGCCACGTCCGAGACGGTCACGCACACCGCGCAACAGCTGGCGCGGGACCTCGCGCAGCAACGGGAGCTGGCCGAAGGGGCACGGGGCGAGAGCGCCAAGGCCGCCGATCAGGCGGAGTCGTTGCGCGTCCGCGCCGAGTTGATGCAGGTGGACGCGGCGCGGCTGGTGGCGGCGGCGCAGCGGGGGCGGGAGCGCGTGGCGCGGGCGAGCCAGACGCTCCGCGCCGTGGGTGACGAGGTGCGGGCCACGGCGTCCACGGTGGCCGGGTTGTCGGGGATGTCCGAGCGGATCGGCGGGTTCGCGCAGACCATCGCGCGCATCGCCCGGCAGACCCACCTGCTCGCCCTCAACGCGGCGATCGAGGCGGCCCGCGCCGAAGAGCACGGGGAGGGGTTCGCCGTCGTGGCCGACGAAGTCCGCTCGCTCGCCGGGGAGGCCGGGAAGTCGGCGCGGGAGGTGGCGGAGCTCGTCTCCGAGCTGCGCGCCGGGATCGACGCCGCCGCGCGGGCGATGCAGTCGGGGGAAGCGAAGGTGCGGGACATCGGCGCCGTCGCGGCCGAGGCCGACGCCGCGCTCCAGGAGTTGCATCAGGGGATCGAGCTCGTGGGCGACCTCGTGAACGCCACGGCGGAGGTGTCGCGCGGTCAGGCGCAGCGGCTCGCCGAACTGGCCCAGTCACTGCAACAGGTGGCGGCGATCTCGAGCGGCTCCTCCCAGCGTGCCGACGGCGCGGCGGCGGCCACGCAGGCCCAGATCACCTCCATGGGCGATCTGACCGCGACGTCGCAGCAGCTCGCGCAGCTGGCGGAGCGCCTGCGGGCCAGCATCGCCCGCTTCTCGGTGCTGCAGCGGGACGCGGCGCCGCGCGATCCAATCGCGCGCGCGGCGGCCGACTGATCACCCCGCCCGGGACACGCGAGTCGCGTAGGGTCCTTGGTCCCACAGCCCCGCGTTCAGGGGATGAAACGCGCGCAGGGTATCCCGGTACGGGGTGACGAGCAAGTCGACGTAGCGCTCGAGCGACACGTCGAACGGGAAACGGCGGCGGAACTCGCCGGCGGTGACGCCCAGCATCGCCTTCAGGTGCCGGCCGAAGCTCTGGGGCGACGAGTAGTCGAGCCGGTACGCTACATCGGAGACGGACAGGCCGGGGTTGAGGAAGAGATAGGCGGCGTGCAGTAGGCGCGTGCCGGCGAGGTACGTCTTGGGCGACGGAAGACCGACCCGGTAGAAGCGCGACATCAGCGTGCTGGGGCAGATGCGGAGATGCCGGGCCAGGCCGCGCACCGTGCTGAGGGCCGGGGCGAGGCGGGCCATCGCCTCGAAGAACACGCGCACGTCCTCGGGCGCGTCGTCGAGCGCGGGGACGACGCGCGCCAGGATGCGCGCCGCCACGGGCGATGCCGGGTGGGCGAGCAGATCGCGCAACCGGCGCCAGCCGGCCGCCTCGGTGCAATCAACTGCGGTCCGAACGCCCGTCGCCCCGAGACGCAACAGCGTCTCTGTGACCTCGCGGTCATGGCGCGACACGAGTGCGACCGCCGGGATGGCGGGGAATTCCCGCACGAAGCGGGCGACGCCGGGTAACTCATCGCCGTGGCAGCGGTGCACCGAGAGGACCAGTGCGTCCACCCGTTTGCGACGGGCAGCGTGCAACGCGTCCCGCAGCGAGTTGGCGTGCAGCGTTGTGAAGCAACCGTCGCCCGCGGCGTCCACGCGCGGGCGTTCGGTCGGGGGCAGAACGGTGCACACGGTCACCATGCAGCGGAGACGATAGCGTTGCACCGTCAACCTCTGGTCAAGATGCGCCCAGGCCGCGGCGGGCGGCGGCCGCAACGACGAGAGGGGCCTCAACTTTACGTCAACCACCGGAGGAGCGGTCCGTGACCCTGTCTGACGTTCCCGACGCCGGTGCATCCCGACGAAAGCGACGCGTCGCGCTCTCACTCGTGGCGATCGTGCTGATTCTCACCGTCGCCGGCGCGCTCTGGATCACGCGCTTCGCGTCCGCGGTGCGTCAGGACCCGGGGCTCGTGTACCGTGACCCCGGCACGCTTGGCAAGCTGCTCAAGCGCGGACGCGACGCCGAAGCAGCGGGCGATCGGGGAACGGCGATCACGACCTATCGGTTCGTCGTGGCGGTCGGCGCCGGTGGGGATTCGGCGCTCGCCCGCTACGTGGCGGCGGCGCGGGCGGGGCTCGAGCGGCTGGGGGAGCAGCGGTAGCCGTCGCTAGGGCAGCAAGTCTCGGTACACCTTCAAGTCGGCGGCGCTGAAGCACACAAACCGTACCAGGCGGACCGAGGTCGCCCGTGGCAACTCCGCGCGCACCGTCTCGACCGCGATCTCGGCCGCCTGCTCGATCGGGTAGCGATACGCCCCCGTGCTGATCGACGGAAACGCGATCGACGTAATGCCGTGCTGGTTCGCGAGCGCGAGACTGTTGGCGTAGCAGCCGCGCAGCAGCTCGGCCTCGCGCCGCTTCCCACCGCTCCACACGGGGCCCACCGTGTGGATCACGTACTTGGCCGCCAGCCGATACCCCCCGGTGATTCGCGCCTCGCCCGTGGGGCAGCCACCGAGCGTGCGGCACTGTGCGAGCAGCTCGGGCCCCGCGGCGTGATGAATCGCGCCGTCCACGCCGCCGCCGCCGAGCAGCGTCGTGTTGGCGGCGTTGACGATGGCGTCGACGGCCTGCTCAGTGATGTCGCCCTGGACGGCTTCGATGTTCGCCACGCCGTAACCTTCGCCTCCTTTCGCCTGCATCTGCCTGGCCTTCCGACCTCCTGGCACCGCTCCCAAACCAACCCTATTGTTAAGGCGCAAACCAACGGGCCCCGCGTGCGGGGTGCTCGCGGCCCGCTGGCGCAATCGGGGGCGAACATGCCAACGCGCGACCTGATCGAACGGGTCCGCAAGGCGCTGGGCGACCGCTACACCGTGATCACCGCGGTCGGCCGGGGTGGCAACGCGTGCATCTTCGGCGCCTACGACCAGGCGGGCCAGAAGGTCGCCATCAAGGTGCTGCACCCGGAGCTCGCGGTGTCGGTCGCCGCCGACCGGTTCCTGCGCGAAATCCGCTACGCCTCGCAGCTCGATCATCCCCACATCGCGCGGCTGCTCGACTCGGGCGAGACCGACTACCTCCTCTGGTTCGCCATGCCGTACCTGCCGGGGGAGACCCTGCGACAGGTGCTGCGGCGCGAAGCACGACTCGCGGTGGACCGGGCCGCCCGAGCCGGGTGCGAGATCCTGGACGCCCTGGGCCACGCGCACCAGCACGGCATCGCGCACCGCGACATCAAGCCCGACAACATCGTGCTGTCGCCCACCGGCGCGGTGCTCGTGGACCTGGGCATCGCGCGCGCCATCGCGACCTCGGGCGACGACCGCGTGACGCGCAGCGGCTTCGTGGTGGGCACCGAAGAGTACATGAGCCCGGAGCAGGCGACGGGGAGCCCGGACGTCGACGGGCGGACCGATCTGTATTCGCTCGGCATCGTGCTGTTCGAATCGCTGGCGGGGCGGCCGCCGTTTTCGTCGGTCAGCGCCGCCGCCGTCCTCGACATGCATCAGCACGAGAAGCCGCCCGACATCCGGAGCCTGCGGCGCGACATTCCCAAGCCGGTCTCGCTCGTCCTCGCGCGGGCGCTCGCCAAGGGGCGCGAGGAGCGGTGGCAGACCGCCGCGGAGATGCGCGAGGCGCTGCTGCCGTTCACGCAGCCGATGGTATGAGACCGGGCGGTCGGGCGGTCGTGCTGAGCGTGCTCCTCGCCGGGGGCGTGCCGCTGCGCG
>Ga0209156_10000659_pt1 | contig 29221 bp, 36 predicted proteins | sample GraSoiAngelo_124_FD_185881 | JGI IMG/M metagenome (GOLD analysis project Ga0209156, IMG submission 185881) | Grasslands soil microbial communities from the Angelo Coastal Reserve, California, USA - 14_0927_05_20cm (SPAdes) (version 2) | ecosystem: Environmental > Terrestrial > Soil > Grasslands... | reverse complement strand
GAACCGCAAAACGAGCGCGCTGTCTATCGATTCTTCGAACTGTTTGATTTACCAAATATTCCAAAAATCGAAAACACGCTGCGCGCGAACGCTGAAGGCCGCCTCACCATCACGCCGCCCATCAAACCATACCTCGAGGAGAAAATGTGGTTTGCCCTTTTTTGGATGCAACCGCTTCGAGAATTTTGGCGACGCGAGCTGGGCGAAAGATATTTCATCAAATTACAACAAGTCATTCCGTACTCCTGGCTGCTCGATCCCACGCCGTTGCCACAGCATGCGGTCATCCCACGACTGGAAATTCACGATTGGCACGAAGCGGCCAAATTCAGCCAGAAAGATCGAGATCTTCTTTTGAAGATAAGCGGTTTTTCTCCGCTTGGCTGGGGCAGCCGCGGAATCGCGCTCGGAGCCGATCTTCCACACGCGGAATGGGAACGGAGGATCGACAACGCCCTAGCCACGTTTGAAGGGTCGCCCACAATCCTGCAACGTTTTCATAAGGGCCGCCTCTTCGAGCACCGATATTGGGACGCCGATTCGGCGGAGCTAAAAACAATGAAAGGCCGTGTTCGGCTTTGCCCTTATTTCTTTGTTGAGCAAGATCGCGTGAAGCTGCGGGGCGCCTTGGCCACAATTGCTCCGGCAGACAAGAAGTTTTTGCACGGAATGCGCGATGCGATTCTGACGCCGTCCCGATTCGGCGGGAGCTTCAATTCTCGCTCGAAAAGCAGCCAGGCGTAAAGGCCAGCGTCTAAGCGATTCGCAGCTGGTCAGTCACTGCATCTTTCTGGCCATCCAATGCAAGGCTAGAGCTGGCACAAGAAACAGAAATACCAGCACCAGACGCAGTTCCACAAAAAACATCAAAACCAGCCTTCCAAGTTCTTTTTCGTCTGTTTGAAAGAAGTGAGTCGCCCACGAAGCCCACGTGCTCCAAAAAACATATGTCGCGATAAAATAGAATAAGGCGAATGCAACGCCGATGATAAACGCTCGAAAGAAGAAGTTCCGGAAAAAAACGATTTTTTCGTATTCCATTTCGCTATCTCCTGACCGCTATTATTTATTTCAAAGGCGCCAGATCAATAACAAACCGATACCGGCATCTCCCTTCACCATCCGGTCATATGCCAGATTTATTTGTTAGACCGGAATAACCTCCACATCCGGCGTTGTCTTGTGTTTGGCATGCCGGCAAATGTAATGGAGCGAGACATTTTTTTGAGCGTGCAAATGCAAACGGTTTGCCTCAGGAAGGAGCCATGAACATCACCAAAAATCTCGGAATGCTCCTGCTGGCAATCTACCTGATCCTTATTGGGATCAGTGCGCTCATCCACACGCTTGCTATCCCCGTGATAGTTACAGGGATTTTAGCGCTCGCGGCCGGCATTTTGATCCTAATCGGCAGATAGCGCCACGTGGCGGACTAGTCACAGGACGCCAACAGCGCGCGAGATTAGAAGCACGACGATACTAAGCGAGATAAAGATCTGTATCATCGCGAGAACTTTTGCCCAGCGCGCCAGCAACGGCGCGTCGGTCGGGCCAAACGTAGAACTCTGTGTGAAGGCGACGAATAAATAATCGATGAAGCGCGGCCGCCAGCGCGCACATGCAAATTGGCCACGCTCGTCATGCGGGATCTGCATCTGCGGGAAAAGAAAGCTGGTGCTGCCGAATTTTTTTTGCTCGTGGCGCAAGGTGGGCCCGCCGCCGTCGAGCCGCCAATACCACAGCGCGAAGACGATCACATTCGTCAGCCAGAGTAGCCCGCCTGAGCGCAGAAGCTGCAATGGCGCTTCCCGATGTGAAGGCAGCGCGCGCACGAGCAGAATCACCGATCCGATCAGCGCCGTCGTGATGATTCCATTAATAATGATGCCGAGGGCGCGATTGAGGGAGCGTTTTTCCGACGCGATGGCTCACCACCGTTGGCACGATCAAAACCACAATCAAAGTCGGCAACAACCAGATCGGGCCGATAATGAGACTGCGCGGCAGCGCGACATAAATTGCGCCCACCGCCAGAAACGCAAGGAGTGCCTGCCACCGCGGTTCTGGTTTGTCGATATGCTCTGTCGAGTCACTCATTACATTGGCTATAGCCAGGATTCATCGCGGCGCGACCCCTGGCATTTTGATCGTTAATATTTCTGGGGCAAAGTTTTGATTGACCCGAGCGGCATTCTCACATTCGATCAGCGCGAATTTCATTACGCTATGCTCAAGAATGGCGCGTTGCCGCTCGAGATTCTGAAAGAACAAGTGAATGAATATATCCGACAAGAGAAAACGTAGCCGTTAGAGACGTCGCGCTGTCGTGTCCTTACTCTCAAAACAATGCGAAAAATCCTGATCACGCTTGCGATTCTCGTTCTCTTCGTCGTCGCGCTTTCGGCCCTGTGGATTTTCCGCGGACGCCAGGTCTCATTGTTCATCGATCGGTTCGGGACCATCGAAACAGCTTCGGCGCGGATTAGTTCAATTGCTTATGAGGGCAGTGGGAGTGGAGGCGTACTTCACTTAAATGATTTGGGACTGAGCTTGAACGATGTGGGTCCGAACTATCCGACTCCTAACATCGGTACAACAAAAGATGATCAGCTTGCTCTGGCAGCGGGCGGAAAGGTTTTCGCTTTCGGTCCACTGCGATCAGAGGCGGAGAATCTTGCTGCTGTGCCGCCGGCGGGCAATGATGCTTTCCTTACAGTACGCCGGAGCGTTCTCAGTTGGCCAACTCCATTCGATTTCAATTTCATGACGGGCCATTCGCCCTCGTGGAAACGGAACCTCTATTACCAGCTTCTTTGGAAGAAGCCTTCCGGCGCAAAATTAGAAATGCTCTGGCGCTACGAACAATATTTTTATCCCGGCAACGGCTGGGCAAGTGGCTTCATGACTCGTGAAGGTTCAACCGGTCTGATCCGGCTCAATATCCAACCATAATCGGAGGCGCACCTTGTCTGCAGCGGAGTTAGCTGCATCGTTCCCCAGTGCAACTTTCGCGCAAGTTCCAAAAACTGTTTTCCTTCGACGCGGCGGAAAGCCTTTGGGAACACGTCTGCCGGTGGACTCATCCGGTTAACTCCCGGCGGATCCTGGCAACACTCGACGAGGCTGAACTAGCCAGGCTGCGCGAGCATTATCCTTATCGGCCCAACGCGCGAAGGATCAACGCCTACGAGAATGCCGCGTATTGGATCGACAGAAACGTCGAACACGCCCAAGATCTCTGGTTGGATCGCAGCCCACCACTGCACGTTCTCGACCTTGGGTGCGGCGCCGGATATTTCCTCTACATCTGCCGGCTTTTCGGCCACGAAGGACTCGGTCTCGATACCGACGAGGAGCCACTCTTCCGCGGCACTACTAAATTACTTAATGTGCGCCGCGTGGTCTCACGAATTCATCCGCAAGTTGCGCTGCCCGATCTCGGAGAAAAATTCGATCTTATTACGGCGCACCGCATTTGTTTTAATCGAATAACGCGCGAGGAAAACGGAGAGTGGACCGAATGGACGCCTGCCGATTGGAAGTTTTTTATCAACGATATCCGAGCGCGTTTTATGAAGCCGGACGGGCGTCTCCTGCTCGATTTTAATCCGCGTCCCGACGGCTCTTCATTTTTTACAAACGGACTGCGCGACTTTTTCTTGTCACAAGGCGCCCGGATCTTTCGTTCAAAAGCGCTGCTCGCTGCTAATCCGAATCAACGTCCACGCTTCAAACAAACCTAAATGGTAGGGACGCCGGGGCGCGGCGTCCGCTTCAGGCGTAGCAAAACAAAAAAGCCGTCGGGCTGGAGAGACGCAAAGGCTGATTGCAAAATGGCCCTAGAGTCGGCTATCTCAGCCGCGTCTCCTAACGGGAAGCCACCTTACCGCCGCCATATCGGATGCTCAGGTCTCTCCCACCTTTGACCCCATTAGGTTGATTCAACTTCCGCCGCTCGATGTGTGTGAGGAACAAAGCTTTCCCGCCGTTTGATTCACAACTTCCAATCCGAACAATCCCAGCCGAGCATTTGTTCAAGCCTCGCGATGTCGGGCGCGAAAAGGTTGTAGAGGAAAATTCTCTCCTCCCAATTCATCACCCGCGCATATGGCACAACATTCCTGTCTCTGGTGCGCACCGAACGCAGCGGCTCGAGACCGAGAAATGAAAAAATGGACGCGAGCGTTTCGCGTTGTTTATCCTTGAACTCTTCAGATTTCACGACCTTCACCTGCTTCCTCGGAAAAAACTGGAAAACGCGTTCGAGCTGCTTGGCGTAAAATCCGCGATCGACATAAGCAAAACGCCGCGCTTCAGTTGGCGGCGCGCCGGCGATGCGCGTTTTCTCTTCTCTCACAGCATCGAAGAAATCCAACGGCTCACGGCTTTTAAATCTTTGCATGTTCCAATGGGCAAAGGCGCGCTCGACGGGATTACGCAAAAGAACGAGCAATTTGATTTTCGGGTTGTAATTCCAAATCCGTTCCACCGCCGGCTTGAAATAAAGGTAACTTGGCGTGCAATCACCGGCGATGGTTGATGGGGCGACCAGCGGATAATGTTTGTGTAATCGCTCATAATCGACTGTGGCGGCGAAGGTCGCGTCGTCATCGAAGAAATGGATCTCCTGCTGGTCGCCCATCGTGATGTTTGGATGTTTTGCCAGGAAATAGTGCAACGCCGTTGTCCCCGATTTTTGCGCGCCTGCCACAATGAAATCGAGTCGCTCGATTTTTCGACGTCTGGTCTGAAACATCGCCACATTCTATAACCAAACGCGGAGCAGTTGTCGCATTCTTGTGGGCGTTCTATGCTGGCCGATGCTTATCCCTTTCTTGAGTCCGCAAAAACTGAGTGCAATCACTATCACCTGCCTGACTGGCTTCGCCACAGTAGCAATCGCTGATGAAGGGATGTGGCTCTTCAATGCGCCGCCGCTCAAACAGCTAAAGGAAAAGTATAATTTCGAGCCGACACAGCAGTGGCTCGACCATCTGCAAAAATCGAGTGTCCGTTTCAATTCCGGTGGCAGCGGCTCATTCATTTCCGCAAACGGACTCGTGATTACGAACCATCACGTCGGCGCGGATGCGCTGCAAAAAGCTTCGAGCGAGCAGCACAACTATCTCAAAGATGGCTTTTACGCGAAAACCAACGGGGAGGAGATCAAGTGTTCCGATCTCGAGCTCAACGTGCTCGTTTCCACCGAAGATGTAACAGCGCGGGTGAATGTGGCAGTGAAGGCCGGCATGTCTTCCGATGAAGCCACGAAAGCGCGCGGCAACGCCATTGCCGAGATCGAAAAGGAAAGCAAAGAGAAGACTGGGCTACGCTCCGATGTGATCACGCTTTATCAAGGCGGCGCATATCATCTCTATCGTTACAAACGCTATGACGATGTCCGAATCGTTTTCGCGCCAGAACAGCAGATGGCCTTCTACGGCGGCGATCCGGACAATTTCGAATACCCGCGCTTCGATCTCGACATCTGCATCTTCCGTGTTTACGAGAACGGGCAGCCGGCCAAGATCGACAATTACTTGAAGTGGAATTCGCGTGGACCAAGCGATGGCGAGCTGACGTTTGTCAGCGGTAGTCCGGGACGAACGGATCGACAGCTTACAGTCGATGAACTCACCGACACGCGGGATCGCGATGTGCCGAACTTGCTCCGCATGTTTAATCGCCGCGAAGTGTTGCTCGCGGCATGGGGCCAGCGCTCATTCGAAAATGCACGCCGTGCGCGTGACGATTTTTTCGGCGATCAAAATAATCGGAAACGTTACGATGGTTATCTCGCCGCCCTGCTCGATCCGGAGATCTGGACCTCGATCGAACAGCGTGAGAAGAAACTCCGCGATGCGATCTCGCGCGATCCGAAGTTCGGATCGGCAATCAGCGCCTACGATCGAATCCAGAAAGCGGAGGCCGAGCTGGTGAAGATCGCGCCACGTTACGATTATCTTGAGCAGGAACGGCGCAGCACCGTCGGTTATCGCGGACCCCGCGCGCTCTATGGAAGCTTGTTTAAATATGCGCGGCTACTGACGCGCGCGATCGACGAACGCGCCAAACAAAACGGCGAACGCATTCCAGCGTTTCGCGAAAGTGCAAAGGAATCTCTCGAGCTGGAGCTTTTTTCGACCGAGCCGGTTTACGATGATTACGAGATTTTGCGCTTAACCGACTCTTTGACCGATTTCGCCTCGAAATTCGGCGCGACCGATCCGCTCGTGCAAAAAGTGCTCGCCGGAAAATCAGCGCACGCGCGTGCTGTGGAACTGGTCTCCGGCACGAAATTGAAGGACGTTGCGGTTCGAAAAGATCTTTATGGGAAAGGCGCGGCTGCGCTGCAAGCGGCGCACGATCCGATGCTCGATCTCGCGCGTATGATCGATGATCCTGCGCGTGAAGCGCGCAAAGCGCACGAAGCGCAGGACGAAACAAAGGCGCAGGCGTACTCGGAGATTGCGAATGCGCGTTTCGCCCTTGAAGGCACCAGCAATTATCCCGATGCGACCTTCACTTTGCGTTTATCCTACGGAACCGTCCGCGGCTACGAACAAGACGGAAAACAGATTCCCGCGTTCACCAACTTTGCCGGGTTATATCAGCGTTCCGCCGAACACGATAACAAGGCTCCATTCGATCTCCCGCAACGGTGGATCGATAAGAAATCCAATCTCAATCTTTCGACCCATTTCAATTTCGTTTCCGACGCTGACATTATCGGCGGAAACAGCGGCAGCCCGGTCGTGAACAGAGCCGGCGAATTTGTTGGCATCATTTTCGACGGCAACATTCAATCGCTCGTGCTCGACTGCATTTTCAGCGACAAACAAGCTCGCGCCGTCTCGGTCGATTCTGCGGCGATCACCGAAGCGCTGCGTAAGGTTTATAATGCAAACGCGCTGGTTGATGAACTAACCGCCGCGAAATGAGAACCGGACGCAAGTCATGAGCGTCGCGGCGAATCGCAAGCTGTTGCTCGATGTTTTCCGCGCTATCGAGCAACGTGACGACAGAAGATTCCGCGAACTGTTGCATCCTGATTTTCAGCTTCACTGGCCGCCATCGCTTCCTTACGGCGGAAGCAAGGCACGCACCTGGAGTGAAACATGGGAATCGTTTCAACCCGGAGAGACCGAGCGAAGGATGGATCCCCGCGTCGTGGCTGTAAGCGGGGATGAAGGCGTAGTTCTTTGGCGACAGCACGGAGTAAGCCCGTCGGGGGAACAATTCGAGGGCGAGGTGCTCGGCCTTTATCAAATCCGTGAAGGAAAGCTCGCCCGCGCCCAGATGTTCTACTTCGATACCGCGGCGGTGGCATCCTTCTTGACGAGGGCGAGCAGCCAAGCTAATCGGCGGTCCGCTACATGATCAGCAGGGCGATGCATGAGTTTACGGCGCGCGCGTGCCGACGGACGAATTGATGAGCGCGAAATAATCAGTGATTAGGCAAAAAATGGTCGGCTTTCGAATGCGAACATTTGCATCTCGTTAGTCCGCAAGAGCTGACCTGCATTATCGTTCATAGCGTCCGCGCATTATCCTCTAACGAAAACAGGATTAGCCACCGCTGGCAGCGGCGAGTGTTGCAAACATCGAGAACTGTTTCATAACATCAAATGTGGACTTCACACCGGCCAACGATTGACTCCAGCGATCGGTTAGGTCTCTTTCTTCTCAAGCTTTTTATAGCCAACAACCAGCAGCACGATGAAAGCAGCGAGTAGTGAGAAGAACTTCAGCTGAGCGGAAAGCTCCGACCAGTAATTGAAGTAACCGTCGCACACGCTGAAGATGCCGCCGAACATAAGTCCGGTGCCAATAGCCGGGATCGGCAGAAATGCGCCGACGATCACGATGATGAGGCCTAGCGGCACCGCGACCGCAAAAAGATGTTTCTCGAATGCTTTCTCCGCGGCTCGATACTCCGCATTCTTCTTCTGATACTCCGCGGAATTCGAGTCAATCAGCGGCGTGACGTGGTAGTCCTGCCATCGTGGCTCTGGCGAGAAGGTGGCGACGCCGTAGTGAATCATCGCAGGAAAAACAACAGCGATGCCAAATGCGAGTGCGAATTTTTTTGCGAGCATATGTGGATGGCGGGTTAAGACCTAACGAGATATATACGGAATAAATTCGGTCTAATCCGTTTGGCTTGCCTCGATCTAAAGCTGCTTCAACAGCGTTTTCCAGCGGACCCAGGCGTCGTCGCGTGCTTTTTTGTCGCCTTCGCGAACATTCGGATTGGTCGGCTCTCCCGACCGCATGAAGCCGTGACCGGCGCCTTTGTAAATCATCGGTTCATATTTTTTGCCAGCGGCTTTAATTAACTCTTCCGCTTTGGGAATACCGGCGTTTACTCGCTCGTCATTCTCGCCGTAGAAACCATAGACCGGACACGGAATGTTGGCGACTTGCTCCGGAGCGTCTGGCGGCGCGCCGTAAAACGAATAAGCCGCTTTCAATTTCGAGTTCATGTTTGCGTACATGAACGCCCATCCCCCGCCCCGACAAAACCCACACACAGCAAGCGTGCCATTGCACGCCGGAATTTTCAGGGCGTAATCAGCCGTCGCGTCGAGAATCGTTTTAACCTGATCTTGCGTCACGGCCGAGATCGCTTTGCGCGCGCTATCGGCATCTTCAAACTTTTGGCCGTTGAGAAAATCGGGCGCAATCGCGATCACTCCGTTTTCGGCCAGCTCATCGCACATGCTGCGCAGCCAATCAGTCAGGCCAAAAATTTCCTGAATGACCAGAACGGTTGGTGCTTTGTCTTTACGCTCCGGATAAACGACGAAGGCCTTAATCGTGCGCTCGCCCGATTTGATATCGACCCATTCGCCGTGACGCGGCGAACTGTTCAGGCGGTCCCTCCCAAAATCTTTGAACTCCTCGGCGGAAAGAGATTGTCCCCCGTGACAGGCGAACATGAGTCCTACGATCAATCGCAACAGCGAGTAAGCCGGATCGGGATAACGATTAAACCAATTCATCGCCGGTAAAATGGACGCCGGTGTTCGGATGCGGCTAAGCGGTCGTCGTCGCCGAGGCTTTAGCTTTTCCGATCAGCGCGTCGATGCTCCACCGCCCAGCGCCATAAAACACGACGAACAAGAAAAACCAACAATAGAAGATAGCCAGTTCGCCTTTGTTCGAAACTTGTGGTCCGGCGCTCGAAATCGGAAAAAACTTGGCCATCGGCGTTGGGGCGTTGGCCACGTGGATCATGAAATAGGCCACGGCCATCTCGCCGCTGCAGATGAATGCGGCCAACCGCGTTAGTAATCCAAATGCAATAAGCAACCCGCCGACAAGTTGAATCCAGCCGCCGACCTGCATCATGGGCTGATCTGAACCGGGCATCCCGCCAAACATGCCGAGCACCAATTGCCCGCCGTGAGAGGCGAACATCAAACCGACGATCAGCCGCGTAATGCAGTAAAACGGATCCGCAAATCGATTGAGAGAGTTCATGGTCATTCAGGCTGAACGATATCGATCTTGTGTGTCAAGTCTGCAGCCGCTTCGCTGTTTGAAGCCTCGTGCCGTCGCCCACAGGGCGGCCGCTACGGCTAAGCCGCTTTCTTCGCATGATGCGCATGTTTCGCGCGATGTTTAGTTGTCTTCCCTTTCTTCGCGCTGCCGGTTTTCTCCAAGCTTTGCTGCAAGACGGAAACCAGATCGATTACTTTGGTTGGCTTGGGCGCTTTCTTCGGTTTCTCTTCAATCTCTTTTCCACCAGCTTCCACTTTTTCTTCGATCACTTCCATGAGCGCTTCGCGGTAATCGTCGCGATATTTTTCCGGATTCCATTTCGAGCTCATGCTGTCGATGAGCGCTTTGGCCATGTTTATCTCGCGTTTCCCGGGCTCGATTTTCTTCGGAACGTGAAGCTTGTCACTGTCGGCAAGTTCTTCAGCAAAATGCATCAGCTCGAGAACAAGAACGCCGTCCTCCGCTTTTACGCCGGCGAGGTACTGACGTGTTTTGATTACGACCTTGGCGATTCCCACTTTTTTGCTCTCCTCGAGAGCATCCCGCAAAAGGACGTAGGCTTTGTCGCCTCCTTTTTGGGGCTCCAAGTAGTAAGGCTTGTAGAAAAACATCGGATCGATCTCTTCCTGAGCGACAAAATCCTGGATGTCCACGGTTTGGGTTGCTTCCAGATCGACCCGCTGAAAATCTTCATTTTTCAGCACGACGTATTTTCCTTTCTCGTACTCGTAACCTTTCACAATCTCGTCCCACGGTACTTCTTTGCCGTCCTTTTCAGCGACTCGCTTGTAATTGACCGGGCTAAGATCGCTCCGGCGCAGCAAGCGAAAGCTGAGTTCCTCTTTTCGCGTCGCCGGGTAAAGAGCGATTGGAATGTTAACCAACCCGAAACTGATGCTGCCTTTCCAGATTGCGCGCATAATCAAAGGTATTTCGCGCGGCGTGCGCAAGTTGCGCGGGTGAGATGTCGATTCTTACGCGGCGGCGTCGAGCTCGTAGCGGGAGATCCCGCGCAACTCAAAAAGCCGGATCAGTGTTTCTTCGATCAAGTTGTTCGGACAGGAGGCGCCGGCCGTGATGCCAATGACAGCAGGACCATGCGGCAGCCAGTTTCTCGCAATCACTTCAGACTTCTCATGCAGATCATAGTGTTTGATCTCGTCGCTCGAAAGAAGCCGCGAGGCGTTGAGCACAAAATAGGTCGGCAGTTTTTCTTCGCCCATCTCGGCGAGATGCGATGTGTTCGAGCTGTTGTAGCCGCCGACGACAAGGAGAATATCCATTTTGACGTTGAGCAACTCGCGCAAAGCATCCTGTCGCTCCTGCGTCGCGCCGCAGATCGTATCGAAGAACCGAAAATTCTTCGCCGCAAGCTCGGATCCGTCTCGATCGACGATGGCCTGTCGAACCCTCCGCTGCACCTCTTCGGTTTCACCGCGCAACATTGTCGTTTGGTTTGCAACGCCGACCGTTTGCAGATGCACGTCCGGATCGAATCCGGGTGAATGCGCGCCGTGAAATTTTTCGAGGAAAGCCTGCTTGTCGCCACCATGCCGGATGTATTCGCAAACGTAATCCGTATCCGCAAGCGTCAGGACGACGAGATAATGTCCGTTACCGTCGCCGAGAGCGCGCGAACTGGTTGCTTTGGTCTCTTCGTGTTCGGCCTTGCCGTGAATGATTGAGGTGGCCGATTCGCTGGCGTATTTGCGCACGCGCTTCCAGACGCTCATTACGTCCCCGCAGGTAGTATCGACGATCTGGCAGCCGCGGTCCTTGATCTGTTGTTGGATCGATAATTCCGTTCCGAACGCCGGAACAATGACCACGTCGTCCGGCCCGAGATCGGAGATATCCGCCTGCTTGTTTTTGCCGGTAAGGTTTTTTATGCCTAACGAGGCGATTTGGTGATTCACCTCTGGGTTGTGAATGATCTCGCCCACAATAAAGAGCCGGCGATCCTTAAAAACTTTGCGCGCGGCGTACGCGAGATCGATCGCGCGTTCGACCCCGTAACAGAAGCCAAATTGTTTCGCGAGGCGCACGGTTGTATCGCCCACGGAAATGATTCCACCTGCCCGACGCACCTTATCGACGATGTCGCTCCGGTAATGCGACTCCACCTGTTCCTGCACCGCAGCCATCACGTCAGGGGTGCGCAAATTGACTTTCTCGCGCGCTGTCGTGCCGCTGGAAATAAGATTCGTACTCACAATTAAAAACGGGCGGAATGCCCGCAGAATATACCTACTGGAGGAGCGGCCCGGTCGGCTTCTCGAAAGCTGCCGACGTAATCATTAGGCTCGGACTCGGATCGGGAGTTTTGGAGTCGTCGACACGCTGCACTTTAGGCCCAAGAGTTGCATCTTCCGGCTGTGAACTGGCAATGTTGACCGGAGTGCCAATTTTAACGAGGGCGAAAAATTTCGGCGCGGCTTCACCGTGCAATCGGATACATCCGTGGGTGCGCGGGGACGGATGGACAAATCCCTGATGAAATCCGTATGCCGGTGCGAATTCGCACCAGTATCCCATTGGATAACCGACATAGCGCCCCGGTCCACCCCCGGTGGAGGGGACAACGCGATTGCCCTGCACGCTAAATCCATAGGAGCCGGAACGCTTTTGTTCCTGCTTTGCGTAAATCGTGAAATTTCCCCTCGGCGTTGGCTTGTTTGGAATGCCAACTGAAATGGCGGCGGCCATCAGGCATCGGTCGCCTTCCATCACATAAACATTCTGCTTCGAAAGCGAAACCCTCACACGCACGGCCGACGGATCGTGCGGACGATACGCCGTTACGTGATAAGGACCTCCACCCGCCACGCGCGCCGTCTCGCAACCGGTGAGAAGCAAGAGCGAACCTCCAGCAGCCAGTAAAATGAATCGGGAAACATGTCGCATAAGTTCCATACTGGAAAAGCTTGGCGGCACTTTGTCAACCGTCGGTACTCGCGCGATTATTGGCTTAAGAAGCGCCCTCTCCGTCGCGCCTTGCGAAGGGAGAGCCTAGGACTCATTTGGTTTTCCCGCTTGTTTGTGTGTCTCAATTGTTCAAGGGCATTTCGAGCCGGGCCAAATGCGTGGCGTATGTGGCGACAATCCCGCCCAAAACACTGCCGGCAATCACGTCACTGACAAAATGATAATTCATCGCCACAAGGCTCACGAGCATCGCAGCACAAAGAACGGTAACTATGACTCGACTGCGGGGCGTCGCAATCAGCCACACCGTGGCGAAGCTCAAGATCCTGGCGGCGTGACCGGATGGAAAGCTGCCGATGTCGTCGTCACCCCGAAAAGGATGGAAACCGTAGGTACCGTTGCCAATGAGCGATGGGTTGTCATTGGACCAAGTCTCCGGCCAATAGCGACCGCAAACATCTCCCAGCGAAGTACGGAATTCATCAGCCACGATCAAGCTGAGGCACGCGACCAGTAGCACTTTTTGCCAGCGCACAAACGGCCCCCATGCCCGTCGAACCATCAGTATCGTCAGCACCAGCGGCGACCAGGTCTGCAATTCTGGCGGCGGATAAGTGAGCCAGCGGAAAACTTGGAATTTGTTGATTTGGTGATGATCGACAAAGAATGCCACGGGTCGATCAATCCAAAAGTAACAGACCAGCACCGCAGCGACGCATAAACCCATTGCGATTGACGTGCGGCGCAGCAATTCGCGATAGTCATGTTCGGGCATCGTGATCAAAGTTCGCGGCAAAGGTCGCAGCATTGGAGTAGATCAGGTATACAGGCAGTGAGTCAAACAGTCGGTCCTTCCTGACGGGCCAAATCCCAGGGAAATTTCAATCGCCAAATCCAAAAAAGATCGCGTGGTTTAGCGGCGTTCTGCATTTTGGAACTTGGGAGTTCACCGGGAAAAGAAGAATACTGCTATGAATAAAAATACATTGAACCTTAAATCGACACGAAGTTCGAATAACCGCTCGCCTTTGCGGTGCGAGTTATTTTCTCATTTCGCTTGTGCTCGGCTCATTTGCGGTTGCACCCAAAGCGCAGACGTCTACATAAAGTGGCGTTTCACAGAAACGCCCTACAATTTAACAATCAGCCCTCACATTTCACCGTGAGACGGCTTTTTGTTTCGCCCCGGTCGCCACTCTTTGTGCTGCCCCGCGTGCTCGGGCGTTTCGATCACATTGCCGGCTTCATCGTAAACCCGAATCATGGCATTGCGTGAACGGCTGCGAAACTTCGCGTACCAATTGCATTGCTGATTACGTTTGGCTCGCCATCAGCTCGGTTCGAGACTGACTCACGGCGCGGCGTCCCCTATTCACTTTTCGCAAGAGTGAACCGGACGGTTTTTCCGCCGGCGGTATAAGTGCCCGCAACAGTGAACTGAGGATTGTACCACCCTTCCATCTCCAACAAAACCTCTTTTGTTCCGTCATAGCCCTTTTCCCGCACAAATCGCATCTTGCCCGTTCCCATTTGGTCATCTCCATCCGGCAATAGAAACTTTATCGTTTTCCCGCTGGCGGGTTCGGTGACCTTGATCTCGCTGTAGTTCGAGTAGCCGTTCGGCAAACTCAAAGGCGACCGTCACGCCAGGTCCTTTTCCCTTGTAGTCCACGATCTCGTAGCCTTTTGGCTCAGCGGAGGCAAATGGGAGGGCGAAGGGAAGAGGGATAAGCGCCACGGCGGTAATCAACGTTTGATAGTTCATGGAGCTAATGGTTTCATACCGCCTAACTATAATTAGACGGCATTTTGCAATCTGTTTCTTGCCGCACAGAGGGGAAAGCAGTAAAAGGGCTGCATGGGCTTAGAACCCCTGCCTCTTGCCTTGGAGCTCGAGACAGCGGAACATCGAGATATGATATGAAAGCACGACTGGTCAAATTTGGCGAGATCGAGGTCGAGGGAAAGCACTACACGCATGATGTGGTGATTGACGCCGGCAAAGTGCGGAAACGGAAGAAAGGACCTTCCAAGCAATTCCGCGAAAAGTTCGGCCACACGCCGCTTTCGGCCGGGGAAGAAATTCCCTGGGGAGGCAAGCGGCTCATTGTCGGGACCGGCGCCCATGGCGCACTTCCGGTAATGGACGAAGTCCTAGCGGAGGCAAAACGACGCGGTATCGAGGTCGTTGCGGCGCCCACGTTGGAAGTCTGTCAGCTGCTGGAGGACGTGAAGAAGGGCCAAGCGTATGCCATCCTGCATTGCACGTGCTGACCGGGGATTGTGTTCAGTTAGGGAAGGCGGCCTAACAGCGTGGCTTCGCACTTTATTCCCGGCTTGAAGTAATCAGAATTCGCGAAACTCGCCAGTTGCTCGTGCGTCTCGGTCACGTTGCCAGCCGCATCGTAAACGCGAATCACAGCATCATGCGTGCGAAAATGCCGTTGACAAATTGGCGAGCATTTTTCAAACTCGGCGTCGCCAAACAGAACTGGATCGGGAAGGATCCTTCTCCCGGCGGCTTCCTCCCTCTTTTTCAGACCTGCAGCTCGCAGGATTAACCGCCGGGGAGAAAGAAGAAAGATCAACATGAATCCATCCATCCCAGTTCAAAATGACAGTTCCAACGATAACAAATTCAATTAGCTGCTCGTCTTTGCGGCTCGGTCTCCTTCTCTCGCTCGTGTTCGTCTGCTTTGGCCTTTCGCCCGCAGTGCGAGCGGTTGTCCCGGCACCCGACGGAGGTTATCCCGATGGCAATACGGTCGAGGGCGACTTCGGGCTTCAGAGCCTGACCATCGGCATCTTCAACACGGCCAACGGCTTTGTGGCACTCTTTAGCAACATACTCGCCAACGACAACACAACCGTCGGTTGGGAAGCGCTCGCTAGCAATACTGGCGCCCAGAACACGGCACTGGTTCTCAAGCACTCTTTAGCAACACAATCGGCACCTTTAATATGACCAGCGATTATCAAGCGCTCTTTCACAACACCAAGGGCGACAGCAATACGGCTAATGGCGATAGAGCCCTCTTTTGCAACACAGAAGGCTTCGACAACACAGCCGTTGGTTTCAGGCGCTCTTGGGTAACTCCACCGGCACTGGCAGCACGGCTTATGGTTTTCGAGCGCTCTTGAGCAGCACTGGCGACTTCAACACTGCCATCGGTCATCGCGCGCTCGCTAACAAAACAACCGGCACTGGCAACATCGCAGTGGGCTGGAACGCCGGCTCCAATCTCCACACTGGCGGTGGCAATATTTATATCGGCAACCCAGGTTTCGCTCCTGCTGAGTCCGACACCATCAACATCGGCAACTCACAGACAAGAACCTTTATCGCTGGCATTTCTAATGTGGACTAGGGCGAGGTTATCAAGGCGTTCTTTATAAACAGTAACTATCAGCTAGGCACGCAACCGCCGGCCTGGTCGCGGCGGTTTAAGAAGGAGATTAAACCAATGAAGCAAACCAGCGAAGCCATTCTGGGGCTAAAGCCGGTAACATTTCACTATAAGAGCGACACGAAAGACGCCGCCGTTTGGTTTGATCGCGGAGGAAGTGGCCGCGGTGAACCCGGACTTGGTGGTGCGCGACGAAAACGGTGAGGTTTACAGCGTGCGCTACGAGGCGGTGAACGCGATGTTGCTCAACGAGTTTCTCAAGGAACACCGCAGGGTGCAGGAACAGGAAGCGACAATCACCCAGTTAAAGTCGACGGTCGCGCAGCAGCAGAAGGGGATGAAGCTTCTCGCTGCAAGCCTGAAAGAGCAGGCATCGCAAATCCAGAAGGTGAGCGCCCAGCTTGAACTAAGGAAAGCGGCACAGCAAATGGCAAACAACGATCCCTAAAGACTTGTATGGTGGCCGTATCGGACGTCTACATAAAGAAACGCCCTACAATTTAACAATCAGCCGTCGCCATCACACACGCGACAGCTTTTTTGTTTTGCTTCAAGTCGCCTCATTTCGCTCGAGGAGTTTTTCGAATGACCCCAGAGGGTTAGCATAAAACGGATAAGGCCGGTCGGCGTTCGCTGGGAGGTAACGCCAATGTTTGTACATCCACAACCAAGGCGCAGGGTTTTTTCGCACATAAGGTTCGAACGAATCCCAGCAAGCCTGGGTAATCTGCTGTAACGTCATCGTCTCCGCGTTCGTGATCTTAGGATGAAAAACCACGCGATAACGCCCTCCCGGCAGGGGCTCGCAGTGCGCTGGGATAATCGGTGCCCCGGTACGCTGATGCAGCCAGGCGTGGGCGGCCGTCACGCTGGTTTTCAGTCCAAAACAATCGATCGCTACCGCGCCCTGCGTTGGGGGGACGTTTAGATCGACTAGCAGCGCCGTCGTTTCCTTTCGGCGGAGCACTTTGTAAAGCCGCACGATGCCTCGTTCGCGCGGAACAAATTCATGCCCGCATCGCTCCCGTATTTTTTTGAAAATGGGGTCAAGGAGCGAGTTCTTGAATTCCTGGGCCACGATCGTGCCCGTTTTTCCCGAGTAGGCGCAGGCCATGCTGAGCCATTCGAAGTTGCTGTAATGATAGGTAGCCATGATGAAACTACGCTCTACTCCAGTGCCATGCGCGGTTTCTTCGAAATTCTGTAGCTCGATATAGCGCGAGAAATTTTCCCGAGTCAGGCGTGGACTCCACAAAAGATCCAGCATTGTCCGGGCAAAATGTTGAAACGATTCGCAAACGATTCTCTCACGCTCGCAGGCCGAGTATTGATCCTCAAATGCAACTTCGAGATTGCTCAGGGCAACCTTCCGACCGTGTCGATCGAAAATCGACATCAGTGAACCGAGGCTGTTGGCCAGATGAAAACAAAGCTTGCGCGAAAGCAACGGAACCAGTTTGGTCGCGACAACAACCCCAATCCACTCAAGCCGGTATCGAAACCATTTCCACTGGGCGCGCATTACCCACTGTAAACATGACTCTGAGCGAAAGGCCAGATTCCGTGACAAGATTCGCCTGGCTATGCGCCGGGTACTACTGACCCTGGCCCGGATTAGCTACCGGAGGAAGACTCTTCCTAAACTCGGCCTGTTGCCGTTCCGCTTCACGTTGTTGGTCCAGTTCCCGTGTCTGCTGCTCGGGACTGGGTCCCGGGGTTCCGCAGGCAGGCAAAAAAAAGACAACGGCCCACGCGAGGAACAGGAACGTGACAATACTTTTCATAACGAATAACGAATCTTATCATAGTCATACTAAACAATCCGGCAATCGTCCCACTATTTTAATCTGTCCAAGATTGTAGGGGCGGGTCAGCTTCTTATTCGCCGTCGCGGTGTTTTTCCGATTTTAGTCGGAGACAATCATTCTCGAGGATTTTTAAGCGCTGAAGGATCTCATTCAGCGCGAGTTCGTTTTTCAAGTTGACTTGATAATCGATCTCGGAGCGAAGCCGATCTTTGTGACTCTGCCGGTTTTGCGACATCAAAATGATGGGGGCTTGCAGTACGGCAAGCATGTTAATCCCAGTACTGAGTAGCAAGTAGGGATAAGGATCGAAGCCGCCCTTCGTAAGCAGCAAGCTGTTTATCAGCACCCACAAGTTAAAAAAGAACACCGCGGCCAGGATGAATTTCCAGCTCCCGCCAAATTCCGCGATGATGTCGGCGGCGCGGTCTGAAAGGGTGAGACGCGCCGCCTCTTCTACATTGACGTTCCGCGTGACGCTATGACGCAAAAGCTCATCCGTGCGCCGCAGCCGGTGCGCAAGCGCGGTGAGCATTTCCAGAGCGACGTTGGGCTTGCTTCGCATAAAAGAGAGAAAATGCTCGCGCGAAAGCACTGCCAGCCGTGATTCCTCCGATACCGTTGCGTTCGCCGAGCGCGGCTGCCTATCGAGCAATGTTAGTTCACCAAAGAAATCGCCCTGGCCCAGCTCCGTCAGTGTCAGTTCACGTCCGTCTGTCGCCTCCACGCTGATGCGCACTTTTCCGCGCTCGATTATATACATCGCGTCACCGGCGTCCCCGGCCCGGAACAAGACTTTCGGCGCTTCGCAGTCGAGCGTCTCAAGTAATCCAGACAACTCCTTGGCCGCCTCCTCATCGAGGGATTCGAACAGTGGCACTTGCCGCAGGTCATCAATGGTCATCGGAGAAAAACGGATCGCACAGTAATGCGCACGGTAACGTGCATGAAATCAAAGACGCGCATGGCTATGCGCCAAAAGTAGCGGAAATTACCGCCTCCGAGAAGCGCCATTTATGCTGAACTGACAGTCCGACTTGATATTTCTGGGTAGTCATTTTTGAATCGCAGGGACTCAAAAGGAGGAAATCATGCTTCATCTGATCTGGTTATAATCGTTGGGTTTCTCGCTGGCTGCGTCGCTAAAGCGCTTCTGCACACCAATCTCTCTATTACCTGGACAATCGTGCTTGGAATCGTTGGTTCGATTGTCGGCGGCGCCGTGACTCATCTGTTTTCCCCGCCAACTGGAGGAGGTCGATTCCATCCCGCCGGCTTAATCGTTTCCATACTTGGCGCTATTCTGGTTTTGTATCTTTGGCACAAATTCAGGCTGCAACTGCCCAGAGGATAGAATTCCTTCGACTGATCCTTCGGGGGGTGGCGAATAACGACTGCGTCTCGCCACAAAATCGTCGCGCTGAAAGGCGCTCCCACATTCGGCGAAATTGACTCGGGCACGTTCGATCCTAGGTTGGAATCGCGCCCGTTCGCGCCGTCCGAATCGTGAAAAGCGTCCTTTTTGTCTGCACAGGTAACATTTGCCGCAGTCCCATCGCGGAAGGGATTTTTCGCCAAATGCTTGGGAACCGAAAAGATATCGAAGTTGCCTCGGCTGGCGTACACGCGGTGCGCGGCCAACCGCCCAGTCTCTACGCCGTGCAAGTCTGCGAAGAGGAAGGCGTGGACATCAGCGGTCTTCGCAGCCAACCGCTCACTGCCGCGCTTGTCGATCGTGCGACACACATCTTTGCCATGACAGGCGCGCACCTGGAGACGATTCAGATGCTCTTCCCGGATGGCGCCGTAAAATCCTTTTTGCTCCGCGAATTTGAAGAGCCCGATACAACGGTCTGGCGCGACGTACCCGACCCAATCGGCCTCGGCCGCGACGTTTATGAAGTCTGTGCCCGCACGATCAAAAACGCTTTACCCAGCGTGCTTGCCTTCGTAGAACAAAGCGAATTGGCGCCCACTTCGCGTGGTCGACGGACCTCTGCTTACCTGATGAGCGATCTTCCGCATCGAATCCAAACTGGGGCCGGTGGATCGACATCATTCCCTGGACTCGGCGACTTGCGCAGTGTGGATCCTGAAATTTTCACTGCCATCGCTGCCGAAGAAAAACGGCAGCGCGAAAACATCGAGTTGATCGCGTCGGAAAATTTCACGAGCCGCGCAGTCATGGAAGCTCAGGGTAGCGTCCTTACAAACAAGTACGCCGAGGGTTATCCACGAAAACGCTGGTATGGCGGCTGCGAAAATGTCGATGTTGCCGAGCAGCTCGCGATTGACCGTGCGAAGCGGTTGTTTGGCGCAGAGCATGTGAATGTTCAGCCGCACAGTGGCGCCCAAGCGAACATGGCGGTTTATTTCGCCGCCATTAAACCAGGCGACAAGATTCTGACGATGAATCTTGCCCATGGCGGTCATCTTACCCACGGACATCCGGCAAATTTTTCCGGCAAGTTTTATCAGGTCACCCACTACGGGGTGGACCAGAAGACTGAGCAAATCGATTACGACGCGTTGCAAAAACAAGCTGAAGAAGTGCGGCCGGTGATGATAACGGCCGGCGCGTCCGCGTACCCGCGCATCATCGATTTTCCGCGGCTGCGGCAAATTGCGGATTCCGTTGGCGCGATTCTTTTCATCGACATGGCGCACATTGCCGGCCTCGTCGCAGGCGGGCAACATCCCAGCCCGATTCCCCACGCGCAATTTGTCACGACCACGACACACAAAAGCTTGCGTGGCCCACGCGGCGGCATTGTCCTATGCGAGGAGAAATTCGCGAAACAAATCGACTCGACGCTTTTCCCGGGAGTACAAGGCGGCCCGCTCATGCACGTCATCGCAGCGAAAGCGGTTTGTTTTCACGAAGCGCTTCAGTCGCAATTCCGCGAATATCAACGGCAAGTCGTCACCAACGCAAAAGCGCTCGCAGCCGGACTCGCCAAGCACGGTTATCGCATTGTCTCCGGCGGCACCGACAATCACCTCATGCTTGTCGATCTTCGACCGAAGGAGATCAATGGGAAAGAAGCGCAGGAGGTTCTTGATCGCGCCGGAATCACTGTTAACAAAAATGCGATCCCGTTCGACACCTATCCAATTTTCAAACCGGGCGGCATCCGCGTCGGTACGCCAGCCGTTACCACGCGCGGCATGAAGGAAGAAGAGATGCTAGAAGTCGCGGACTTGATCGCAGAAGCGTTAAGTAATCGCAATGACACCGAGGCGCTGGCCAGAGTGCGCGGAAAGGTGCGCGATTTAACGAGAAGATTTCCGGTGCCTATCTAAGAGTCGACAAATGAATGCGTCTAAAGTTGTTGGCCAGCGAAAAACGCCGCGGACACCGGCAGAATTTTATGCGCTGGGAGCGCGCTTGGATCACGAACTCTCGGTCGTTAGGGCATTCGAACGTAAACGTGGTTTCGTTTTTAAAGCACGCACCTGGGATGAATTAGCGCAATGGGAATCGCAGCGCCATATTAGGGAACATCGCTGGCGCCATCAATGAGCGAACAGGCTCCGCTGTTGCGTGTCTGTTCGCTGCTAAATAATCACGGCGCGAAATACTTAATCGTTGGCGCGCGCGCCTGCTGGTTGCACGGTTACATTCGGGCCACGATGGATGTGGACATCCTGGTTCCCGAGGATTTGGAGAACCACGTTCGCGTCATAGCGGCACTTTCGGAGCTTAAGGATCACGCCGCGGCGGAATTGACACCGCAGGATCTAGTCGAAAACGTTGTGGTGAAGATTGCCGACGAAGTGGAAGTCGACGTGGTTCCGTATGTCGATTTGCAAACCCTGATCAAAAGTAAAAGCACACGGCGGGAACAGGATAAAGTCGATGTTCAACGATTGCGGTCGCTGAACCAGCCGGAATAGTTGGCGCTGGCGAATTTTCTTCCTACCTAATCGCCGGGAAACTGAGTAGTTTGCCGACCATCCATGAATCGAGCCGCCGAACAACCGGAGCCGAATCCATTGCGCGAAGGTTTGTCGGCGCGCGCCGTGCCACAGCCGTGCACCATTGTCATCTTCGGCGCGACCGGCGATCTCACGCAGCGCAAACTTATCCCTGCACTCTACAACCTCGCCGCTGATGGCGATCTGCCGCCCGCCGTCGCAATCGTCGGGTTTGCGCGACGGGAGAAAAGTGACGACGAATTTCGGACTGAGCTCGAAGAAGCGACTCGGAAATTTTCGCGCCAGTCCGTGCGCGATGAAATCTGGAAAACCTTTGCCCAATCGATCTTCTATCACCGAAGCGAGTTCGAAGACGAGGCAGGCTACAAAACGTTGGCGAAACGTCTCGACGAGATCGACAAGGAATACGGCACCCGCGGCAACCGGCTTTTTTATTTCGCGGCTGCTCCTGATCAGTTCGAACCGATTCTGAAACACCTGAAAGCTGCCGGTTTAAACGAAACCTGCAAAGGAAGCTGGGCTCGCGTCATTGTCGAAAAACCGTTCGGCACCGATCTCGCTTCAGCACGCGAGCTCAACCGCATCGTCCGTCATTCTTTCTCGGAAGAGCAGACTTACCGGATCGATCATTTTCTGGGCAAGGAAACGGCTCAGAACATTCTAGTTTTGCGATTCGCAAACGCGATTTTTGCGCCACTCTGGAACACGCATTACATCGATCACGTCCAAATCACGGCCACGGAAACGCTGGGGGTTGAGACTCGCGCTGGTTTTTATGAGCGCGCCGGCGCTTTACGCGACATGGTGCAAAACCATTTGCTCCAACTGCTTTGTCTTGTCGCGATGGAACCGCCGATAGACTTGAGCGCTGATAGTATCCGTGACGAAAAAGTCAAAGTGGTCCGATCCCTTCGTCGTTTTACGCAGAGTGAAATCGCGGCAAACGTTGTCCGGGGTCAATACGCCCAGGGCGCGATCGATGGTAAGCCGGTTGCTGGTTATCGTAAGGAGCCAAAGGTCAAATCAGATTCGCAAACAGAAACATTTGTGGCGCTGCGTCTTTACATCGACGACTGGCGCTGGGCCGACGTGCCCATTTACATGCGTGTCGGCAAACGCCTTCCGAAATCGGCCACTGAGATTTCCATCCACTTCAAAAAAGCGCCCGCCGTTCTCTTCAACAAAAACTTGAGCGACCAAAACGTGCTCGTCATTCGGATTCAACCCGACGAAGGAATTTCACTGCGGATCCATGCAAAAGTTCCCGGCACGAGTTTTCGCGTCGAGCCGGTCAAAATGGACTTTCATTACGGGACGTCATTCGGAAAAGCCAGTCCCGAAGCGTACGAACGTTTGTTGCTGGATGCGATGAGCGGAGACGCCACGCTCTTTGCGCGCCGTGATGAAGTCGAGGAGGCCTGGTCTTTTATTGACGTTATCGAGAGCGCATGGTCCGCGAAAAAAGACGCGCCAGGTCTGTTTTCTTATCCTGCTGGGTCATGGGGCCCGGACGAAGCCGACGACCTGCTCGCGCGCGATGGCCGTGCTTGGCGGAGATTGTAACTATGCCCCCGGTCGCCGAAAATTATTCGTTAGGCCTTCAGGTCGAGCTCAGCAAGATCGACAGCGAGTTGAAGAAACTGTGGGCGCAGGGCGAGGGCGCGATGACGCGCGCTTCTCTGGTCAATCTTGCGGTTTACAGCGAGGCGCCGGGGTCACTGGAAAAGAACACGCAGCTCATCGCAAAAATTGCTGAAAACCACGCGTGTCGCGCCATTGTTATCGGCGCTGATTGCGAAACGAAGGAAAGTCGCGTTGAAGCCTGGATTAGCGCGCATTGTCATATCAGTCGCACCGGCAGCAAGCAAATCTGCTCCGAACAAATTTCATTCCTGCTCGAAGGACCATGCACGAATCTATTGCCGAGCATCGTATTCTCGCACCTGGATTCGGACCTGCCGTTTTATCTTTGGTGGCAGAGCGAGTTTCGTGAGCCGATGGACCGACAGTTTTGGGCATGGGTCGATCGTGTAATCTATGACAGTCAGACCTGGAAGGATTTTCGCGCGCAAATGCGACTGGTTGAGTCCGCGCAAAAAGAAGCGAAACAGCGTATCGTGCTTTGCGATTTGAATTGGACCCGGCTGGACAGGGTCCGCTTCGCGCTTGCCCAATTCTTCGATCATCCGGCATCGCATCATCGCTTCGCCAAAATCAAAAAAGCACGCATTGATTTTGCACCCGGATTCCGATCGACAGCCGTCCTCTTTGCCGGTTGGTTGGCCGCGCAATTAAATTGGCGGATCGAGAAAAAAAAGGGCGACGGCGTCCTTCAATTCATTAATTTAAATGGCTATAAGATCGACATCGAACTACGCGAGCGACCTGGCGAGCCGATTGGCGAGATCGTTCTCAACTCGCGTGAAGTGGAGTTTGTCATCTCGCGCGCGAAATGCGGCGATCTCCTCGAGGTTTCGCGCGGTGAACCAGGCGAGAAACGCATGCCCCAACTGATGCCGGCGGGCAGCAACGATCCGGTGAACTTGATGAGCGAAGAACTCATGCGCGGCGGGCCGCATCATGTTTACCTGCACGCGGTCAATTGCGTTCGCGATTTGTTATAGTGGCGAGCAACTCGCGCAAATTCTTCTCAATCGAGAATAATTGCTTGGCTCGTTGAAATCCACGCCCGCCAAGACGGCGCGCCAAGCCAATATCGTCAAACAGACGCTCGATTGCACCGGCCAGTGCAACGGCATCGCCCGGCGGCACGAGAAATCCGGTTTCGTTTTGGACCACCATCTCCGGAATTCCGCCAGTCGCCGTCGAAACGACTGGCAATCCAGCCGCCATCGCCTCCATGATTACAGTCGGCAGATTATCCATGCCGCCATCGGGATCGACTACGCTCGGCAATACAAAAACGCTGCCCGTCACCAAATACTCCCTGATTTCATGTTGCGGTTTTGCGCCCGGCAGTTCGACCCAGTCTTGCAGGTCAAGCTGGGCGATCTGTTCGTGCAGTTCTTGCTCGAGCGGGCCTTCGCCAATAATTGCACACCGAAATGACTTTCCTCGCTCTATAAGCAATCGACAGGCGCGAACCAAATCGGCAAAACCTTTTTTCGCGATCAAACGGCCGACCGCGACGATCAATGGTGGAGAGGCCGAAAAATCCGCGCGCACGAAAGGCGCCAGATCCAGGCCGTTGTAGATGCGGTGGATCCCATCCGCCCGATCTGGGAAGCGTTCGCGCAGGAATTTTTCCGCGTAATCGGTTTCGGTAACAACTACACGCGCTGCATCGACAAGTTTATCCAGCCCAATCTCGAACTTGCGCGGCGTGAAAATGTCATTGGCATGCGCGGTAAAGCTGAAAGTGATTGGGAAGAATTTGCCGATCCAGAAGGCAGTGCGCGTGGCCATTCCAGCGAAGTGCGCGTGAACATGGCAGATCCCAATTTCCTGCAAGTCCAGTCCGATATAAACCGCCTGATAAAGACGAAGAAAATCGGTACGCCTGCCCCACTTATCGAGAGTGTTGATAACGTCTTCCGTTAACTTTCCTTTTTTTGAAGCGCGTCGGACCTCGCGCAGCAGTTGCTCCTCATTAGGCAGATAATGTACGCGCTCAACGATGCGTTGGTCCCAGTCCTGCAGCGGTTCATCCTTCGGCTTGCGGATAGAGAAGATAGGCGGCGTCACGCCTTGCCGAACGAGCTCAGCGACCTCTCGATAGCAAAACGTCTGTCCGAATGACGGGAATCGCTCGAAGAGATATGCAAACTGTGTCATCGATGCCGCGACCGATAACAAGTTCGTCATGAGGCATTTCGCTTTACGGGAATCGGTCTTCCGGAATCATCGACGGCGACGTGAGTAAAAACGCCGCGTGTAACACGAAGCTGTTTTCCATGCATATATCGCCGCACCCAAACTTCCACGGGGATAACCATTGAAGTGCGGCCAATTCGTTCTACCCAGGCGTAACACGCGACGGTGTCCCCTACCCGAACCGGTTCGAGAAATGACATTCCCTCCATGGCCACTGTGACAACGCGTGCCTGCGCCACTTTTGCGGCGAGAATGCCGCTGCCCAAATCCATTTGCGATGTCAACCAGCCGCCGAAAATATCACCATTCGGGTTCGTGTCCTTGGGCATGGCAATGGTTTGGATGACCAGCTCACCTTTAGGTTGATCGACATCGTTCATTCGGCGCGAAGAATAACACAAATTTTCTGTAGAGGCAGCCGTGTCCGCTCCGCCCATCCAAAGATCTGCAGGCAACAGGCCTGTTCCTACGGCTTGGTTTCCGAAAATAGGAACTTCTAAATGATCAGCATGCAATCGCCGTAGCTGTAGAAGCGGTAGCGTTCGCGAATTGCCTTCCGGTAGGCCCGAAGCAAAAACTCGCGGCCGGCAAATGCACTTACGAGCATGAGCAAAGTCGATCGCGGCAGATGAAAATTCGTAAGAAGCAGATCGAGATGTTGAAATCGGTATGGTGGATAGACGAAGAGATTAGTTGAGGCTTCTTGGGCAAGAAGTCTGCCATTTTTCCAACGCGCGGATTCGAGCACACGCACGGTGGTTGTCCCCACTGCAACGATCCGCTGGGCATTGTTAATCTTGTTTGCTGCCTGGGCTGAAATGAGAAAGCTCTCTGCAAGCATCCGATGTTCGGCGAGATTCTCCGATCGCACCGGCAGAAATGTTCCAATCCCCACATGCAGCGTGATGAAGGTGTGTGAAATCTCGCTCAAGATTTGCGGCGTGAAGTGAAGACCCGCTGTAGGCGCGGCCAGCGCGCCAGACGCCCGCGCAAAAACGGTTTGGTAACGCGCGTTATCCTCCTCGTCACTTTTGCGCCCGATGTAGGGCGGCAACGGCATCCAGCCACCCGCATAAAGATCAACATCTTTATCCAGCGATACAATCCGCTCGCCGTCCGGCAGGATTTCTTCGATGCGCAAAATTGTGTTGCCGACCTCTGCGCTCGCGCCGAGGCGCATTTTTCTGCCGGGTTTGACAAGACATTTCCAGCGCCTCGGGCAAATGCGATTGATAAAGAGGAATTCAATCGCGCCGTCATTAGAAAATCTCCGGGCCGGGATGACCCGTGTATCGTTCAAAACGATAAGATCCCGTGGGTTCAGAAAAGTTTTCAATTCGGGGAATTGTCGGTGTTCGATTGTTTGCCTGTCGCGACGAAGCACCATCATCCGGGAATCTTCCCGGCGCTCGAGGGGCCGCTGAGCAATTAATTCCCGCGGCAGATCATAATCATAATCGCTCAACCATGCGTTCATGGTTTAATCTGAAGCACAACCATCCTTGCTGTGCGTCTATCTTTCGAAAAAAATTGCGACGCGGCGCAAAACTTCAGATGATCTGGAAAATGCAAAAGGTTGCTCTCGATTTTGTCATCGCGGCGCTTCAGAAGATTCGGGAGACGAGTAATCGATTGCCCCGAGCGTCCAGACTTTCGATTGAGCGATTGCAATTCGTCGCGCCAAACAAAGCGGATTTGCTCGCGCCAATTCGGGAGCGCGTGCGCATCTGCACAAAATGCCCACATCTGGCCAGTTCGCGGACACAAACAGTCTTCGGCGTAGGAAATCCGGACGCGGAGTTGATGTTCATCGGCGAAGCACCCGGGGCGGACGAGGATAAGCAAGGCGAACCATTTGTCGGTCGGGCCGGGCAATTGCTCACGAGAATTATTGAAACGATGGGATTCACTCGGGGGGAAGTTTACATTGCCAATATCTTGAAATGCCGGCCCGATACACCGCCTGCGTCGTTCGGCAACCGGGCGCCGACGCCACTCGAAATGCAAACGTGCCGGCCCTATCTGATCGAACAGATTGAGATTATTCAACCAAAGGTTCTGGTCGCACTTGGCGCAGTCGCCGTCGAGGGATTGCTCGGCTCGCGAGGGACGATGCGGGCATTGCGCGGAAGGTGGCACTCCTACAGAGGAACACCGTTAATGATCACCTATCACCCGGCCTACTTGCTTCGAAATCAGACGCCTTCAGAAAAAAGAAAGGTCTGGGAAGACATGCTCCAAGTCCTCGAGCGACTCGAACGGCCAGTCACCGAAAAGCAACGCAATTATTTTTTGTAGCTGGCAGGGATGCTGTCCGGCGTCGTCCTACCTCAAAAAGCGTTCGAACATCGCAGCAAACTTTGAGCCCGCTGCGAATGTTATCGCGAGCCGGGCAATTATTTCGCGCACTTCGCGGCGCGAGACCTTGATCTTGCGATGTAACGCGGTTGCGCCTGACTCGCGCAAAAGCGCAAGCGTGCGTGCCCCGATCAATCCCGGTAAAACCGTTGCCGCGGCGACACGGCGGTTCCGAATCGCACGTGAGTATTGTATCCCGCATTCCAGATCGCGCTCAGCCTTGTCGACCCAATTCCGATAGATCGGCTGGAAGCGCTCTGGTTCCGAGAGAATTTGCGACGGAGTCAGACGAGCCGAAGTCAATTCGTCTTCGGGAAAATAACATCTCCCCGCTTCGAGATCAGACCCGGCATCCCGCAGAATATTCACTAACTGAAGTCCCATGCCATAGCCTTTCCCCAGGGCGAGCATCTCGTCTTCGGGCAGCCTGGCGAACTTTCGAATATGCCGAAAGCCAAGCCGCGTCCAGAATTCACCGACACAGCCTGCGACCAGAAACGTGTATTCATCGAGATCCGCCGCAGTGGGAAGCGCGGCAATTTCAGCGGTGTCACCGAAGCATTTCAGATCGAGCATTTGACCTTGAGTGATTTTTTCCAGCAGCGCGCGAACATCAACGCGGTCGCTGATGTCCAAGTGGTCGAGCCATTCCAAACAGTCTGGCAACGATTCAACAAGTGTTCGTTCGGCCGTGTGCTGCTGCAAAGGTGCAAATGAAGCGACAAGATCCACAACGACACTCCGCGAGGCTTTGCCTTGAATCGCTTTCGATAGCGTTTGAAGAGTTTCCGCTCGCAGTGTTCCAGAAATGCGTAGCGTATCCGCCACTGTATCCGTTGTCCGGGCGAGCAGATAGGCCAGCGCGACCGGGTCGCGCAAGGGCGCCGGCAAAAATCGGATCGAGAGATAGAAAGACCGCGAAACCGAACGCAGAATCGCTGTCTGCAGCCGGCGAACAGAAGCGCTGGATCGCTCGCTCATGACTTCTTGCATCGGCGGGATTTCATCGTCCGATATTTTTGATTTCGATCCGATTCGCCGCCGCGTTACCCAAACCGAGCGCACTGGCAAAACCGATATAATTCGCCATGCGAGCGATGGCGGGCAGACTCGCCCTGACACGCCATTGTTCCAGACGTTTCAAGGCGATGGCGTCCAGAGCCACTGGATCTTTGCTCGCATATAGCGTGGCGTGATGCAGGGCGTAATTCGGTTGCGACTGCGGCCCTCCGGCGTATTGCGCGACAAGACCATCCATCAAATTGAAAACGACTTTCTTCGCGATCAGCGGGTTACTGTAAATTTCTGCGAGGCTCTCCGCGCCAAAACGAGAGCCTTGGGAAAAGCGCCGCCAGTTGTCGATGTTCGGAATTGTCACATTGTAAAGGCAACCGGCGATGCCGTTCATTTCACTGCTGCTCATCACCGGCACATTGATGATTTTCG